>Ga0208375_1002973_pt1 | contig 15045 bp, 14 predicted proteins | sample RifOxyD1_FD_184038 | JGI IMG/M metagenome (GOLD analysis project Ga0208375, IMG submission 184038) | Soil microbial communities from Rifle, Colorado - Rifle Oxygen_injection D1 (SPAdes) | ecosystem: Environmental > Terrestrial > Deep subsurface > Rock core/Sediment | place: Rifle, Colorado... | reverse complement strand
GGCGGGGCAGGCAGCTCGGGCGCGATCAGCGCGCGCGCGGCGCCGTCGGCGGCGGGGGGTGGTGTATGCATGGCGGGGGGTAGTCGCGCGGGCGCGCGGGGAAGCCGCATAGTGTAGGGCCGCGCGGGTCCGCCGCCCATGCCGGAACTCCCCGACGCCGGCGTATGTTCACGCGGCCGGGCCGCACTGTGCCGAACCTGTCCGTCCGGCCCGTGCGGCCGCCCTCCCGGTCAGGCGTGGACGGGGTCCGGACCGCATCCGGCAAGGCTTCCCCACCGTAACTCAACTTGCCGCCGCCCCGCCCGGCGGCTACCATTTCGCGGATATCCGTAGCGCCGGTAACGGCGTGATGGGCCCCGCACGACGCGATGGGCTCGCCAGCCACCTGTCTCCCGGACTTTCCGGACGGTCTCCCGCGTAGCGTTGCGCGTGCCGGGCCGGGACAGGCAGCCCGCGGAGCAATCACCAATATCTTTGATTTTTCTGGGGCTCGAAGTGATGAAAGCCGGTCGTTTCAAGCAGTGGGCAGCAGGCGTCGCCGCTCTGGCGGTTCCTGTCCTGGTATCGGCGCAGGCCGCCGATCCGCAGCCGTGGCAGCTCAACATGGGCCGCGGCGTGACCCACCTGTCGCAGAACGCCTACGAGGCGCACATGCTGGCGTTGTGGATCTGCGTCGCGATCGGCCTGCTGGTGTTCGGCGCGATGGGCTTTGCGATGTTCAAGTTCCGCAAGTCCAAGGGCGCCGTGCCCGACCGCGACTTCACCCACAGCACCAAGCTCGAGATCCTGTGGACGGTGATCCCGGTGGCGCTGCTGGTGCTGATGGCCTTCCCGGCCACCAGCAAGCTGATCAACATGTACGACACCCGCAACGCCGAGATGACCGTCAAGGTCACCGGCTACCAGTGGATGTGGACGTACGAGTACCTGGGCGAGGGCGTGCAGTTCACCAGCCGCCTGGACCGCAAGAGCGACGAGATCCGCCAGAGCGGGATCGAGCCCACGGTCGCCGACCACGAGCACTACCTGCTGGACGTGGACAACGAGCTGGTGCTGCCGACCGACACCAAGATCCGCTTCGTGATCACCGCCGACGACGTGATCCACGCCTGGTGGGTGCCGGCGCTGGGCTGGAAGCAGGACGCCATCCCGGGCATCGTCAACGAGGCCTGGACCCAGATCGACGAGCCGGGCATCTACCGCGGGCAGTGCGCCGAGCTGTGCGGCAAGGACCACGGCTTCATGCCGATCGTCGTGCGCGCCGTGCCGCCGGCCGAATACCAGCAGTGGCTCGCCGGCCAGAAGGCCGAGACCGCGCCGCCGGCCGACCCGACCACGCCGCCGCCCACCGGTGACGGGCTCGCCCCGCGCGGCCTGGACCCGGAGATGGTCGAGGACGTGCAGCAGGGCGACGAGGCCGCATTGCCGGTCGACGCCGATGCCGACGAGGAGGCCGATGCGGAAACCGCGCCGGCCGACGCCGCTCCCGCCGCCGACGCCCCCGCGGCCGGCTGATCCAAACAGTATTTCCCTAGAGGTAGGCCATGGCTGCCACGCACCCCGTTGCTGATCACCCCCACGACGCCCACACCGATGAGCACGGCCACAAGCAGGGCTTCGTCGAGCGTTGGTTCTTCTCGACCAACCACAAGGACATCGGCACGCTGTACCTGATCTTCAGCTTCATCATGTTCATCATCGGCGCGGCGATGAGCGTGGTGATCCGCACCGAACTGGCGGTCCCGGGCCTGCAGCACGTCAGCCCCGAGTTCTTCAACCAGATGACCACCATGCATGCGCTGGTGATGATCTTCGGCGGCGTGATGCCGGCCTTCGTGGGCCTGGCCAACTGGATGATCCCGCTGCAGATCGGCGCGCCGGACATGGCGCTGCCGCGCATGAACAACTGGTCGTTCTGGATCCTGCCGTTCGCCTTCAGCCTGCTGCTGGTGACGCTGTTCCTGCCCGGCGGCGGCCCTGCCGGCGGCTGGACGCTCTACCCGCCGCTGAGCCTGCAGGGCGGCAGCAACGTCGCGTTCGTGATCTTCGCCATCCACATGATGGGCATCAGCTCGATCATGGGCGCGATCAACGTTATCGCCACCATCCTCAACATGCGCGCCCCGGGCGTGGACCTGCTGAAGATGCCGATCTTCTGCTGGACCTGGCTGATCACCGCGTTCCTGCTGATCGCGGTGATGCCGGTGCTGGCCGGTGCGGTCACCATGCTGCTGACCGACAAGTTCTTCGCCACCAGCTTCTTCAACGCGGCCGGCGGCGGCGACCCGGTGATGTTCCAGCACATCTTCTGGTTCTTCGGGCACCCCGAGGTCTACATCATGATCCTGCCGGCGTTCGGCATCGTGTCGGAGATCATCCCGACCTTCAGCCGCAAGCCGCTGTTCGGTTACCAGGCCATGGTGTACGCCACCGCGTCGATCGCGTTCCTGTCGTTCATCGTCTGGGCGCACCACATGTTCACCGTGGGCATGCCGCTGGGTGGCGAGATCTACTTCATGTTCGCGACCATGCTGATCGCGGTGCCGACCGGCGTGAAGGTGTTCAACTGGGTCACCACCATGTGGCGCGGTTCAATCAGCTTCGAATCGCCGATGCTGTGGTCGATCGCCTTCGTGATCCTGTTCACCATCGGTGGCTTCTCGGGCCTGATGCTGGCCATCGTGCCCGCGGACTTCCAGTACCACGACACCTACTTCGTGGTGGCGCACTTCCACTACGTGCTGGTGACCGGCGCGCTGTTCGCGATCATCGCGGCGGTCTACTACTGGTGGCCGAAGTGGACCGGGCGCATGTACAACGAGACCTGGGCCAAGTTCCACTTCTGGTGGACGATGGTGTTCGTCAACCTGCTGTTCTTCCCGCAGCACTTCCTGGGCCTGGCCGGCATGCCGCGCCGCATCCCGGACTACAACGTCGTGTTCGCGGACTGGAACCTGATCAGCTCGATCGGCGCGTTCGGCATGTTCGTCACGCCGTTCATGATGTTCGCCATCCTGCTGCACTCCAAGAAGCACGGCGCGCTTGCCGCCGCGCGTTCGTGGGAAGCCGCCAAGGGCCTGGAGTGGACCGTGCCGAGCCCGGCGCCGCACCACACCTTCGGCACGCCGCCGGTCATCCGCGACGGCGACCTGGCACACGGCGACATCACGCACTGACGAGGCAGGGCGCCGCTTCCGTGGCGGCGCCCGTTGCATGGCGACCATGACCGACTCTCCCCGCGAACCCAACCAGCGCAACGCCAGCGTCGAGGCCCGCCGCCGCGGTGCCGTGCGCACGGCGCTGTGGGCGGGTGCGGTCGCGGTCGCGGTGTACATCGCCTTCATCCTGAGCGGGGTGGTCGGGCAATGAGCGACACCGCACCCAAGCCGCGTCCCGCTGCCGGCATCCTGAAGATGGTCGTGGTGGCGGTGGCGGCCTTCGCCTTCACCTTCAGCCTGATCCCGCTGTACCGGATCGCCTGCGAGAAGGTGTTCGGCATCCGGCTGGAGCGCACGGCGTCCGAAGGCGTGCAGGATGCGCGCGCACCGGCGGCCGAGCGCTGGGTGACGGTGGAGTTCGACGGCAGCGTCAATTCCAAACTGCCGTGGGAGTTCACGCCGCACCAGTTCTCGATGCAGGTGAAGCCGGGCGAGCAGTACGAGACCACCTACTACGCGCGCAACACCAGCGACCGCACCGTCGTCGGCAGCGCCACCCCCTCCGTCGCGCCGGCGCGCGCCTCGGGCTACTTCAACAAGACCGAGTGCTTCTGCTTCACCGCGCAGACGCTGGAGGCCGGCGAGCAGCGCGACATGCCCGTGCGCTTCATCATCGACCCCAACCTGCCGGCCGACGTCAAGACCGTCACCCTGTCCTACACCTTCTTCAAGAACGACGTGCTGACCGCACGCGCGGCCGCGGCCAATTCGCCGCACGCCGCGCCGTGACCGGCACGCCACGCTGACCCGCCGCACCAACACGGAACCTGCCGACATGGCCCACGCCCACACGCCCGACGCCAACACCTACTTCGTGCCGCACAGCAGCCGCTGGCCGCTGCTGGGCTCGGTCGCGCTGTTCGTCCTCATGGTCGGCCTGGCCAGCTGGTTCAACGAAGCCGAGTGGGGCATGTGGACGTTCTTCGTCGGCGCCGCGGCGATGATCGCCGTGCTCTTCGGCTGGTTCGGCGATGTCATCCGCGAGTCGATCGCCGGAAACTACAACCGCCAGGTCGACACCTCGTTCCGCATGGGCATGGTGTGGTTCATCTTCTCGGAAGTGATGTTCTTCGCCGCGTTCTTTGGCGCGCTGTTCTATGCCCGCCAGTTCGCGCTGCCGTGGCTGGGCGGCGAAGGCGACGGCGTGATGACCAACAGCCTGCTGTGGGACAGCTTCAGCACCGCATGGCCCAGCAACGGCCCCGGCGCGGTTGGTGGCAGCTTCCAGACGATCCCGGCGTGGGGCCTGCCGCTGCTCAACACGCTCATCCTGTTGACCTCCGGCGTGACCATCACCATCGCCCACCACGCGCTCAAGGCCGGCCAGCGCAAGCCGCTGCTGATCTGGCTGGGCGCCACCGTGGTGCTGGGCTGCATCTTCCTGTTCTACCAGGCCGAGGAGTACATCCACGCCTACCGCGACCTCAACCTGACGCTGGGTTCGGGGATCTACGGCTCGACCTTCTTCATGCTGACCGGGTTCCACGGCGCGCACGTCACCCTGGGCACCATCATGCTGGCGGTGATCTGGTTCCGCTGCCTCAAGGGCCACTTCGACCGCGACAACCACTTCGGTTTCGAGGCCGTGGCCTGGTACTGGCACTTCGTCGACGTGGTGTGGCTGGGTCTCTTCATGTTCGTCTACGTGCTCTGAGGCCGTAGCGAACCTCGCGCGGGGGCCGGCAATGCCGGCCTTTCGCGTCTGAGCGGCCGGGCTTTCCCGGGCGCGATCGCCGAGTCAGGCACCCACGCCGTGCGGCGTGATCCAGCCCATCCAGATCGCCAGCATGACGATCAGGATCAGCCCGACCGACAACGCGATGCGGCGGGTCAGGGCATTGACGGTGCGCTTGCTCTGGCTCTTGTCGACCAGCATGTAGTACAGGCCCGCGCCGAGGTTCCAGAGAATCAGGATCAGGAAGGCGATGATCAGCAGCGTTTTCAGCGAATCGTTCATGTCGGTGCCTGCGATGCGCCGGAGCGGCGCGCCGCGTGGATTATCGCAGCCGCGGTGGCCGGACGCGTGAGCCGCCGGCGCAACCTTGTGTTCGGCTGGACGCTGGCGCTGCTGGCGATCGGCCTGTTCGCCAGCCTCGGCACGTGGCAGTCGCGCCGCGCGGTGGAGAAGCAGGCGATGCTCGACGCCGCCGACCGCGTGCTGGTCGAGCGCCGCGCCGTCAGCCTCCAGGCCGCAGCCGATCCGGCACGCGCGCGAGCCTACGACTGGAGCGTCGGCAGCGGCCGCTTCGATGCGCGCGGCGCACTGCTGCTGGACAACCAGCAGCGCGAGGGCCGTGTCGGCGTACGTGCCTACCGCATCTTCGTGCCCGAAGCAGGCACCCCCTTGCTGGTCGACCTGGGCTGGTTGCCGCTGGCGGGTGATCGCGCGCTGCCGCGCGTGGAGCAGCCGGCGGGCGAATACGAGCTGCGCGGCCTGCTGGTGCCGCCGCCCTCCACCGGCATTGCCGTGGGCCCCGCGCTCAGTGCGACCGGCGACGGCTGGCTGATGACACGCGTGGACATGCAGGCCATCGCCGCGGAAACCGGGCTGTCGGTCGCGCTGGCACCGCGCGTGCTGCGGCTGGACCCGGCACTGCCGCTTGGTTTCGAGCGCGATCTGGACCTGCTGCCCAACACCCTGCCGCCCGACAAGCACCGCGGGTATGCGGTGCAGTGGTTCGCACTGGCGCTGGCGGTGCTCGCCACCGCCCTGATCCTGACTTTCCGGAAATCCCGTCGATGACCGCCGATAACCGAACCCGCAACCGCAACCGCGGCCTGCTCATCGCCATCTTCGTGATGTTCTTCGGCAGCATGCTGGTGGCCGGCCTGCTGCGCTTCTCGGGCTGGCGGCCGGCCGGCACGCAGAACCACGGCGAACTGCTGCAGCCGCCGGGCGACCTGCGCGAGGTGACGCCGCGCCTGGCCGATGGCGGCACCTACGCCTGGAACCCGATCGAGCGCCGCTGGCGCATTGCCATCGCGCCGCCTGCCGACTGCGGCGCGCCGTGCGAGGCCTTCGTCGGCCAGATCGATACCGTCTGGCAACTGTTCGGCAAGGATGCGGACGAGGTCGATGTGCTGTGGATCGGCGCGCCGCCCGCCGCGCTGCCGGCCGGCGGTGCATGGCACGTGGTCGAGCCCGACCCGGCGGTGCGCGCGGGCCTGCCGCGCGTCGACGACCCGACCGGCGTGCCGGTGTACGTGATCGACCCGAACGGTTTCGTGGTTCTGCGCTACGCTCCCGGCTTCGATCCGGGCGGGCTGCGCAAGGACGTGTCCAAGCTGCTGAAGTTGCGCTGATCCGGCGCGCATCCATGCCAACCGAATGAATACCGCTTTCAAGTCCGCCAGCTGGTACCGCCACTTCCACCGCATCGCCTGGCTCGCGGTCGCACTGGCGACCGTCGTGATCCTGTTCGGTGCGTTCGTGCGCCTGTCCGATGCCGGTCTCAGCTGCCCCGACTGGCCGACCTGCTACGGCCGCGCCGCATGGCCGACGTCGGTGGAGGGCGTGCGCCACGACACCGCGCTGGAGATACGGCCGCTGGAAGTGCACAAGGCGTGGCGCGAGCAGTTCCACCGCCACATTGCCGCCACCCTGGGCGTACTGGTGCTCGGCCTGGCGCTGCTGGCCGCGCGCAAACGCCGCTGGGGCATCGCGCGCGTGCTTGTCGCCGCCGGGCTGGTGGCGGCGGCGATACCGCTCTACATGAAGGGCCAGCACGTGGCGGCGGCCGCGCTGGCCATCGCCGGCGAGGCGATCCTGCTGGTGTCGGCGTTGCGATGGAGCAACCTCGACTTGGCGCGCGTGGGTGCGATCACGCTCGCCGTCATCATCTTCCAGGCCCTGCTGGGCATGTGGACGGTGACCTGGCTGCTCAAGCCGGTGGTGGTGATGGGGCATCTGCTGGGCGGGCTGCTGACGTTCTCGCTGCTCACGTGGATGGCTTGGCGCGCGACCGACGCACCGATCCGCCTGGCGGAAGCGCGCGCGCTGCGACGCTGGATCGGCATCGGCATCGCCGTGCTCGCGTTCCAGATCGCGCTGGGCGGCTGGACCAGCGCCAACTACGCCGCGCTGGCGTGCGGCGCCGGCGGCTGGGTCGCCGACACCACGCACTGGCTGGACTTCCCCAAGTGCGTCGGGCAGTGGTGGCCGCCGCATGACTTCGGCGAGGCGTTCGTGCTGTGGCGTGGCATCGGCGCCGACTACGAAGGCGGCGTGCTCAGCGGCGAGGCGCGCATCGCGATCCAGCTGGCACACCGGATGATGGCCGTCGTTGCGGCGCTCTACCTGCTGGTGCTGGCCGCGCGCCTGCTGCGCATCCCCGGCGTACGCGGCTGGGCCAGCCTGCTGGGTGTCGCGACTCTGGTGCAGGTCGGCCTGGGCATCGCCAACGTCAAGTTCTCGCTGCCGCTGGGCGTGGCCGTGGCGCACGTCGGCGGCGCGGTGGTGCTGTTGTTCGTGCTGGTCTCGCTGCTGGCGCGCCTGCGCAGCCCGGAGCACTGATGGCCAGCGCCCGCGCCACGCTTCGGCAGTACTTCGACCTCACCAAGCCCCGGGTCGTGGCGCTGATCGTGTTCACCGCGATCGTCGGCATGTTCCTGGCGGTGCCGGGCCTGCCGCCGCTGCGCGAGTCGGTGCTCGGGTTCCTGGGCATCTGGCTGGCGGCGTCGTCGGCCGCGGCCATCAACCAGCTGCTGGATTCGCGCATCGACGCCAAGATGGCGCGCACCTCGTGGCGGCCGATCGTGGTCGGGCAGATCACACCGGCGCGCGCGCTGGCGTTCGCGCTGGTGCTCGCGGCCGTGTCGATGCTGGTGCTGGTGCTGTGGGTCAACCCGTTGACCGCGCTGCTCACCTTCGCCTCGCTGATCGGATACGCGGTCATCTATACCGTCTTCCTCAAACGCGCCACGCCGCAGAACATCGTCATCGGCGGCATCGCCGGCGCGGCGCCGCCGCTGCTGGGCTGGGCCGCGGTCACCGGCATGCAGGGCGAGTGGGACTGGGCGCACGCGCTGCTGCTGGTGTTGATCATCTTCGTGTGGACGCCGCCGCACTTCTGGGCACTGGCGATCTTCCGCCGCGACGACTACGCACGTGCGCTGGTGCCGATGCTGCCGGTCACGCATGGCGTGGCCTACACGCGCTGGCAGATCCTGCTCTACACCGTGCTGCTGGTGGTGGTCACGGTGCTGCCGTGGGCCTCGGGCATGAGCGGCCTGTTCTACCTCGGCGGCGCGCTGGTGCTGGGCGCGGTGTTCCTGTGGCACGCCTGGCGCCTGATGGACCCGCCCGACGAGCTGTACGCGATGAAGGTCTTCAACTACTCCATCGTCTACCTGATGGCGCTGTTCGCGTTCCTGCTGGTCGACCACTGGCTGTTGCCGTGGCTGCAGCCGGGGCCGGCGTTCGAGTTGCGTCCCGCCGTCTGATGGCCTCGGCACCACCCACCGTCCGCCTCGGACTGCGCGAAAACCTCGCCCAGTTCTCGCTGCTGGTGCTGGTCAACGCGTTCGTCGGTGCCATGGTGGGGCTGGAGCGCACCATCCTGCCCGCGATCGCCGAAGAGGAATTCGGCATGGTCGCGCGCACCGCGATCCTGTCCTTCATCGTGGTGTTCGGCGTCACCAAGGCGGTGACCAACTACCTGGCCGGGCGCCTGTCGGACCGTTTCGGGCGCAAGCACGTGCTGGTGGCCGGCTGGCTGGTCGCGATCCCGGTGCCGTTCCTGCTGATGTGGGCGCCGGACTGGAACTGGGTGCTGGCAGCCAACGCATTGCTGGGCGTCAGCCAGGGCCTGACGTGGTCGACCACGGTGATCATGAAGATCGACCTGGCCGGCCCGCAGCGGCGCGGCCTGGCGATGGGCCTCAACGAGTTCGCCGGCTACTTCGCGGTCGCGCTGTCGGCGCTGGCCACCGGCTACGTCGCCGCGCGTTACGGACTGCGGCCGGAGCCGTTCTACCTGGGCGTAGGGTTCGTCGCTATCGGCCTGCTGCTCTCGGCGTGGCTGGTGCGGGAAACCCGGCACCACGTCGCCGCCGAGTCGCGCCTGCATGCCGACGTCGCGCCGTTGTCGGCGGGCGAGGTCTTCCGCCGCACCAGCTGGCGCGACCGCGACCTGTCCAGCGTCAGCCAGGCCGGGCTGGTCAACAACCTCAACGACGGCATGGCGTGGGGGCTGTTCCCGCTGTTCTTCGCCGCCGCCGGCATGGACCTGGCGCGCATCGGCACGCTGGCGGCGATCTACCCGGCAACGTGGGGCCTGGGCCAGCTGTTCACGGGCGCCTGGTCGGACCGGGTCGGCCGCAAGGGCCTGATCACCGCCGGCATGTGGATGCAGGCCGCGGGCATCGCGGTGATCGCACTTTCGGGCGGCTACGCCGGCTTCGCGACCGGCGCCGCGCTGCTGGGACTGGGCACGGCGATGGTCTACCCGACGCTGCTGGCCGCCATCGGCGATGTCGCCCATCCCGGCTGGCGGGCCTCGGCCGTCGGCGTCTACCGGCTGTGGCGCGACCTCGGCTATGCCTTCGGCGCGGTCATTGCCGGGATCACCGCCGACATGTTCGGCCTGCACGCCGCGCTGTGGCTGGTGGCGGCGATGACCTTCGCATCAGGTTTGGTGGTGGCGGTGCGCATGCGCGAGACGTTGCCCGCGCGGGCGTGATGCGCGGGCCGGCATGGCCGGCCCGCATCCGATGCGCCCAAGGGTCGATCGAGACGGGTCGAGGCGGGACGCGGACTACTCACCCAGCAGGTGCTCCTGCCAGAACAGCATGGTCGCGGCGGTGAAGTGGTCGCTGTTGCTCTTCTTGCGGAAGCCGTGGCCTTCGTCGTTGAACAGCAGGTACCACACGGGCTGGCCGTTGCTGCGGGTGGCGGCGACGATCTGCTCGGCCTCCGTATACGGCACGCGCGGATCGTTCTTGCCCTGGGCGACGAACAGCGGCGCGGTGATGCGGTCGGCGTTGTTGAGCGGGGAGATGCGCTCGAACAGCTGCGCGATCTCCGGCTTGCGCTCGTCGCCGTACTCTGCCCGGCGCAGGTCGCGGCGGTAGTCCTCGGTGTTCTGCAGGAATGTGCCGAAGTGCGAGATGCCGACGATGTCGACGCCGGCGCGGATGCGCTCGGGGTAGGTCGCCATCGACGCCAGCACCATGTAGCCGCCGTAGCTGCCGCCGTAGACACCGACGCGGGCGGCATCCAGCTCCGGCTGGCTTTCGATCCAGTCCAGCAGCGCGCCGATGTCGCGCACCGAGTCCTCGCGCTTCTCGGCGTTGTCCAGCGACAGGTACGTCTTGCCGTAGCCGGCCGAGCCGCGCACGTTCGGCACCAGCATCGCCACGCCCAGCTCGTTGGCCAGGAACTGCGCGGTCGGGTTGAACGTCGGCAGCGCCTGCGCTTCCGGGCCGCCGTGGATGTTGATCACCACCGGGAGCTTGGTGCCGGCCGGGACGTTGGCCGGGCGGTAGTAGAAGGCGGGAATCGTGCGGGCCGTGCCGTCGACCTCGTCGAACGTCGGGTAGCGCACCAGCGTGGGTGCGACGAAGGATGCCGGGTCCAGCCCGCCGACCTCGCTGCGCGTCCAGCGCTCCAGTCCGCGCGACGCCAGGTCGATGACGTAGACGTCGCTGGGCGAGGTGGCGGTGTTGAGCGTCAGCGCCAGCCGGTTGCCGTCGGGCGAGAAGCCCAGTCCGCCCATCACGCCAACCGGCAGTTCAGGCAGCGCGACCGGCTCGTGTCCGGGCAGCCGGCGCACGTGCAGGCGCGCGATGCCGTCCTCGTTGGTGACGAAGGCGAGGTGGCGCCCGTCGTCGCTGATCTCGAAGCCTTCCACGTCCCACGGGATGTCGCCGCTGAGCACGGTGAGCACGCCGGTGTCGGGGTCGTGGTGGCGCAGCGTCATGAACTCGCCACTGCGGCCGTCGACCGGCTCGTCGGACACGTAGTACACGCTGCGGCCGTCGGGCGCGTAGCGGAAATCGCCGAACGCCGCCTTGCCGCCCTCGACCGGAAACAGTTCCAGTTCGCCGGTCGAAAGGTCGACCTCGCCCGGGTGGGATTCGCTGGCCGACACGTAGCGGCTGACCAGCATGCGCGTGCCGTCGGGCGCGAAGTCGCGCGCGCTCCACGTGCCGCCCTCGGTGACCAGCGGCCGCGCCTGGCCCGACGGGAAGTCCATCACCCACACGTCGGTGTCGGTGCCGTTGCGCGCGGTGCTGGAATACGCGAAGCGCCGCCCGTCGTGCGAGAACAGCGCGCCCTGGTTGCGCGACTTGCCATCGGTCAGCAGGCGCACCTCGCGCGTGCCCAGGTCGAACCAGTGCAGTTGCCAGAATTCGTTGCCGCCGATGTCCTTGCCGAACACGAAACCGTCCAGGTCGGCGGCGGGCGGTGCGGCGTCGATGCCGGCCACGGGCTCGGGGTAGAACGTGAGCTGCTCGCGTATGCCCATCGGCGCGCACACGCGGTGCGCCTGGCTGGTTTCGGCAAAGCGCGTGCTGACCAGTAAGCAGCCGTCGTCGGTCCAGCCGGCAAAGCCGGCGCCGCGCGTGTTCTGGTAGCGGTTGAGGCGCTCGACCAGTTCCGGCGGGATGGCCGGGATGTTCTCGCTGACGCGGTTGCCGGTTTCCACGCGCTCCACCGGCGCGGGCGACTGGGCGAAGGCCGGCCACGCGCACGCGGCGGCCAGGGCGGTAACGGTGAAGGCGCGGCGCAGCGGCATGAGGCGGCTCCCCGGGTTCTGGTCGATCCCGGAGCTTAGCCGAGCCGCGTGGCCGGCTTCACGTGCCGCAGTCAGGCGCCGCGCGTGGCCGCCTGCAGCTGCAGCAGTTCGGCTTTCTCCTCGGCGGTGAGGACGCTGAAACCGCCATCGCGCACGCGCTCCTGCAGCACCTCGATGCGCTGGCGCAACCGGAAGCGCTCGAGCTGGTCGATCGCGTCCATGAACGTGGTGCGCCACATCTCCACATCGCCCGGGACGACCTCGGCGGCCAGCTTCTGCAGCGCGGCATGTTCCTCGCGGCCTTCGAAGTGCTCGATCAACGCGCCGGTGGTGATGTCCGGGCGCGCATCAACCAGCTGCAGCAGGTCGATCAGCAGCGGCACGCCGGGTTGTTGCAGCCCCGCGAAGCGGAACGGTGGCAACAGCTCCAGCGCCAGCGGCGGGTGCTGCAGCAGCAGGGTGATCGCGCTGCGCACCAGGCTGCGTTTGGGCGCGGGCGTGCCGCTCGGGCGCCGCGCGCGCTGGGCGGGTACGTGGGTGTCGGCCCCGGCGCTGCGCGCCCCCACGCCGGTGAGTTCGGTCAGGCGTTGGCGCATCAGGTCACCGAACGCGCCGTCCGGGATCTGCGCCAGCAGCGGTTTTGCGCGCTCGGCCAAGCGGCCCTTGCCTTCCAGCGTGGCCAGGTTGACGTCGGTGGCGAGCGTGTCGAACAGGAACTGCGACAGCGGCGTGGCCGCCTGCAGGCGCGTGTTGAAGCCGTCGGCGCCTTCGCTGCGCACGATGGTGTCCGGGTCCTCGCCCTCGGGCAGGAACAGGAAGAACGCCTGGCGACCGTCCTTCATGCCCGGCAGCACCGACTCGACCGCCTTCCACGCCGCGCCGCGGCCCGCGCGGTCGCCGTCGAAGCAGAAGTAGACGTCCGGCGCGTTGCGGAACAGCAGTTCGGCGTGGTCGGGCGTGGTCGCCGTGCCCAGGGTCGCCACGGCCGTGTCGACGCCGTGCTGGAACAGCGCGACCACGTCCATGTAGCCCTCCACCACCACCAGCCGCTCGATCCTGTTGTGCGCCTGGCGCACCTGCCACAACCCGTAGAGTTCGCGCCCCTTGTGGAACAGCGGGGTCTCGGGGGAGTTGAGGTACTTGGGGCCGTCGTCCTTGCCCAGTACACGTCCACCGAACGCGATCGTGCGCCCGCGCCGGTCGTGGATCGGGAACATCACCCGGTCGCGGAACTTGTCGTAGACGCGGCCGCTGTCGTTCTTCGAGAACAGGCCGGCGCGTTCGAGCAACTGCATCCGCCGCGGGTCGGTGCCCAGCGCGTCGCGCAGCGCGTTGAAGCCGTCGGGCGCGTAGCCGATGGCAAACTGCGCCCGGATCGCTTCGCTCACTCCGCGGCCGTCCAGGTACGCGCGGGCCTTGTCGCTGGAGGCGAGTTGTTTCTGGAAGAACCTCGACGCCGCTTCGACCGCATCGAACAGCCCCTGGCTGTCGGGGTTCGCGTTGCGCTGCTGCGTGTCGCGCGGCACTTCCATGCCGGCATGGCGCGCCAGCTCCTCGACCGCGTCGAGGAACTCGAGGCGGTCGTAGTTCATCAGGAAGCTGATGGCGGTGCCGTGCGCCCCGCAGCCGAAGCAGTGGTAGAACTGCTTGGTCGGCGACACCGTGAACGACGGCGAGCGCTCGTCGTGGAAGGGACAGCGCGCCGAGTACTCCTTGCCCTGCCGCTTGAGCGGCACGCGCGCGCCCACCAGCTCGACGATGTCGGTCCGGGCGAGGAGATCGTCAATGAACGCGTCGGGGATGCGGGCCATGCACGCGGCCGCCGCAGGGGCGCCGGGTCGGTAGCGGGTGGCTAGGATGCCACGCCGGCGGCCGTATCCGCGCTCCGTGTCGTAGTAGTACCGGCGCATTGCCGGCGCACCTGTTCAACGCGCTGGCGCACGCGCGCGTGCTCGTCCAGCATCGCGGTGATCAGCGCGCCCACCAGGAACACCACCGCGCAGTAATACAGCCACACCAGCATGACGACCAGGCCGCCCGCGGGCCCGTAGGCACTGCCCAGGCTGGCCTGGCCGAGGTACAGGCCGATGGCCGCGCGACCGGCCATGAACATCGACGCCGTCAACGCGCCGCCCAGCAGTGCGCGCCGCCCGCCGACGGAGCGGTCGGGCAGCCAGCGGTACATCGCCGCGAACGCCAGCGCGTACAGCAGGAACGAGAACAGCGCCACGAACACTGGCAGCAGCGCCGGCAGGTAGGCCACCAGCAGTTGCAGGCCGGCCTGCACGGCCATCGACACCACCAGCAGGAAGCCCAGCGCCACGGCCATGCCGAACGACAGCAGCCGCTTGCGCAGCCACGCGAGCACGCCGCCCAGGCGCTTGGCATCGCTGCGGAACACCCGGTTGAGTGCGGCCTGCAACTGCCCGAAGACGATCGAGGCGCCCACCAGCAATGCCAGGGTGCCCAGCAGCGCGGCCAGCGAACCGGTGCGCGGTTCGCGCTCCGCATTGGCGACGATCAGTCGCGCCGTGGCCTCGACTTCCGCACCCACCAGCAGGCCCACCTGCCGGAAGAACTCGTCCTGCGCGGCCGGGTACAGCGACGTAGTCAGCCACAGCAGCATGGTGACCAGCGGCGCCAGCGACAGCAGGGTGTAGAAGGCGAGGGCCGCGGCCAGCGCCGGGATGTCGTCGTCGATGAAGCGCTGTGCGAAGCGTGCGGCCCGCGAGGCCTGCAGCCGGTCGTTCAGCGCCTGCAGGCGGCCCAGTGCCCGCTCGGGTGTCCCGGGGGCAGGGCCGTGCGGGCTCGAGGTCCTGGACGGTGCGGGGGTGGACGGGGCTGTAGTCGACGGCATGGCATGGCGTGGGACGGCACCGGGCGTGCCGGCCCCCAGTGTCGCGCGGCCGCGGTTAGCGTCGTGTCGCAGGCCCGGACGCGACGAAGCCGGGACGGGCCCGGCTTCGTGGGTGCAGCGGCGGTGCCGCAGGCGTGGCGGCGGGGTCAGCCGGCGAGCCGCTGCTTCAGCAGCGCCGAGACCTGGCCCATGTCGGCCAGGCCGGCCAGGCGCGGCTTGAGCACGCCCATCA
>Ga0208375_1002971_pt1 | contig 15053 bp, 20 predicted proteins | sample RifOxyD1_FD_184038 | JGI IMG/M metagenome (GOLD analysis project Ga0208375, IMG submission 184038) | Soil microbial communities from Rifle, Colorado - Rifle Oxygen_injection D1 (SPAdes) | ecosystem: Environmental > Terrestrial > Deep subsurface > Rock core/Sediment | place: Rifle, Colorado... | reverse complement strand
ATTTTGATGCGATAAATCGCATAGTTTTAGCTAAAAAACAAACAGATACCTAGAGTTTTAATGAAAAATTGTGCAACTGTCAAATTAGTTTATAGACGAATTTAGTTTGACAAATGTCAAACTAAGGTTATACCATAAAGTCTTGCCTTAGGGTGAAAGCAAAAGAAAATTCCTAAACAATTTTTGTTAATCTCAAAATTTTTATTGATGTTTGCACACTCGCATCTTTTAAGTTTGGAAGTTAATGATTTAAAGCAAGAGCTTTGGTTGACGAAGTAGACAAAGCTAGAAAATTGTGTTTATAGATTCCACGTGCTCTTGACACATGGAGGTTCACTTTCTAAATCTTTTTTTATGATTCTAACTGCTTCTAAAAAATTTTTTGCAATATAAACCCTATTTGGGTATTGGAGTTTTAATTTTTGAACTTTTTCTTCATCTCCTAGTTCTCTTGTTTTAAATCTAGAGACTAAAATTCCAGTTCCTCCTGCATTTAATCCTGTTTTAACATCAGTTAATCTATCTCCTATGAAATAAACCCTACATTCCCGCAAATTTTTTCCTAAAGATTTTGCTGCTTTTTCAACCATTCCAGGATTGGGTTTCCAGTCCGGATGATTATCAATTAAATATTTTGAATCAATAGTTCTGCCTCTTTGCCTTGATTTTTCCGCGTATTTTAAATCAACATAAGGACATCCAAAAAATCCTCTAATTATTGCCTGTTTTTTTGCTAATTCCTGGATTATATATTCATTCACTTCTTGATATCTTTGCTCTGTAAGAGCTTTGAATTCATCATTTTCTAAAGCAACTCCTGCTTGATTGGTTATAATAAAAACTTCTAAATCTGAAATTTGATTTAAAAGTTTAATGCCTTTAACAACTCCTGGAAGGAATTTTACTTTGGATTTCCAATCTTCTGTGCTTCCTAAAAAATAATTTTCATCTTTATTTATTGTTCCATCTCTGTCTAAACAAACCAGAATTGTCATAATCCAATAATAAAAATATTATTTTTAAATTTATTTGTATTCAGTCTCATCTTTTATATTACTCCAATAAAATCCCTCTTTTCTAAGCATACAAGCTAAACATTTTCCACAATGTTTTTCCTTTCCAACATAACAGCTAAAAGTATCTTTAAAATCAATTCCTAATTCTTTTCCAAGAATTATAATATCTTCTTTATCTTTTTCAATCAAAATGACTTTTTAGATAATTTTCTACTTCTCTAATTCTTTTAGGAGTTCCTGCATCTTTTATAAATTCTTCAGTCATATATCCATACAATTTTTCATTGTTCTCTATCATTTTTGTAAAAATATCTTTTATAAAATCGCTTTTGCCATCTGGAATATAATTGAAAATATCAGGCTCTACAACATACAAAGATGCGCTTCCCAAATCTCCAAAATTTGTATTTCCAGGCTTATGAAAGAGATTTATTATTCTATTATTTTTATCTATTTGCACAATATCACTATCTTCTGGATGGTCTGTTTTATGGACAACTAGTGTTGCTTTAGAATTGTTCCTTTTATGAAAATCTATTAATCTAGATAAATTAATTTTAGAGATAATATCTCCATATATCACAATAAAAGTTTCATTAAAAAAATCTTTAAAATTATTTAAAGCGCCTGATGTTCTTAGAAGTTCTTCTTCGTAACTATATCTTATATTTATATTGAATTTTTCTCCACTACCAAGATATTCTTTTATCTTTTCTGCCAAATGAGAAGTATTAATGGCTATATCCTTAATATTATACTTTTTTAAAAGTTCTATATTCCAAACTAACATAGGTTTTCCTAAAATTTCAAGAAGAACTTTTGGAACGTTTTTATTTAATTCTTGAACCCTTGTTCCTTTTCCAGCAGAGAGTATTATTGCTTTCATTTTATATATTTTAATGCATCCAGCAAATTTTTTGATTTATAATCAGATTCTTCAATATCCCACTTTTTCCCAGTCTCTATCACTTTTTTATTTTTTTCAGACTCTATTAATATTGTTTTAAGCCCTGCAGATTTTCCTGAAACAATATCTGAAGGCATGTCTCCTATCATCCAACTTTTTGTTAAATCAATATCAAGGTCTTTTGCAGCCCTTAATATAAGTCCAGGCGCTGGTTTTCTGCATTCACAAATTCTTCTGTATATCTCCAGGTTTGCATTTGGATGATGTGGACAAAAATAAAATTCATCAATTAAATTTTCTATTAATGAATTTAAGAAATTATTGAGTTCTATTAATCTTTTTTCTGTTATCAATCCTCTTGCAATAACTGGCTGGTTTGTTATGACAACAATAAGATAATCCTTTTCCTTTAATTTTTTTAGTGCTTTGATAACATTTGGAAGAATTTTAACATCTTTTTTTTTATACAATAGCCCTACATCTTTGTTTATTACACCATCCCTGTCAAGAAAAATAGCTTTTTTCATATTCTATTTAAAGACTCTTTATTTATTTTTATCATTTTTTTAATGAATTCAATTGAACTTTCTATTCCTTCTTTTAAATTAAATGGCAAGTAGTTATCTGCATATAACAAAAGAAAATTATCATCAATTAGATTTTTTGCCTCCCATAAAAGTTTTGCAGTCAACCATTCTACAGGCCCTCTTGAATATTTTATACCTATGCCAAAGTTTTGCCTATTTCCAAAATAATCTTCAATAATTTCTTTTTTATAACCCGTTAATAGAATAATCTCAGAAATTCTTTGTTCTTTAAGTTGATTTATGAGGTGTTCTAAAAAAGGCTTTTCATTTACATCAACCATTGGTTTGGGAATATTATCTGTTAGAGGCCTTAATTTTTCTCCCACTCCTCCGCAAAAAATAACTGCTTGTTTGATTTCCATGATAGCTGATTCTTATTTATTATAAAGATTTATTAACTTTTCTATTAATCTGCCTACAAGTTTTTTATTTCCAGCAATAAAACCTAAGTTTTTCTTTTCTGGATTATAATCTTCTAAGTCAGGTTTATCAATTAGTAAAATATTTTCTCCTTTAAATCTATAGAATTGAATTTTTCCGCCAGCATTTTCTACCAAAGGATATCCTGCAAACCAGTCCCATATTGCTTGAGTCGGTTGTATAAATGCATCTATTTTTCCACAGGCAACTAAAGCCAGCCCTAATGCACATGAACCACAGATATTAATTGTTCTTGAAAAATTAGCTATTTCATTCACAAATCTATTATAATTAGAATATAAAGGAATATCCACCCCATAATAAATCAAGCTATTTTTATCTTCTTTATCTTTTGCAACATAGGCCTTTTGAATTTTGTTTTTTCCTTCTGCAAGATATACACCATTACCAGCACCGCCAAATGCAAGTAATCCTCCTTTAATTTCAGGAGCATAAATAGAACCTCTTTCATTTCTCTCAAACATTTCTCCAATAGAAACACTCCATTCATATAAACCGTTTTTATACTGGCTTGTTCCGTCTAAAGAATCAATTCCAAAAATATAATTCTCTTTTTTATAAACATATTCTTTAAAATTTTCAGAATTTAAAGTTTTATTTCTTAGTTTTTTATCTTTTTCTTTTTCTTCAGTTATAAAATAAGCACTTGGAAAATCTGCAGAAAGTTTTTTTAATATTATTTTTTGAGATATAAAGTCTGCAGAAGTCACAATAAAATGATGTTCTCCTTTTTCCATAAGTTCATCATTATACTCTTTTTTAGTTATTTTATTGCCTGCTTTTAATGTTGCTAAAACCATTGATTTAAGTACAGAATCCCCTATTTCGTCTAATTGTTTTTTTAATGCTTTTTGGTTTATCATAATTTTAATGAAATCTTTGAGTTTATAAAGATGATAATACTACTATTTAAGAGTTACAAAACTAAAGATTTAAAAGCAATGTTTTTATAATAAAGTTATGAAAAGAAGAACAAATATAAATGATTTAGTAGAGCTAGTCACAAGGACAATCAGCCACGCACAGGAAAAGTTTACTGACTCTAAAACAACTCTTTCTCCTGATTTTATGTTGGGTTTTTCACTATCAAACCAAGGTATTGATAGAGCAACATATACTCCAATCTTAAATCATTGGGGTTTTGGCACTATTGACTATTTAATGACAGGAGAAGGAAGCTCTTGTCTTCCTTGGTTACATGAAGATACATGGCGATATTTAACTGATTCTTCCGAAGATTCTCCTGCTGAAAAACCTCTAGTTTTGGATTCTGAAAGAGGCTGGAGTGCAGTAACAGAAGGTATACGTGCAGGACAGATTATGTTTACACAATCTCCAGAATCTATTCATTTATATACTCCAAGTATAGCCGGAGGAACAAGAACTGGAGGAAAAATACTGGTTTCAAAAATGCAAAGACCTTGGCAGGTTGAAGGTCCTATTCATAAACTTGAGGATTGCCCTTTATGTAAAAGATCTGAAAGGGAAAAACAAGGAGTTGGAGAACCTGGCTATAAAGACTTAAATGTTATTCATAATAGGTTCACACCCTATAATTTTCATCAATTAATTGTTCCAACAAGTTCTTTTTATAAAAATACAGGAGATGATAATTCATTCATTTATCAGCAAGAAGGGCTTGCTCAAGTTTTAGATTTAGCTTTTGATACTTTTTTCAATTCTAAAAAACAAACTCTTATGTTAGGTGTTCATAAAGGATATCTTGCAGGACAAAATCTTGGTCATTTGCATTTTCATCTTCATTCACATGATTAAAAGCTTAGTTAAACACCTAAAACTCCTTATTTATTTCTACCATTCCCCTTATAAATTCAATCGAAGCCAAAAGTCCTGTTTTTAAGTCGGTTTTGGGCTCCCAACCAAGCAATCTTTTTGCTTTAGATATATCTGCTTGTGTGAATTTATTTGTTTCTTTTGCAACAGCCTCTTGTTTAATTGATTTTCCATGAGTTATAGAATCAATTCCTTCATACATTTCATGTGCTGATTTTCTTATAGGCTTTATTCCTGTTTTAAGAATCTTGTCAATTATCTCATATATTTCATTGATTGAATAAACTTTCCCGCTTCCAACATTAAATATTTCATTTTTTGCATTTTCTGCCCCTATTAAGTTTTTACATAAAGATACTACATCCTCTATAAAAATAAAATCTCTTTTTTGCTCACCTGTTCCATATATAGTCGGAGCACTTTTTTCCAAAAGTTCTTTAATAAACTGACTCATTACAGGAGGTTTTTGCCTAGTATAATCTTGATTTGGACCATAAACATTAAAAAATCTTAAAATAACAATATCCATATCATATAATTTTCTATATGATTTACAAAATAATTCTCCACAATATTTTTGGACACCATAAATAGAACTCGGATTAACTTCATCACTTTCTTTTAATGGAAATTTTTCATTGTTTTCATAAACAGCAGAGCTGCTGGCAAAAATAACTCTCTTAACATTATTTAATCTTGCTGCCTCTAATATATTTAATGCTCCAGCGACATTTATATCTGTAGTTTGATAAGGCTGGCTTAAACAAATAGGCAAACAAGAATTCGCAGCAAAATGATAAACATAATCAACACCCCTCATAATTTCAGTAATTTTATTATCACATATTGAAATTTTTTGGATTTCTGCAACAGGTTTTCCATTTTTATTAAGATTCAAATAAGAGCCATAAGAAAAATCATCAACTACAATAACTTCATGCCCATCTTTTATTAATTCTTTAGCTAAATTTGAACCTATGAACCCTGCGCCTCCAGTAATCATTATTTTCATTTTCTTACCTATTCAATTATTTTTCTCCTATATAAATAATTTTGCTTCCAAAAGATTCAAAATTAAATTCCAATTCCTTAAGATCTTTAAGAACATCCCTAACACTTTCTTGTTTTTCAGGTTCTGCATAAAAAAGTAAAAATCCTCCACCTCCAGCTCCACATATTTTTCCTCCAATTGCTCCAGCTTTTATTGCCAGATCATAATAATAATCAATTTTAGAATTAGATAGGTTACATGCCATCTTCTTTTTATATTCCCAATTCTCATGCAAGAGTTCTCCAAATCTTCTTAAATCAGAAGAATGTAATGCATCTTTTGCTGAATATGCAAATTCTTTCATTTTATGAAGCATTTCTTTTTTTGACTCTATATTATTCTTTTTATTTTGTTCACATAAAATTTCCTTTGCATCTCTTGTCACTTTAGTATTAAATAATAATAAATTAGAACATAATCTTTTTTTGATTTCAGGACTTAAAATAATAGGGTTTATAATAACATCTCTATCTTTTTTAAACTCAATTAAGTTAAATCCTCCATGAGAGGAAGCATATTGGTCTTGTTTTCCTATTGGCTCTTTTAGTACCTCTATTTCAATTTCACAAGCTTCTTTTGCAAGTTCACTTGAAGATTTTGAAATGCCTTTTAATGCATATAATGCATTTAATGTGCCAATTGTAAAAGCACTTGAGCCACCTAAACCAGTTCCTTTAGGAACCTCTGACAAGCAAACAATTTCTATTCCTTTATCAATTCCAACCTTTTTTAAACATTCTCTCCATCTAGTATGTTTTATATCATTAACATCATAAACAATCTCATTTTCTGAATATTTTAACCAAATTTCATTATCATATCTTTCTTTGACAATTATATAAATATATTTATCAATAGAAGTGCTAATAACTGCCCCCTCATAATTTTCCCAATAATCTTGGACATCTGTTCCACCACCACAAAAACTTATTCTTAAAGGGGTTCTTGAAATTATCATATTATATTAATAATCCATATCTTAATATTCTTGATTGATGATTTATAAAGATTATCATGCATAAATGGAAAGAAATTTAAAAGATAAAAATCAAGATAATATACTTAATTTAATATGATATCTTTAATAGTCACTGCATATGAAGATCCAGAATCAACAAAAGAAAGCATAAAACGAATTCTCACTCAAAAGAATTTTCATAAAAAATTTGAACTAATAGCAGCTTGTCCAGATAAACCTACTAAAAAAGTAATAATGGAATATAAGAAAAAATACCCTCAAATAGTAAAATATGTTAAACAGGAAGAATGTGAAATCAGAAAGAATAAGCTTATGAATAAAATTATAAAACTTGCCCAAGGCGACATTCTAATCTGGACAGATGGAAATAAATTCTTAGAAGATAATGCTATATCTTTAATTTTAAAACCTTTTGAAGATCCTAAGGTAGGAGTTGTTGGAGGCAGACCAACTGCAATGAATTCCAGAGACAATCTATTAGGTTATTGGGCTCATCTTCTAACAAATGCTTCTGATAAGATGAGGGAAATAAGATATAAAAAAGGGTATCTTGTTGAACATTGTGCAAATCTATTAGCAATAAGAAAAGGAATAATCAATGAAATCCCTTTAGATGTTGCAGAAGATGCTATCATTTCTTATATGATAACTGAAAAGGGATATAAAAATGTTTATGTTAAGGAAGCAAAAGTTTTAGTAATGTATCCGAGAAATTTTAAAGACTGGATAAAACAGAAAGTCAGAAGCATAAAGGCACATGAAGCATTGAATAAGTATATAAATAAAAAAAATATAAAAATGAAATCCTTTTCAAACGAAATATTTTATGGAATTTATTTGTCCTTGAGCTTTCCAAAAAATATAAAAGAATTTTATTGGACTTTGCTTTTATACCCTGCACGATTATACATTTGGCTAAGGGCTTTTTATGAAATAAAAATAAAAAAACAAACTTACAGTTCTAAGTGGTCTAGGTCAGAATCAACCAAAATATTAGATTATGAACATAAAAAATGAAACTTAAAAGAAAAATAAATTATTTTTTAAAATATGTATTATTTAGAAAAAAAAGATTATTTAATTTGATTTTAATTGAAGTGTCTAAAAAATTAAAGTTAACAAGAGTATTGGGTTACCCTCCAACCCTTATGATAGAACCTACAAATATTTGCAATCTAAAATGCCCACTCTGCCCTACTGGAGCAGGGTTGATAAAAAGAAAAAAAGGTTTTATGACATTGCAAGACTTTAAAAAAATAATAGATGAAATGCAGGATTACATAATTCATTTAAGGTTGTGGAACTGGGGGGAGCCTCTGCTAAACCCTGAGATTTTTGATATGATATCCTATGCAGAACAAAAAAAGATTTTTGTTAATCTAAGCACTAATAGCAATTTCTTGGATAAAGATACCTCAAAAAAATTAATCGATTCAGGGCTTGATGAATTAATAATCTCTTTGGACGGAGCTTCTGAAGAAACTTACTGCAAGTACCGAAAGGGAGGAGATTTTAAAAAAATTATAGATTCCCTTAAATTTTTAATAGAAGAAAAAAAACAATTAAATAAAAAAACTCCTTACATAAAATTGCAGTTCATAATAATGAAGCATAATCAACATGAAATAGAAAGGATAAAAAAATTAGCAGGGGAATTAGGCATAGACCAACTAGTTTTTAAAACTGTTGGAGTCATGGATTATTTTTCTAAAGAAGATATTAAAAAATATCTTCCAGATAAAGAAGAACATTCTAGATACGCATTTAAAGGTAATGAATTAGTTTTAAAAAGGAAAATAAAAAATTGGTGTGATTTTTTATGGGAAGAGATGATAATAAACTGGGATGGAGAAGTGGTTCCATGCTGTTTTGATATGAATAACCTGCATGTACTAGGGAATGCATTTAAACAAGGTGTTAAAAAAATATGGAATAACAAAGAGTATATAGACTTTAGAAAAAAGATTTTGCAAAATAAAAAAGAAATTATTTTGTGTAAAGGATGCCCTGGAACCAATAAGGAAACATTTATTGAGTTATAAATTTATTTCAGTTCTAAATACATAGAATATACTTCTTAAAACAACACCGGCGTTATAAAAACTTCAATTAAAGCTGCTATGAACAGTATTATCACAGACGCAATTATAAGATTTAGAGAATCTTGAAGTATTATCCAGAATTTTTCAGAATGAACATCATGTTTGATAATAGCAATGCTGACTATTCCTCCTGCCAAAGCTCCTCCAAAATAAGCAGCAATTTCAGGAACTCCATGAATCATGTATCTGGCAAGCCCTAGTGGAAGATTTGCCAAATCTGACTTTGAAAATATTCCAATTGCGGCACTTATTACACTGGCATTCCAGGCTAAAATAAAAATAGCTCCTGCACCAAATATGAGCGAGAAAACCAATGTAAAGATTAAGACATAAATATTATTTGCAAAAATATTAACAAGTTTTTCTTTTGCAGTAAGAAAGGCTGTTGTTTTTGAAACCTGTTTGACTCCATATTCTGAAACACACTCGTCAAAATGAGCAGGTTTGTTTATCATGCAGAAAGTCTCAATTTGTGCTATAAAACTCTGATTACCATCAGAAAAAACAATATACCAAAAAGAAAATGCAACTACAAATCCTAAAAATAGAAACATTAAATAAAAAAGAGCTTTTCCATGTTCCTTAATTAATCTTAAAAGCCCGCCCCTTTCCTTCAAATCTTTTTCTTCTTCATTTTTAAATGAAAAATAAATAAAAGGTATGGTAAACATCACACAAAAAGTAACGACCAAGATTCCAGTATATTTTGAAAGAACAGGATCCCCTGAAAATATCCATTTAACAAGTAATAGAGATGCTGTTGCATAAAATGCCCCTATAAAAAACATCTCCCAGGGATTCCTTTCAGCCTTTTGAGGATTAATAAGCATTTCTAGCATAAGTTCACCTTTTTTATTTTATAACTAAGGTTATCAGGTTTTTAAATATTTATTAAATTTAGCTGTGTTGTATGACTACAACACAAAAAACTAGTTCTCTCTAACTGCTTACTTTTTTAGTCTTATCAATTGATTGTAAGCCCAGAACTTTACTTTAACTTCATGATACATATTCCGCGTCTTTGTTGCACTTACATATTCTCCCATTATTCTTTTACAAGCTGAATAAATACCTTCTGTTAATGGCTATCTTTGGCCATAATTTTTCTCTCTTGACCATTCTTCATAAGGCATACTTTTGAAAATTACTATTTCTTCTTTTCTTGCTGAACAGCCTCTTGTTGTCAAAGAAGCATTTTCTCTAATCTTGATAGCTGTCGCTATTCCATATTTTTTACATAAATTGAATGTGTCTACACAATCATGCAATCCATCTTCGTATAAAACTCCAATATGTTTTTGATTTTTTGTTGCCATAGTTCTGCCTATTGCTCTCTCATCAATATCTTCATTTCCAACTCTAATATCAATAACATATTTTCCCTTTTTTCCTTTAACACCCATTATCACAACTTTAATCCATCCTTTTCTTATTTTCCATTTTTCTCTCATCCACCCACCTCTCTTTGTAGACTTCTCTCCTGAACCATCAACCCCTGCTTCAAGATAATCTTTCATATCCTCTTCCATAACTTCAAAACTGATTTCTAATTTGTTGAACCTTCTACAAATTTGAGAATAATCTATTATAGGAAATTCATAAGGAGATATGTCTCTTATTCCTCTCATCATACCTTCTAAAGTTCTAAAATCATTTCCCTTGCAGTGCAAAACTGCAAGAAATCTTATCATAGAATCTGGATAGAGATATGGCTCACCAATTTTTCCAGCGTTCATTTTCTTTATTTCATCGTTCCATAAATAAAGAAATTCAGGATTAATGTAATAAACTCCTCTTAAAACTAATTCTTCATTATACGCTTTCCAATTTCTATTATCAATATATTTCCTCTTTTTTAGTTTCATACTGCCTTACTAAAGGCAGTAGAAATATTTAATAATTGTTGTTATTTAGTATATATATGCAAAAATTATTAATAATTAGTTATGATTTGAGAAAATGTACGAGAACAGAGAAATCTTCAATTCAGAGAGCAATTAATGGTTATGTAGATTATTCTTTCAATCAAAAGTATAAATATAAGAGAAAGGGACTTGTAGAAAAGATACCTAATATTTACCTTAATAATGGAGTTATTATAGTTCTTCCAAGCGATAAACCTAAAATAACAAGCGTTTTAAAAAAGAATAAGGCAAAGGTTAAAGTCATTAGTCTTTACTCAAAAAATCTTTTGTTGCACTAATCGTGCAACACAGCTTTAAATTTGCTAATAAAAGAAACTTATTAGTTAATTTAATCTCAATCTTCTCCTCTTGTTCGAAGATTTCACTGATTTAAATTGTTAATTAATATAAAAAATTAGTGAGATTGATAAACGAATGTAATCAATCGAACTGGAAGATTTAGCTTGAAAAGCGAACAATTTTTAGACGAGGTTTATTAATAAACAACTTTTTATAGTATTAATTATTTATACTATCATGGGTAAAAAAGAGGAGTTTAACAAAATATGCAAGGATATTAAATTCATAAGAATTCAAGGAGCAGAAAACATAGCCAAAGCAGGATTTAAAGCTTACAAATTGTTTCCAACAAAATCTTCTAAAAATAAGCTTTTGAAATTGAGACCAACAGAGCCTATGCTGGAAAATGTCCTGAAACTCACCGATAAATTTTCCTACAATCAATTAATAGAAAAACTAAATGAAAACCAAAATATTATCAACAAAAATTTAAATAAGCTTATTAAAAATAATATGGTTATTTTCACTCATTGCCATTCTTCAACTTTATCAAGAGCTTTAATTTTTGCAAAAAAACAAGGAAAAAATTTTGAAGTCTATAACACAGAAACACGCCCTTTGTTTCAGGGAAGAAAAACTGCAAAAGAATTAAGAAAAGCAAATATAAAAGTTACAATGTTCGTTGATTCTGCAATTAAAATAGCTTTAACCAAAGAGCAGGATAGAGAAGAAAAAACCAGACCTGTTGATATAATAATGTTAGGGGCAGATGCAATTACAAAAAAAGGAGTTGCTAATAAAATAGGAAGCGGAATAGTAGCAGAAATAGCAAAACCTAACAAGATTCCTTTATACATAATAAGCGATTCTCTAAAATTCACAAAAAAATCAGTTAAATTAGAGCAGAGAAGCCAAGATGAAATTTGGAACAATAAAAAAATAAGAATTGAAAATCCTGCTTTTGAATTTATTCCTAAAGATGATATAACTGGAATAGTCAGTGAACTTGGAATATTGAAATATAATGAATTCTTAAAAAAGATTAAAAGAAAATAATTTTAATTCTTATTTCTTTTTAGCTTCCTTCTTTGCAGGGGCTGCTTTTCCTGCAGGAGCTTTTGCAGCTGCAGCTGTGGCTGCTGCTGGTGTTGCTGCCTTTCCTGTTGCAGGAGCTGCTGCTTTTCCTGTTTCTGTGGCTGCTGCTGGTGTAGCTGCTGCAGTTGCCTCTGCTGCTTTAGCTGCCTCTGCTGCTTCAGCAGCTTTCTTAGCAGCCTCTGCCTTCGCATCCTGAGTAGATTTTATCTGTGTATAATAATCATTAATCATTTTTCTCTTTTCAGAAGAGGTTTCAGTTAATTGTTTTTCTATTTCATTGTCATATTTTCCATTTGCAACTTCTTTAATTAATTCATTAGGATTTTTGTTTTCAACTAAAATACCTATTGAAGCACAGGTTCCTAGAACAGATTTAATTGCGTTTTTAAAATTTTTTTCAAGCATATTAGGATACTTTATTTTTGTTATTCTGATTATATCCTCAATAGAAGCGTTTCCTACTATCAGGTTTTTATGGTCATTAGAGCCTTTTTCCAAATTTAATTCTTTTTTTAATAATTCTGATGTAGGCGGTGAAAAAGTTCTGATAATGAATTCTTTTGTTTTTTCATTAATATCTAATTCAACAGGCACTTTTACCCCCTTGAAATCTTTTGTTGCAGCATTAACAGAAGATATGACTTTTCCCATATTAATTCCCATAGGGCCTAGCTGCTGAGCTATAGCAGGTCCTGGTTTCATATCTCCGCCGTCAATCAAAAGTTTTATTATCATTTTAGTTTTCTTTCCGAGGTTTCTTTTTAAAGAAAGCTCTAATAATCATCAGGTATTAATCCTCCTGCAGGTTGTGAATAATCTATATTAAGTTCAGGTTTTTTTTCTGACTCTTCTTTATCAGGTTCAGTTTCTTCTCCTTCTTCTTGTTCTCCCTCTTGTTTTTCTCTCCTTATAACTTTTACATTATCTAATTTTACAGTAACAGGTATAGGAACAACTGCAGCTAATAGAGTAACTACAGCCTCTCCTTTTCCCTTATCAATTCTGATTACTTTTGCTTTTTCTTTTTTAAATGGCTCTCCAATTATTTCTACAATATCCCCTTTCTCTATATTGATTTCTTCAAGAACAGGTTCAATCATGTTTTTTATTTCATCATATGTTACTGTTTTTCCAACAATTCCTTTGACATAAGGAAGGTTGAATGCAGCTTCTTCTGCAGATTCCCTGTCTTCTGCCTCTAAAAAAATATATCCTCTTAATCCATGAGGCCTTGCTAATGAAAATACATTTAAGTTTTTCTTTTGAATTTTTACAGAGATTAATTCCATTGCTCTGTCTTCTTTGTTTGTTGTTACTTTTATTACAAATATCATTTTCGTATGAATCTAAGATTCTATTAAACTCAGCTTTCGCCTTGTTATTTTATTATTTTTTGCTAATAATTATAATTTCTTAGCCCAACTACTTCATAATATCATGAGAAGTAGCTGATTATATCAAAAATATAGGGTTTATAAATTTGCTGGTTTTGCTAAATTTTTTATTTATAGTAAAAAAGAAAATTATCTCTATAATGAACTTATATTCCAAAAGTTTTAAGATGCAGTTTAGATTACTTGCTCTTTTTGCTCAAATTTTAATAGACTCTTTTATTTTAAGATAAATTTATAAGATGTTTTTAATTTTTGACATTCAGACAAACAAAACGCATAAATATGCAGTACAAATCAGGAGAATTTGGTGACTTATTTATATATTTGACAAAAAATAAAAGTTTATAATAGATTAATATTGGATAGATATATGAAAGGCGAACCTTATACAACAGGAGAAGCAGCAGAGATTTTAGGAGTTTCTCAACGTATGGTAGTAAAACTTCATGATGCTGGAAAACTAAGAGGATTTAAACATCCTGGACCGAGGCATCATAGAAAAATTTTTGCAAAAGATTTAACAGATTTTTTAAGAATAGAAGGTAATCTTTCAAATCCTGTTTATGTCAATCACATGAGGACAATTTGGAAAGAGTATGGATTTCATCCTTATATTCCTCAACCAGCTGAACAAGCCTATCAATAAATTTATTCTCCGCAAATCTGTATTATTATCTCTCTCTTTCTTGGTCCGCTTGTTTCAACTGCAAAAATATCCTGATAAATTCCTAATTGCATTTCATAATTAAAGATAGGAATCATTTGCGAAGTTTCCAATAAAAAACATCTCAAATGTCCTTTTGCATTTTTAGGTTCATTTTTACTGCAGTTCCTTAATTCAATTTGGTCATGATTATATTCTGCGTTTTCTTTTGCAATTCTTTGCATTAAATCTTTCAAGTCTTTTAATAATAATTCTTCATATTCATTGATTTTAATTGCAAGAGTGGTGTGTTTACTAAAAATATTGACAAAGCCGTCCTTTACTTTTAATTGTTTAACAATATCTTTTATTTTATCTGTTATTTTAATAATTTCAAATTCTTTATGAGTTTCCAATTCTTGAATCTTTGTCATAATTTTCATTAAAAGTGTAGAAACTTAAGGTTTATAAATAATTCTTATAGAATTTAGAATATCTTAAAGACACCCATTAATATTGAAATTGCAAATCCTATAATCCCTATCAAGCCCAAGCCAAGAGCAGAAACTTTTGCAACTGTTGTGAATTCATTTTTATCTGGCTTTTTCAAAAGATGCCAGACTCTTACACATTGTGATGTAAATGATTTTATATCAAACATATTAAATAATATTAGAACAAAGGGTTTTTAAAATATTTGGTTTTAAATAGACTGTGTTATCCCATAATTATTTCCTAACGACAAATTAATCTTATTATGTTTTTTCATATTAAATACAATCTCCCTTGCTTTTTCTTTCTTGCATATGCTTGTTTAGGTGTTTCAAGCTCTTCAAATTT
>Ga0208375_1002970_pt1 | contig 15058 bp, 12 predicted proteins | sample RifOxyD1_FD_184038 | JGI IMG/M metagenome (GOLD analysis project Ga0208375, IMG submission 184038) | Soil microbial communities from Rifle, Colorado - Rifle Oxygen_injection D1 (SPAdes) | ecosystem: Environmental > Terrestrial > Deep subsurface > Rock core/Sediment | place: Rifle, Colorado... | reverse complement strand
TATAGAGGAAGGTTGTAAATTTGAGGGAAACCTCTCTTTTAATGGAGTTGCCCGTATCGCTGGAATAGTCACGGGGAGAATTTTTTCAACCGACACTGTGATTATCTCAGAAGGTGCGAATGTAAACGCAGATATCAATGCAAATATAATTCTTATATCAGGAAATGTTAAAGGTAACATCCATGCTAGTGCCAGAGTTGAGATCCTCAGACCGGCCCGTTTTGAAGGTACTATTACTACGCCGAGTCTGATTGTGGATGAGGGTGTTATTTTTCATGGTACAACTAAAATGCATGACCGAAAATAGTTGATATATTTAATCAAAAATTTCCTTGGCTTATCTAACACTTGAAAATCAAACAAGGATGGGTATAGTATAGTAAGAAAAAGTCAGAGGTTTTTATAAATATTTTACAACAACTTGGTGTTGATTATACATTTTTTTATCAGTTAGGCGTTTTTCTATTATCGTTTTTTGTTCTTGATCAAATTCTTTTTCAAAAAGTTCTTCAAATATATGTCACTAGATTGGAATTAACTGAATACAAAATAAAACAAATAGAGAAATACGAATCAGAAGCAGTCATAGCAGAAAATAATATTGATCTGGAGGTAAAGAAAGCCAGAGAACAAATGCATCAATATTATAATGATTATGTAAAAAAGCAAGATCTACTACACAGGGAAGAACTTAAAGAAATTGAAGACCACTATCTGAGCAGATTTAATGAAGAAAAAAAAATTACCATAGAGAGTTTTGAAAAATTAGCGACTTTTGAAAAACAAAAAATCCCTGATTATCAGCAGATATTAATGGATAAAGTAATTAATGAATAAAATATTTTTTTTTATATTTATATTTTGCCAGAATATTTCTTGCGGCTTAGCCTCTGAATCGTCGGCGGAAGGACTTTGGTCATTGAAATATCATTTTTTAAATTTTGCAATTGTTGTCATGCTTTGCTTTTATTTTGTTAAAGATAAATTAAAGATTAAGTGCAACCAGGAACATGATCAATTTGTAAAGGAAACCAAGGAAAATGAAGATCTTTTGCAAAAAATAAAAATTAGATTAGAAAAAGCGGAGTCGACACTATCTAATATGAATAATATAATTGCCGAGCTAGAATCTAAAACCAAAGACTCCATTGAAAATTACTTGCAATTGAAAAAAGAACAACTGGCAGAACGTGAACGTCAGTTAATAACCGAAATCAGCCAAAGAAAAGACAACCTGGAAACAAGCCTTGTTCAAAAACTCTATTTAGGAATAATGAATGACATAATTGATAACACCAAAAATGAAATCAAATATAATAAAGAACTACAAAGCAAAATAGAAAACAAACTAATCGATAATCAACTATGAAGAAAAAAATCACCAACATTTATGCGAAAGTTTTTTTTCACTTTTGGATGGAAAATCCAAAATATATAGAAGAGTTAAATTTGTTTGTAGAGACTCTTAAAGAAAATGAAGTTTTACAAAAAGTTTTACTTTATAATACTGTTTCAAAAACAGAAAGAAAAAATGTGCTCATTGAAATTTTATCAAAACTTCTAAATGAACGGATTGTAATCGGGTATATTTTGTATTTAAATGAAAACAAAAGATTAAATTTTATTTTTCAAATTTTTGAAGAAATTAAAAAAATTATTTACTTGCATGCAGGTTTTCGCAAAGTTTATGTCGAAGGAACTGGTGATCATTTAGAAGAGAGAGTTTTGGAAATATTTAAAAATAAAATCAAAAAATACTATCCGGAAATACTGGAAATAGAATATACCAAGAAAGAAAACATCACTGCTGGATACCGAGCGCAAGTGGAGGATTTTTTGCTTGATTTAACCCTGGATACTCAGCTTAATAAATTGCTAAAAAGGAGAAAGCTCGCATGAGACTTAAACCAGAAGAAATTACCTCCATAATTAGAAAAAATATTTCCGATTTTAGTAGCAAGATTGAAACGGTAGAAACCGGTATTGTCGTAAAGTCGGGAGATGGCATTGTTAAAGCCTACGGACTTAAAAATGTTATGCTTGGAGAATATGTTGAATTTGAAAGTGGAAGCCGTGGAATGGTTTTAAACCTGGAAGAGTATAATGTAGGTATAGCTTTATTTGAACACGATCCTTCCATTAAAGAAGGTAGTATTGTAAAACGAACAGGAAAAATAGTTGAAATACCCGTAGGTGATAATTTGTTAGGCAGAGTAATTGATCCAATTGGTAACCCTATTGATGGTCTAGGTCCAATTGAGGCAATGCAAACCAGACCTGTTGAATTAAAAGCACCAGGGATTATTGCAAGACAGCCTGTTTGTGAGCCGATCCAGACTGGAATTAAGGCCATTGATTCCATGATTCCTATAGGTAAAGGGCAAAGAGAACTGATTATTGGAGATAGAAAAACCGGAAAAACGGCAATAGCTATTGATACGATCATTAATCAAAAAAATGATAATGTTATTTGTGTTTATGTAGCCATTGGCCAAAAGCAATCAACAGTACGGCAAATTTATCAAAAACTCTTAGAACACGATGCTTTAAAGTATACTATCATTGTATCCGCCACTGCTTCTACCATGGCACCATTACAATTTTTAGCTCCATATTCTGGCTGTGCAGTTGGTGAGTATTACCGCGATAACGGCAAACACGCATTGGTGATATATGATGATTTAACCAAACAAGCCCAGGCATATAGACAAATGTGTTTACTTCTTAGAAGGCCGCCAGGTCGTGAAGCCTATCCGGGAGATATCTTTTATTTGCATTCCAGATTATTGGAACGGGCATGCAAGTATTCAGATAAAATGGGCGGTGGTTCCCTGACCGCTCTGCCAATCATTGAAACCCAGGAGGGTGATGTCTCGGCATATATACCAACTAATGTCATTTCTATTACAGATGGACAAATATATTTAGAATCAGATTTGTTTAACTCAGGAGTTCGACCAGCCGTAAATGTCGGGCTTTCGGTTTCACGAGTTGGCAGTGCCGCCCAGAAAAAAATCATGAAAAAGGTTTGTGGATCGCTTCGTCTTGATTTGGCCCAATATCGTGAGTTGGCAGCCTTTGCTGCTTTTGGATCTGACCTGGACGAAGCTACCAAAAAACAACTGGCACGCGGCAAGCGGTTGGTAGAATTACTAAAACAAAAACAATATGTGCAAATTGAAGTAATTGATCAAGTGATTAGTATTCTGGCTGCAACCAGCGGTCTTTTCGACATTGTACCCGTTGAAAAAATCCAGGAAATGGAAGAAAGAATGATTGCATTTTTTAAAAGTACCCAGGGGGATTTAAGAAAAAAAATTTCTGACTCCGCCGAGAATTTTGAAAAAGAAAAAGAAAATCTTTTAAATATTTTAAAAACATATTTGAAAGATGAAGGTTTTTAAAATAAATGGCAAATATTAAAATTCTAAAAAAGAAATTAAAAACCACTAAAAGCACTTTGAAAATAACAAGTGCGATGAAGCTTGTTTCGGCTGCTAAAATGAATAAGTTTCAAGACAAGCTTCACAAAGCAGAATCTTATAGACAGGAAATAGAAGAACTAGTCTATAAATGTACCCTGGCAAGTGAAACCCTGACCCATCCTATACTTCATAAGTCCAGCAATGTTTTTAAACACATGTTAGTGCTTAGCACAGACAGAGGATTGTGCGGAAGTTGTAACTACCATATTGCCGGTTTTGTTAAAAATTTTATCAAAGGGCAAGAAGACGTGATTCGTATTTCTTATTGGGGATCAAAGGCAAAAGAACTTTTAAAATATCATAACATTGGCAAACATCATCATCATAAAATCGATGACAGCTTTGACCAGTTTTTAAATACAATCACTGAAGATTTTTTACTAGAATTTTTGAACAATGAGGTGGGGGAAGTTTATGTAGCTTATAATGCCTATAAAGGCAGTGGTTCCTATAAACCAGTTATTAAAAAGGTATTACCATTTGAGGTAGATGAAAACGAAAAAGAACAAACCAGCGTATTTAAATATGAACCGACACAAAAGAAGATCCTGGATTATATTTTACCAGAAGCGTTTAAGAGCATTATGTATAGTTGTTTTTTAAATTCTGAAGCAACCGAACACGCTGCCAGAATGGTTGCCATGGATAGTGCAGCTAAAAATTGTAAAGAGGCAATTAGAAATTTAAATTTGAAAATAAACAAAAGAAGACAAGCATCGATTACAAAGGAATTAATTGAAATTGTATCTGGTGCAGAAACATTGTAATGGGGCCTATATGAATGAAAATAATTATGGAGAAATAAAACAGGTGCTGGGACCAGTGGTGGATGTCCAATTTTCCAGCGGACACTTGCCAGCGATATTAAACGATATTCGCACAACCAATAAACAAATATCGGACCAGGAAGAAAATCTGGTACTAGAAGTTGCTCAACATATGGGTGATGACGTAGTTCGATGTATAGCCATGGATTCCACAGAGGGCCTAGCTCGTGGAATAAGGGTAAGGGACACTGGAAAGCAAATTCAAGTTCCGGTTGGAAAAGGTTTGCTGGGAAGGATTATTAATGTAATTGGCGAGCCCGTGGACGAAAATGGTAAAATTAATTCAAATAAAAGTTATTCAATTCATAGAGATCCTCCGACTTTTGATCAACAATCAACCAGATTGGAACCCTTTTTTACCGGGATCAAAGTTATTGATCTAATGGCGCCTTATTTAAAGGGTGGTAAAATTGGATTATTTGGTGGTGCTGGAGTTGGTAAAACAATTTTAATAATGGAGCTGATCAATAATATAGCTACCCATCATGGAGGATATTCAGTTTTTGCAGGTGTAGGCGAAAGAACCAGGGAAGGAAATGATTTATATAGAGAAATGAAAGAATCTGGTGTTATTAATAAAACTGCTTTGGTTTATGGACAGATGAATGAACCACCAGGAGCGCGGGCCCGGGTTGCCTTAACTGCGTTATCAGTAGCAGAATATTTTAGAGATGAAGAAAAACAGGACGTGCTCCTTTTCATTGATAATATTTTTAGATTTACCCAAGCTGGTTCGGAAGTCTCGGCCCTTTTGGGTAGAATACCTTCGGCTGTAGGTTATCAACCCACCCTGGGAACTGAAATGGGAGAAATGCAAGAAAGAATAACTTCCACTAATGAAGGGTCAATCACCTCAATTCAGGCAGTATATGTACCAGCAGATGATTATACGGATCCGGCACCAGCCACTACGTTTGCCCACCTAGATGCCACCACAGAACTTTCACGGGCTATTGTGGAACAAGGAATTTATCCAGCGGTTGATCCACTAACCTCTTCCTCCACGGTATTAACTCCAGAAATTGTCGGAGAAAAACATTATCAGGTTGCAAGGCAAGTGCAAGTTATTTTGCAAAGATATAAGGAATTGCAGGATATTATTGCTATTCTCGGAATGGATGAACTATCCGAAGAGGATAAAATAATTGTTTCAAGAGCAAGAAAAATTCAAAAATTTTTGTCACAACCGCTCATAGTGGCTGAAACATTCACTGGCCAAAAAGGACAATTTGTAAAAATTGAAGATACCATAGAAGGCTTTGACTCAATATTGAGTGGAAAATGTGATCAAATTCCAGAACAAGCTTTTTATATGGTTGGTAATCTAGAAATGGTTTACGAAAAAGTTAAAACACTTTAAATTTTTAATAATATGTTAAAGTTAAAAATCATAACTAAAAATAAAACAGTCGAATCAAATCTAGAGGCAAAAAATATTACAATCCCTACACCACTTGGCCCGGCGGGTATCTTGAATAATCATGATGACATGATTCTTCTCTTGGATTTAGGAATTGCTGATGTTGAATGTGCCAACAATGAAAGAAGAAAATATTTAATAAAAAACGGAGTTTGTAAAATCCTAGATAACCGTATAACCCTGTTATGTGATAACTGCGAAACCAAAGAGGAAATTGATATTAAGCAGGCAATTGTTGATAAAGAAAAGTACCAGAAAATAGTTGAGCAAATGAATATCAGGAGTGATGAATACCAAGACGCCTATAAAAAACTTAAAGAAGCTAAATTGAAAATAATGATGTTTGAAAAATAGTGGTCCTATGTGAGTACTCATCTGCCTGCACTTGAAAAAATCTTTGCAGTTATTATAATTACCTCTTCCAAAAAAAATGAAACAGATGCAAAATATAATTAGATGATTAGAAACATGAGGTTCATATCACCCCTACTATACGGTAATTTTTTTATTGCAACCCTTTTTGCAAGTTTGTTTTTTGTCAGCCAATTTAATCTGTCTAGAAACCCGATAATTATTGATCTAAGTTTTGTCGGCGAACTAGCAAAAACTGTAACGATTGTAAAAGATATTCAGCTGGTCCCCCAAATAGTTCAGGGCAGTACTTCAAACTATAATCCCGAAAATGAAACTCTTAATATCAATTCCATCATGGCAGATATCAACCACAAGAAAAATTATCCTAGAAGCAATCCCCCTGCAGCCTTGAAACAAAAAAAAATACAGAAATATAAAAGTGTTACTGCCGGAATCGATATATCAGTTCATGAAATAAAAAATAATTTATCAGTAACGGACTACAATATCACCAATACTCTTTCCAAAAAAGAAGTTGTCCTTGATGGAAATATAAATAATGACGAGATTTTAAAGACCTATGAGCAAAAATTTTCGACACCGCTATCTCTTGATCTTGTGACCTTGCAAAGCAAGCTAATGGATGTGTTCAAGGAGCTAAAAGATATTCAACTGGCAGAAGATAAACGAAGTAACGAAATAATAGAGAAACAAGAAAATGAAATTGCTCAAAATGGCGAGAAATCAACAAATACAGAAAATGATGAAGTGACTACTCAGCTTGCTAAAACCAATATCAAGAATGCTCAAGCTGTTAAAATCCAAAACCTTAATAAATTTGAACAAGTGGAAAATCTAGATGAGACAACTCCAAGTGAGTACTCAAAAATTGATAAGAAAAAAAAGGAAAAGGATAGTCTGCCAGTGGCTATCTCTCAAATGACCGGCGTCTCCAACCGCCTGGTGGAAGTCATTGAAAGAGAAAAAATAAACAATACAAAGGCAAAAAAGTTAACTATCCCGGAATCCTCACAGGCTTCGCCAACAACCCAGCCAACTACAGATCAAGTTGAACGCCTAGAGAGTTATAGCGAGAACCCCATTGAAAAAGTTGAAGTTGGCAATGTAAGTATTGATAGTGCGCAGATGAAGAATACTGACTACCCAGTTTCTGATTCCAGCGAGAACAGTAACGGTGTATTCACCCAGATTGATGATTTCTATGTAATTGACTACTCAAAAAATAATAAGAAAAAAATGGATAGTCAGTCAGCTGTTATTTTTCAAGCGACAGGTGTTTCAAACCAGTTAAAAGCAAACAAAGAGAAAGTGAAGAAGTTAACCCCTCCAACACCTGCGCAGCTTCTATCTTCTACCCAGCCAACTACGGATCCGGTTAAACACCCAGAAGTCGCTTACGAGGACACTAAAAAAAACAACAACCCTAAGATGGTAGAACCATTACAATCAGGTTTGTTGGCAAACCTTACTCTCAAGGCTACCCGGGTAAAGTTCGGCAAAGGTTTGACAGAAGGCGTACGCTCATTTCAATTTATTCCCGCTTATAACAATCAAGACGCATTGTTTGATCGAGGTGAAGGAGAGGTTAACATATCCAGAGAGTTAAATACAAAATATGCCGTGATACCCGGGCGAGTTGTCGCAGACAATTATGTCGCCACGAACTTAGATACCTTGCTCGAGGAAGGAGACTTTGGAATAAATGTACCAGTTTTTTATGCAGAAGATTTTAAAGTTTTTCTAACCAGCAAAAAGGCAAATTTACCTGGTGGTTTTGTACTTATAGAGTTGGATGAATTGGTTGAAGATGTAAATCTAGAAACCGAAGAAGGAAAATATTTTTACCTTAACGACTCTTTTCAAATTATCGAGAAGTCGCAAGCGACATTTGTTCTAATTGCTGGAGTTGAACCTGGCAACGTTCTTATAAAGTATCTTATTGGGGACCAGGTTGCTCAAAAAATTATTCATGTGGTAGAGGATGAAATCTTTTTTGAAAATGCCAGCTTTGTTCGGGGAGGACTGGATATTTTTGATTTAATAGAGGAAGGATTGCTTATTAAAAAAGAAAAAGCTTTGGATATTTCCAGCGAACAAATCAAATATTTTAATTATCAAACGACCTCTCAGAAAGAATCCCTATATACTTATTCGATCAAGACGCCATATAATTCCCTGGGGGCAAGAAAATATCTAGAATTGACTCATTTAAAAGCGCCAATTTTTTTAGGTTATTATGAAAAAACCAGTCTGGTTGTTCCCAACCAGGAATTCATTGATTATATTTTGGAAGCTTTTAATTATGATAATTTAGAGACAAGCTGCATGATTCAGTTGAACATAGACAACCATCCAGAGGAAATCTTTTATTCGGGAATTGCTAATATTAGTCAACTAGGCTTGGAAGTTAAATACTTGGACGGAGAAGGCAAACTGTATAGCGAATTGACCGAAACAACAGAAAAAATATTTATAAATGGTGATCGGCATGGAGTTGTAAATATTGAAGTTAAATATTACAACGGTAAATACGATTATATTCAAACGTATTGTTCAATGAATACCTACCTTATCGAGCAGCTTTAGATTTTGATATCTTTTTAAAATTTTTAGGAAAATATTTGGTGACCAATTTGTCGTCAATAAGAATAAATTCCGGATGATCAATAATTTGATCAAGCGTAAGGGTCACAGATGAGGCAGGAGAGCTGTGAGCTGGTAAATGAGGATTCAGGCTTAGTAGGTGCAAACGATCTATACCCAATTGAGAAGAGGTTTTTTTTAAGTTGGAATAATGGGTGTTTCTATATAGATAGAACTCTTTGTAATTAGTATTATGAGAATTTTGGTAAAAAAATTTGCGATATTTTAGAGAAAAAATCATTGCCAGTACTTCGCTATAATAATTTTTGGAGGCAAACATTATATCTGCGTGTGAATAATCATCCAGGAATTTTTGGAAGTTAAATTCACCCTTTCTATTCATGCTGCGTGCTCTTAAAATATGCTTATGTCCACTATTATAAGCTGAAATTGCCAGCGGCCAGGATTTATATATTTGAAAATTTTGCTTAAGTAAATGAAAAGCTCCGAGGGTGGATATAATAATGTTTTTTCTTTCGTCAAAATTATCAGAAATATTTAAAAAGGAATGACCAGTGCTCTTAATAAACTGCCAAACCCCAACTGCCCCGGCCCGTGAGTGTGCCTTGATATTAAAACTGGATTCAACGAAAGCAATTGCTAAGACTTCTTCAGGAAGTTCAAAAATATCGAGATATTTTTTGAAAGCACCGTAGTATTGATCAAAATAGACCAATCCCTGATTGATTTGATTTTTTAGCCCGGATTGTCGGCGGAGACCTTGCAACAAGTCCTTTTTCAGTCTATTTTTTTCCTTTTTATTAGCAGGGATAATAATGCCAGACTGAATAATTTTTTCCTTAATTTTGTTTTCAAAAGCATTTAATAGTTTGTCTTCAAAAATATGAGTAATTGCTAACTTGATCTCTGCAAATCTTTCTCTTTCCATTTGTTGGCGAAAATTAGCCTTGGTAATTGGCCCCACATTATTGTAATCCAGTTCAGTAAAGCTGATAGTCCCATAAATGAGATCGAAATTAGCTTTATCGTGAACAAGCGTAGTGGTTTCATCGTATTTGCTATAAATATCAAACCAAAATTTTACAGAGGAAGACAAATAATCCGGTATTTTAAAAAGAGGATCGACCAGATTTTCGGGATCCAGCTTTATGTAGTCGTAATTATCAAGCTCAAGGTTTTGGTTAAAACTAACACTCGGAACCAGATTAGGATTTAATATAATTTTGGTGTTTAAATAATCATCGGAAAAAAAATTCTCCAAACTGTATGCCAGAGTTTTGGTCGGATAATACGACGACAATAATAAAAATTGTAGTATTAATAATTTTATACTTATATTCCTTGAAACCTTTATTCTAACATTAATTTAACTAATTCGGAATTAATTTTGGAGAGGACAGGCCCAAAGTAATTGTTTTGATTAGAATATTTATTGGTAGAGAGAACTAGATTTTCATAGCATGTGGCTTAAAATATGTTTTTACAAGACCTGACAATTAAAATGACCTCGAGCGAGTGTTAAGTGTTTTATCAGATTGCCTTTCGCTCAATGCCTCTTCAAATTTAATTCCTAATTCATTTGGTTATTTTTTTAAAAAAATCCCAATCATTAAAAATGCAGTGCGTTTAAAAAAACAACTGTTAAGTATTTTGCATATATTTCAAAGTTGCTTTAAAATTTACATAAATGTTACAAGGATGAAACAATGATCGAATCTAATGAAGAAAAAGCTTGGCTATCCATTTTTGAATACTCAAAAAAAACCGGAAAATCCATTTCAACCATCAGGCGGCATATTAAGTCGAAACGAATTATTAGCCAAATGGTTGATGGAAAGTTTTATATTCTAGATGATTCAAACCAAAATAGTAGAGAACCAGCAAATCTCCCAGATAATCAGGTGCTAAAATTAGAGAAACAGATTGGTTATTTTAAAAAACAACTGGTGATCGCCCAAGAGGAAATCAGTGAATTAAAAATGTTGGTAAATTTGTATGAAAAACAAACTCCCCTAAAAAGCACCAACGAAACTATAAATCATATTCAATAGGATTTTTTACATGAAAAAAATATCAGTTTTAATATTATCATTATTTTTTACCTCCCAATTGCTGGCCTACGAAGAAATCAGTTTAAGAAGATGTATGCTGCTACCAGTGGCAGATTCTATCAAGGGAGTTATTTCGTATCAAATATATGAAAAGCTGGAAAATTATTTAAAAGATTCCACTTGGTGTTATTACCGGCATAATTCGGAAATTATGAATATTTTAAGAAATTATAAAAATAATATTCATGAACATTTAAATAATCCAGAAGTTAGAAAATTAGTAGCTGAAAAAACTAATTCAGGATCCCTAATAAGTGTAACCGTAAAATCACTTGCCAGTGGTTCAGAAGTGTCTTTGAAAATCTATGGCAGTAACGGAGAAGATGTTTATTTGGACGAAAAGACCAACCTGAGTCATTCAAATGTAGAAATGATTTATCAGACCCTGATCAATTGGTTCACCAAGTTTGAAAAAATGATTCCTTATGACGGACTTATTATTGGGGTTTTGGGGGATCAATTCACTGTAGACACAGGCACTCTCTACGGGGTTATGGATGAGGACCATGTAGATATTGTAAGACTTGTTGAAAAAAAAACCCATCCGTTATTAAAAACAGTAGTGGATTGGAAATATGACCAGGTGGCTATTGCAAAAATATTTCATGCCCGAAAAAGTATTTCGCAGGGAAAGGTCATTGAATATGAATCAAAAAAGAAGTTAAAAGTCGGTGACTGGCTAGTTTTAAAAAAAGCAAAGAGGGTTAAAACGGAAGAAGAAATAGAAATTATGAAGTATCCTGAATCCGAAACCTTTGATTTTGGCAGACTGGGAACCCTGGGAATTGATTTGGTATTGGGGCCGGGAAGTGTATCCCAGGAAACGGCGGGTACAATTACCAGAAAGATGAGCGGTATTATGTATGGTGCCAAGCTAGATCTCGAGTTATGGGCAACGCGGGATTTTTGGGGTTCTGTGGAAATTGAAAAAAAATTTGCATCACTTTCCAAAGATGAAGGGACGTTTACCAAGAATTCTAATAACACCGATTTTGGAATTTATAAGATAAAAGCCGGATATAGATATTTACCACTTGGTTTTTTCTATGGGCCAAGGGTTGATGGTTATATCGGGTATGCCAAGCATTCGTATGGTGTTGAAAATTCCGCTGCAGATGGAATTGTGGCTGCAAGCATATCGGGTTTGATGTTTGGAGCCAATGGCAATATCCCAATTTATAAAGATGTCCGCATCTGGGTAGAGCTTGATTTTCTTATTGGAGCTTCCTATAGTGAGGAGGTTGTAGTATATGGGGAAGATGAGTCGTCCTCCAGCTATCATTTGGAGTTCGGAGGAAGTTATGCCTGGAACCCCACAATGAGTTTTCAGGGAGCGATTGGTTATGTTTCAAGTAAGGCAAAATTTGAATCCCCCGAGAGAGAATATAAATTCAAAGATACTTCTGTGCGTTCCGGGGTGGTATTTACCTTTTAAGGAAAGCAAATGAGCATTGATCAAATAAAAAAATTGGAAGAACTAATCGTCCAACATCGTGCTTGTTATTATCAAGGCCGGCCGGTAATAACTGACAGCGAGTTTGATGCCTTGGAAGATGAATTAAGAGTACTGGACCCAGAAAATCATGTGTTAAACCTGGTTGGTTCTATCTCGAAGGATGAGGACAAGGTTAGACATGATACCAAAATGTTATCGCTGGAAAAAACTTATGACTCCCAGGATTTGATTAAATGGCAAGCAGAAAAAGAGGTGGTTTCAACTTATAAAATCGATGGAGTTAGCTGCTCTTTAATTTATAAAAAAGGGGGACTGGTTTTAGCCAAAACCAGAGGAGATGGAGTGTATGGAGAAAACATCACTTCAAAAGTTTTATGGATGGATTCAATTATAAAAAGAATTAACACCCAAGATGAAAAAATTGAAATCAGGGGAGAGCTATATTGCCAGGAAAAATATTTTATTGCACTGGCAGGCGAAATGGAAAAAATTGGATTGGAAAAACCCACCTCCCCTAGAAATATTGTGGCAGGTCTTATTTCCCGAAAGGATAATTTAGAATTATGCCGTTATATTTCTTTTATGGCCTTTGATTATGTAGGTGAAACTACTTCCATAAGATTTGAAGCTGAAAAATATTCTGTTCTTGAAAATATGGGATTTAATATCCCGATGGCTGCACTACATAAAGACAGCACCCATTTAGACGAAGTTATAGAGGATGCCAGAAAATTTATGATGGAAGGGGATTATCAAATTGATGGTCTGGTTTTTACCTATAACGACCTCTCTCTCCACGAAGAACTGGGGTTTACCCAGCACCACCCTAAATTTAAAATGGCTTTTAAATTTAAAGGAGAATCAAAAATTACCAAAATGGTGGATATTGAATGGTCGGTTTCCAGAAACGGAATCCTGACCCCGGTAGGACTGGTTGAGCCGGTTGAACTGTCTGGGGCAAAAATAACCAGAGTAACCCTGCATAATTACGGAGTAGTGAAACTTTATAATCTTAAAAAAGGGGATGAAATTGAGATCATCCGGTCAGGTGAGGTAATCCCTAAATTTATATCCGTTAAACAGGAATCAGAAAATAAATTAATTATTCCCGATAAATGTCCTGAATGTGGCAGTGATACCAGGGTGGAAGATATTCGCTTAATTTGTCCAAACGAAAAATGCAAGGCGAGATTACATGAGCAAATTTTAAATTTTATTAAAAAAATAGGAATTGAAGATCTGTCCGGAAAACGCCTTGAACAACTATTAAGCAAAGGATTGATAAATAAAATACCGGATCTATATAGAATAAGCGCTGATGATCTTAAAAAAATGGATAAAACCAAAGAAAAGCTTTCAGATAAATTATTTTCCAGTATTCAAGCTTCTAAAAAAGCGGATCTAATTACTTTTTTATCGGCGCTTGGTATTACCCATGGGGCTTATAACACTTGTGAAAAAGTGGTAAATGCAGGTTATAATACCCTGGATAAAATTTTAAATTTGTCAGTTGATGAACTTTCCAGGGTTGACACCTTCGCTGAAAAATCTTCAAAGGATTTTATTGCTTCACTCAAAGACAAAGAGGATTTAATCAAGGAGCTGATCGGTGTGGGATTCAATTTCCAAGAAATCTCCAAAGAAAATAAAATTTTAAACGGCAAACAGATTTGTATTACCGGAGCACTTGCAGAGAAAAGAGCCATCGTTGAACATAAAATTAGAAACATGGGTGGAGTGGTAACCAGCAGTGTTTCTAAGGACACTGATTACTTGCTTACCAATGAGCTAAATTCCACTTCCTCTAAATTTGTTAAAGCTCAAAAACTTGGTATAAAAATAATAAATGAAAATGATTTTTTTAAGATATTTCCAGATTGAAAAAAACATTTTCTGTTAATTGTTTATTATTGAAGATATGGTATAAAAACAGACGTTTATTAAAGGTTTAAAAGTATATGGCAAAAAAAAATTCTATTTTCATATGCAGTAACTGCACCTATCAAACCGCCCAATGGATAGGCAAATGCCCAGAGTGTGAAGAATGGAATACCTTTGAAGAGCAGTTGCAAGGCAAAACTTTTACCAATAATCATATGGCAAACAAGCAACATGAAAAAGAAAAGCCAAAGTTATTAGATGAAATAGACATTAACCAAGAAATTAGAACATCTACGGGTATAAATGAATTTGATCGGGTTTTGGGAGGAGGTTTGGTTAATGGTTCCCTGATTCTGGTTGGTGGTGAACCGGGTATTGGCAAATCTACCCTGTTGACCAAGGTGCTTGGCAACTTATCCCAAAAGAATGTGGAAAACCGGGTTTTATATGTCAGCGGAGAAGAATCGACCTCGCAAATTGCATCTCGTATGAGAAGGCTTGGCATTGAAAACAATAAAAATATGTTTATTTATCACGAAAAGGATCTGGACAATATTTTTGCGGAAATAAAAGCCATAAAACCGAAATTTCTGGTAATTGATTCTATTCAAACCACTCTTTCACCTGAATTGCAATCGGCCCCTGGAACAATTTCACAGGTCAGGGAAGTCACCTTTGAGATTATGAATTTATCTAAAAATCATGGCATTACTAGTTTTATTATCGGTCATATCACCAAGGAAGGCGCTATTGCCGGGCCCAAAATTTTAGAACATATGGTTGATACGGTTATTTATTTTGAGGGTGATCAAAATGGATATTACCGACTTTTACGGGGAATTAAAAATCGCTTTGGTGATTCCAATGAAGTGGGTATTTTTGAAATGACAGGTGCCGGT
>Ga0208375_1002963_pt1 | contig 15094 bp, 18 predicted proteins | sample RifOxyD1_FD_184038 | JGI IMG/M metagenome (GOLD analysis project Ga0208375, IMG submission 184038) | Soil microbial communities from Rifle, Colorado - Rifle Oxygen_injection D1 (SPAdes) | ecosystem: Environmental > Terrestrial > Deep subsurface > Rock core/Sediment | place: Rifle, Colorado... | reverse complement strand
GGACGAAAGAACTCGAGGAGCGCTTGCGTCGGCTTGATGATGAACTTCGCGAGCGTGCCTATGGGCCGGATAGAAGGGACGCGGTAGAAGAAACACAGATTCTCGCCGTTGTTGTGCTTAGGGAGGTGCTCGAACAATCCGCTCTCGCTATGGATGAGCTCATTATTACCGATGCTGACCGGAAGGTTACCTTCGAAATGCTTTTTACCAAAGTTGCATGGGCGGACCGTGTGTCGCTTGAGGATGCAATTAAGGATGTAGACACCGCATTTGATGCTGCCCAAAGAGCCTATATAGAATTTGCGACTCTCGGTGCCGAGGTCCTCAAGCAATATCAAGAAAACCCTGCTTCACTCACGTTCGTTGCACTCAGAGATATGTATTGGGGTGGTAAAGAAGTGTTTGAGAATTCCGTGCGTGCATATCGTGAAGCATTCTCCCGTGCGACCAAACTCATCGAACGCAAATAAAGACAAACAGCGAGTGACTTTAGCATCCTACTACTTGTTACATATAGTATGAAAAACCCAATTGTGAATGCGCTTTTGGCGCTCGCCTATATCGTCGGTATTGTGTATCTGATAAACCATATCGCAGGCGGCGCGGATCCAGATACGATCCTTATGCCTATCATGATGCTCTCTTTGCTGACGCTTTCTGCGGCAGTGATGGCTTTTCTTTTTCTAAAGCAGCCGGTTGAACTGCTCATCGACGGTAAAAAACAGGAGGCGGTTACGGTATTCTTTAAGACGATCGGTGTCTTCGCGTTGATCACATTCGTCGTCTATCTATTACTCTTGCGCTGGATGATGACCCATTCAAAGACCGTGGAAGTAAAAGACGGAGCACCGGTGTCGTATGATCAAAACATTTCTGACGACAGAATCAAGATTGAGTATCCTTCAGACGAGTTTGGCTTGGCAGTAAAGTCGGTGCAACTGCCGCCTTCATACATACCGGCGTGCGACCGGGGAGTCTCTGACGCAACCTTTGGTTATTGTATCTACTATAAAGGGACAGAATATACCGGCTCTACGCTAGAAAGTGCGGGACTCAGTATCCGTACGCGCAAAGATCTAACACCTACTACCTGTATATCCGATCCGGTCAGGAATATATCAGGACCGCTCACGCCGAAAGTCAATGCTACGTCCGAATACACCGCCGCAACGTACGGCGGGGTGGGGGACGCGGCGCTCGGCCACTATGCATCGGGCAAGGTGTACCGATTGCTTACGGACAGCACTTGCTACGAGATCAAAACACAAGTCGGCCGATCACGCTTCGAAAACTATCCCGAAGGAGCGATCAAAAACTTTACCGACGACGATGAGGCAAAGATGTTCACACGGCTCGAGAAGGTCCTTTCTACCCTCACTCTGAACTCGGGGACACGAGTGACCCTTCCTTTGCCATAATCTGGCCCGAATCATACATCAGTTATTGCTGTGCGAGGTTGAACCTCGCACAGTTTGGTTATGTATGAGAATCTGCTAAACTTGCTACATGAACTGGTATTCAGTGATTGGTCTTGTGGGAGGGGTACTTGCAATGGTGTCGGTTGTTCCCTATATTCACGATGTCCTAAAAAAGACGACGCGGCCGAACACTATTTCCTTTTTACTCTGGGAAATTATTTTACTTATCTCGGTGCTTGCGCAGTTTAGTAGTGAGCAAGATTTGACCTTCAATATTGAATCTGATCACTAAAACTGGTACGCTGAGGCTGTATCAAGAGCGATATTATTTGGCGCTGACTAGTCGTCCGAGGCGAGACCTCGGACAAACATATAACAATATGTCTACAGATGAACTAGTTGATGTCGTTGATGAATCAGGAAATGTTCTCAAGATTGTTCCAAAGAAAGAGGCACACACCCTGGGCTTGCTTCATAAGACCGTAGTCAGCCAAGTGATTGACTCCTCCGGGCGGTGGCTCTTGACCAAACAATCAAGTACTCGTCAGGACGCGGGTCAGTACGTTTGTCCCGTGGGCGGACACGTAAGTGCGGGCGAGTCGAATGAGGATGCTCTTGGGCGCGAGGCAGAGGAAGAACTCGGCCTCATTGAAAAGTTTACCTATGAATATGTAGGACGAGCAATCTTCAACCGAGAAGTAATCGGGAGGAAAGAAAATCACTTTTTTATTGTGTACAAAATTTATTCTGATGTTCAGCCTGTTATCAATCACGAATCCGAAAGCTATGCATACTTTACGACAGACGAACTTCGAGCCGAACTCAAAAATCACCCGGAAAAGTTTGGTGCTGCCCATCATTTCGTTGTTAAAACGTTCTTCCCTGAGTTATTGCAGTAGTCTACATTCTACTTATTCGATTCCGTACTTTTTGTAAAAGTCTTGGATCGGAGCTTCGGTCTTGAGGAGCTGATAGGGGAAGGCTTCGGGTAGATGAGCTACGTCAGTTTCTGGCACTTTCTTTAAAAATTGGTCAACGAGTTCTTGCTTTACGTTTCTTTCGCTGTCGAGAAACTGGCCCCATATTCCCATCCCGCTAAAGGTCTCATTCTCGTTCGGCCTTGCAGATTGAATGTAGGATTCGGGGAAGAGCCGACGGTAGGCGTCAATATTATAGAGCCAGGAGCCGCCGCATACGCGAGTAACTTCCGGTCGGCGGGCCTTGATAATCATAAAGAGTTCCTTAAGTTCCTTCATACGTTCTGCTCTACGTGCTTCGCTCAGGGGGCCTTCGCCACTCCGGTCTTTGTTCGTGAAGTGAATGTATACCGTGTCTCCTTCCACTTCATAACTAAAGCAACTCGTCCGAGGTCCATCGCGCATTTCGGTCCGCTTCTTCGCCTGCATTTCTTCTCCTGCCTTGTGGCGCTCGGTATAAAAACGGTAGGTCCACTCTTCGAGTGGCATGTCCCCTATGCCACTTATGTACTCGTTCCAAACTTTTTTGTCCGGGTCGGGTGCGTAATCTTGGAACCGGTTATAGAGTGGCGTATAGCTCAAAAGCGTCTCCTCGAGGCTTTTGCCGGTCTTCTCACTTACCATCCTCGCAAATTGGATGTACAGATTGATCATCTGCCGGAGGCTTTGGTCTCTCTGCTCGACATTCGGAGGTGTAACTTCTTCCATGTCCGTAACTATAGCAAACTCATAAGTAACCTGCTATTCTATAGGGCATATTTAACAAGCAAATTATATGGTTCACTTGACTTATTTTGTGCATAGTACGGCCACAGACAATGAGAAGCATGTTTCATCGGGCTGGTCTAATCCGGAGCTTTCTGAGCTCGGAAAGCGTCAGTCAGAGGAACTTAAAGAACAAACAAAAGATAAAAAATTTGATGTTGTTTTCTGTTCTGACCTCAAACGTGCGCACGAGACCGCGAGTACGGCGTGGGGCAGTATGTGCCCGGTCATTGATGATGCACGGCTCCGCGAATGCAACTACGGTGTATATAATGGCCAACTTTCAGCGATCGTTGAACCATTACAAGAAACAATGATTACGACACGATTTGAAGGCGGAGAAAGTTATGAAGACGTAAAGGCCCGCATGTCTGACCTCATTGAATTTGTAAAGAAAAACTACGACGGCAAGCATGTTGCTTTCGTTGGCCACAAGGCTCCGCAACTCGCGCTTGAGGTATTGCTTAAAGGTAAAACTTGGGAGCAAGCGTTCGCCGAAGATTGGCGCAAAACAAAAAAGTGGCAGCCTGGCTGGGAATTTGAGCTCGCATAAATCCGGAGGTCCGACCTCCGAAAGTGGATAAATAGCCTTGTTAAAATTGCTGGTTCACATTGAGTAACACTACTAAAAAATGAAACGTGCAATAATCATACACTGTTGGAGTGGGTGCCCGGAGTACTGCTGGTATCAGTCGGCGAAGAAAGAACTTGAGGCAAGAGGCTTCTTAGTACAAGTACCGGCGATGCCCGACCGCGATGCGCCGAACTTGGCTACTTGGCTACCCGCTTTGCGCGAGGCGGTGGGGACACCCGACGAAGATTTATATCTGATTGGTCACAGCGCGGGGTGTATCACTATTTTACGATATTTAGAATCACTCAAGCCTGGACAGAAAATCGGCGGTGCGGTGCTTGTTGCTGGGTTTACTCATGACTTGGGCTATACAGAACTTTCAAACTTTTACACGACACCACTACCACTCGAGAAAATAAAAGCAAAGGCAAAGCACTTTACCGTAATACTTTCCGACAACGATCCATTCGTGCCGGTAAGCGAAGGCGAGGTTTTCGAAGAAAGGCTTGGTGCCGAAGTTTTGATGATGCACAACAGGGGACACTTCTCGGGCCCGGTCGATAAAGAAGATTCATGCACCGAACTCCCCGAGGTAGTACAGGCCGTTTTCCACGCATCACAAAAGTAATGGAAGAAAACTCAATACCAAACAAAGAGACACGCGGGAGTTCTCTAGAAAAGAGAGAACTTTTCCCTAACGAAGAGGAATATGCCAACGATACAGAATTGGAGTGTGTAGAACACATCGGCGACTTCCACGTGTACCGAGATGCAAAAGGGGACCGACTCTATGTGGTGCACGTGAGCGGATTTGTCGCTGGGTATGGGTTTGGCAATCTCTGGAGTAGGTCACATCGAGGGTATCCGGATAAGGCCGAACGAGAGAAAGAAAAAGGAACCGTGGAAGAGGCTCTGTTCTTGGGCAAAATGGCTCGGGAGGTCTATCGACGCCTCGATCCCGACAAACAACAGTCCACGTACCTGACCATTATTACGTCGGACGGCAAAGGCCCCGAAAGGAAACGGCTGTTCGAAAGGTATTTTATTCTTGAAGCAGATGTGGACAACCCTTGGCATTGTCGAGTTAAAGGATTAAAAGTGTGATAAAATCTTGTCTATGTATAAAGATTTACTTGAGGTTAACAACAAATTAAAAGTAGAGGCAGACGTGTTGTTGAAAGATAAAGGGCTTCTGGGGATTCTACAAAAATATGGGACGACTGACGTGCATGGAAGCTACAAGCTCGACCTGATGACCTGGCGAGATTTGGATATCTATGTGGTATCAAACTTCTTTACCAGTTATGAAGCCTTCGAGCTCGGAAAAGAAGTTGCGGGCTGTCTAAAGCCCATGAAAATGACCTATGTCGACGAACGTCAACGACGACTGACGCCGGGGTACCCTGAGGGATATCCGATCGGATATTACTGGGGGATCATGCTCGGCGTCCTTTCGGAGGTCGCATGGAAAATGGACATTTGGATGCTGTCTGAGGCTGAGTATACCAAGGCCATCAAGGCGCACGACGACATCGGTCAAAAACTTACCGAAAAGACGAGGCAGATCATCATGGAGATAAAGATGGCCGTATGGAGCCATCCGCTGTATCGAAAGAACTTTCACAGTATCGATGTGTACGGTGCGGTGCTCGATGACGGGGTAACCGACCTCGACTCGTTTAAAGCGTATCTCAAAGTCAAAGGCATCAATTTATAGCACACAAGGTAGTCTTGTGGGTGAGGTAAGAAATAGCTAAATTTACCGTCATTATCATTGTATTGACAATGTAATTACAATGATATAATATTTACCCATATGACAACCACACTACAAATACGTATTGATTCTCGACTTAAAAACGCACTGAGTAAAAAGTGTGACGAGTCCGGCATAGATATCTCTACATGGGTTCGGCTACAGGCCAAAACGGCGGTCAAAACAAAAGGTCCGATTGTTCTAACGGTAAACGGATTTACCCCTGAATATGAGAGGCGTATTCTGGCTGATGTGCGTGATGCAGAGTTGCACGGTAAGTATTATGCCGATGTGAAGCAAATGCTCCGCGAGATTTAATTTATGTACACAGTCGGACCCTCAAAAGACTTCCAGAAGTTGTTAAAAAAGCAAAGACGGTCCGGCAAATTTAACGAGAGCCTTCTTGAAAATTTACTTCAACTTCTTATCGGAGGTAAGACTTTGCCAAGTCATTACGAAGATCATGCGCTTAAGGGTGATATGCAGGAATACCGCCAATGTCATCTGCGGGGTGACCTACTTGTGCAATATAAGCGGGACGAAGTGAAGAAAAGAATTACCTTGGCCAAGATCGGCACCCACCACGAGTTACTGGGGAATTAATAGCGATAATGAACGGGCTTGTACGGGCCTTCCGGCTTTATGTCGAGGTAGTTCGCTTGGTCTCGGGTGAGCTTCGTCAGCTTCACGCCGATTTTTTCTAAGTGAAGGCGGGCTACTTCTTCGTCTAATTCTTTGGATAGGGTGTAGACGCCAATTTCATAATCATTTTTCCAGAGGTCGAGCTGGGCCAATACTTGGTTTGAGAAACTATTTGACATGACGAAGCTGGGGTGGCCGGTAGCGCAACCCAAGTTTACTAATCTGCCTTCGGCGAGAATATAGATTGCGTGTGCCGCCTTAGCACGAGGCTTCGGCGACCCAAGGAAATCGTATCGATCAACTTGCGGCTTGATATTCACTCTTCTTATATCTTTTGATGCGTTCAATCTCGCCATCTGAATCTCATTTTCAAAATGGCCGATATTGCAGACGATTGCTTGGTCCTTCATTTTCTTCATGTGTTCGAGGGTGATGATGTCTTTGTTGCCCGTTGCAGTGACATATATGTCGGCACGGCCGAGAGTGTCCTCAACCGTCGTAACTTCATACCCTTCCATCGCGGCTTGCAGGGCACAGATTGGGTCGATCTCGGTCACGATGACGCGGGCACCTTGGCCGCGGAGTGATGCGGCCGAGCCTTTGCCGACATCGCCGTAGCCGCAGACGACCGCAACCTTCCCGCCAATCATAACGTCCGTTGCGCGGTTAATACCGTCAATAAGCGAATGGCGACAGCCGTAGATGTTGTCGAACTTGCTCTTGGTGGCAGAGTCGTTCACATTGATGGCGGGGAAGAGTAGATCGCCTTGTTTAAAGCGTTCGTACAAGCGGTGTACCCCAGTCGTTGTCTCTTCCGAGACTCCCTTTACGCCTTTTGCTACATGGTGCCAGCGCGAAGGATTTTTGGCATGTGATAGGTGTAGGCAGCTCATGAGCTCGCGTTCCTCTTCACTCAAATTTTTAAGAGAAGTTTTGGATAACTCTGGACTATTTTCGAGCTCGTATCCTTTGTGAATCATGAGTGTCGCATCTCCGCCATCATCGACAATCATCTGGGGTCCCAGAATTTTGTTTTTGCTGTCGCTAAAATCGAGCGAACGTTCGAGGCACTCCCAATACTCTTTGAGCGATTCTCCTTTCCAGGCGAATACGGGCACTCCTGCTTTTGCAATTGCGGCTGCTGCATGGTCCTGGGTCGAAAAAATGTTACAAGAGGACCACCTGACTTTTGCGCCCAGTGCAACGAGTGTTTCAATAAGCACTGCGGTCTGTATAGTCATATGTAGGGAGCCGGTGATGCGGACGCCCCGCAAAGGCTTCTTGGCTGCGTACTTTGCACGGATCGCCATAAGCCCCGGCATTTCATATTCTGCAATCGTGATTTCTTTTCTTCCCAATTCGGCGAGCGTGATATCCTTTACTTTATAGTCGGTCATAACGTGATCATTTGTTGATAACATTTTTTGTAACGTGCGATGAATTCGGGTATGGTAAAGCTATGTTCTTGGGTACCGGCCTTCTCGAGGCAGTAACTGGCGGCGACGCTCCCGACCTGTGCGCTCTCCGTGAGCGCATATCCTCGTGAGAGCCCGGCAAGCAGGCCTCCGCGATACGCATCACCGGCACCGGTCGGATCACGTACTACTTTCGGCTTGCATGCGGCGACGTGTGTAATTCCCTCTGGTGTACGAATTTCGGAACCAAGCGCACCCTTGGTAATAATGACGACAGAGAGTTTTGCAACAATTTCAGCCAGGCTCCAGCCGGTGTGTTTTATGACAACGCCGATCTCATACTCGTTGGCGATGAGCATCGTGGACTTGGTAATCATGCCTCGGAAATCATGCTGGTTGAGCGAAGTTGACCACTGGCCTGGGTCAAAGATAACCGGGATACCCTTTTTACTGCATTCATCAATATGTCGCTTCATGGTCACACCCTCGGTTGGACTTACCATTGCAAAATCGAGTTTCTCTTTGATATCTGAGAATCGTGGCACCAATTTTTGATTTACAGCAGAGTAGTAGGAACTCACTTGGTCACCCTGCGCGTCGGCAACAATATACACTGAGGTGGTGAGCTTGGTGGAGTCGATCGCAATATACTTTTTACTGATACCATAGCGCTTGAGATGTGCGAAGTAGGGAGCGCTATCACTTCCAACGACCCCGATGAGCCGTGGTTCACCGCGAAGCATGCGGAGGGTGTAGGCAATGTTGCCCGCCGTCCCACCGAATCCTTTGGTAAGCGTTGTTGCGATGAGCGTCATGCTCATGCCGCCATCCTCCTTCATCGCCGTATGTTCACGAAAGCGGCCCCCGATACTCATGAGATAGTCATAGGTGATCGAACCGGACAGGGCAACGGTAAATTTTCTTTGCATGTTCTTGGTTATAGTATCATATCTGACACCTTTTTGTCCTCTTGCGGCTCGCTCATATTTCAGTATACTTGGCCCTATTATCCAGTAATATATTACATGATTCGTACAGCAGAGGCGGTCACCGTCGGACATCCCGATAAGGTATGTGACCAAATATCAGATGCAATTCTTGATGCGTGTCTTGCGCAGGATCCCTATACCCGTTCAGGAATGGAAGTACTCGGCGGTCATGGTGTCATCACGGTGTGCGGCGAACTGACGACTAAGGCATACGTAAATATTAGAAAAATTGTGCAGGAGGTGTACAAAGAGTCGGGCTACGATGAGAACATCGGCGTTGTCGTCAATGTCGTCGAGCAGAGTCCCGAGATCAAGCACGGTGTTGATGCCGAGGGTGCCGGTGATCAGGGTATCATGGTGGGGTATGCCTGTAATGAGACCAAGGAGCTCTTGCCGCTTGAGGTGGTCGTGTCGCGCAAGCTCGTGCAAACAATGGGAAAACGCGATGGCAAGGCCCAGGTGACCGTGAAGGATGGCAAGGTGCTCGGCGTGCTTACTTCGGTATGCGGGAAGGGTTACTCCAAAGACAAAAAGTTTGTCGCTTCCGTAAAGAAGATTGTCACCCCTCACCTGTCCAAAGGTACCAAGCTCGAGAAAATTTGGCTCTCGAACCCAAACGGCGAGTGGACGATTGGCGGATTCACTGCAGACACAGGGCTCACCGGACGCAAGCTTGCGGTGGACAACTACGGACCGTCAGTCCCTTTGGGCGGAGGCTGTTTTTCGGGCAAAGACGCTACCAAAGTAGATCGCAGCGCAGCGTATATGGCGCGTAAAATTGCAGTAGACTACTTGCGTAAGCGGAATGCAAAAGAGGTATACGTACATTTGGCCTACGCAATCGGCGTCGCGCATCCTTTAATGGCAGTCGTTACGATTGATGGTGCACAAGAAGAGGTGAAGGGGTACGACTTACGTCCCCAAGCGATCATCAGGTTCCTCGACTTACGAAAACCACAATTTAGAAAAACTGCAGAGTACGGACACTTTGGTAACAACTTCCGCTGGGACAGGTAATAAGGTTCTCCCCAACAAGCATCTTTTTGTTTCGGACCGCTACTCCGTCTCGAACGGCTATGGTATACTTTGAGGAATGAAACTCAAAGAGGCTTTTAAAATTTCTGGGTTTCCGGTTGTTATCGCTTCGCTCTGCTGTTTAAGCCCGCTTATTCTCGTGTCTCTGGGTCTTGCTACGGTATCTTTTGCTTCATCATTTACCGATATTTTGTATGGTGAATACAAATGGTGGTTCCGCCTTGCGGGGCTGCTTGCTTTGGCGGTCAGTCTGGTGTCGTATCTGCGTCGGCAAAAGGGGATATGCAGTATCGACGATGCGGTCAAACGCAAGAATGAAGTGATAAATATCGTCGCCCTTTCCGTCATCGTTGGTATTGCGGGCTACTTCTTCTTCCTCTATGTCGTCGTGCATTACGCTGGTGCCTGGGCGGGGCTTTGGAGCTATTCATACTAAGCTATGAAAAAGAAATATTTTATCGTACTCGGTATTGCAATACTGCTCTATGCGGCTTATTCCCTCTCGACATATTTTGGTGGCAAATCGCAACCGACAGAGCTCATCCAAGCTCCTACTCTGGGACTTCAGACCGCAACTTTTGCCGGCGGATGCTTTTGGTGTACCGAGGCCGATTTCGAAAAGGTGGCCGGAGTATCGAAAGTTGTTTCGGGCTATACCGGTGGGTTCAAAGAAAATCCGACCTACAACGAAGTGTCGGCACACACAACCGGCCACGTAGAGGCTGTGCAGGTATGGTACGACCCGACCGTGGTTTCATATGACGACCTACTTGATTACTTCTGGATGCACATCGACCCGACGGACCCGAAGGGCCAGTTTGTAGATAAGGGGGAGTCATACGTGAGCGTTATTTTTTACGCAAACGATGGCGAGAAAGTTGCCGCCGAGGCGTCGAAGAAAGCGCTCGAAGACGCAAAAGTTTTTGGCAAGGCCATTGTCACGGCGATCCTGCCCGCTAAGCCATTCTACGAGGCAGAGGAGTATCATCAGGATTATTACAAAAAGAACCCGGTGCGTTACGGCTATTACCGTGGTGGAAGTGGACGCGAAGCGTTTATAGAAAAATATTGGACGGCCGAGGCCAAGCAGAGGTATCAAGATCTCCGAGCACCCAAGACATCGGATGTCCTTGGACATCCGATGTCCAAGGAATCTGTACCCTGGAATCCCGCATCCTTCATCAAACCCTCCAAAGCAGAGCTCAAGGCCAAACTCACCGCGCTCCAGTATAAAGTAACCCAGGAAGAAGGGACCGAGCCGTCACGAGACAATATATATGACAAAGAATCCCGTGAGGGGATCTATGTAGATATCGTCTCCGGTGAACCGCTCTACTCGAGCAAGGACAAGTATGACTCCGGCACCGGCTGGCCGAGTTTTACCAAGCCTATTTCATCCGACGTTGTGACACTGCACCCCGACAACACATTGTTCTATTCCCGCACCGAAGTGCGCAGTCGCTACGCAGACTCACACCTCGGACATGTATTCGATGACGGCCCGGCGCCTCTCGGCAAGAGGTACTGTATGAATTCTGCTGCCATGCGCTTCATTCCCAAAGAGGATATGGAGAAAGAGGGATATGCTTTTTATCTGAAATATCTTTAAACAAAGATCATGATTCATAAAATAGAGACCTTGGTCCCAGGGTGCCATGCGCGAGGGAATTATTTTTACTTCCGGGCAGATAGCGCTCAATATTGAAGGCAAGTTTATCGATGGAGGAATCGAAGAGCAAACGCACCAGGTACTCCAGAACCTACGTGCCGTTATCGACGCCGGCGGGTCGAGTATGAATAATGTCGTTAAGGTCACGATTTATCTCACTGATATGGCCAATTACCCTAAGGTGAACGAAGTATATGCAACCTATTTTGAACCTCCGTATCCCGCTCGCGAATGCGTGGCAGTGTGCGGCCTGCCCGCCGGGGCCCTCGTTGAAATGAGTATGGTGGCGATCAAGCATTTGGTGTAAAAACGATAGAGATCAAGATGCATTTTGCTCCCCCATTCTTTCGAGTGGGGCGAAGTTGTGGTATACTCGCGGGCTATGGCCAAGGACGAGACGATTGTACGCTTTGAAGAAGTTTCCTTTGAATACGGTCACAACAAGCCTATTTTGGATACGGTCAGTTTTGGTATTCGTCGGGGAATGAAGATCACTTTGATGGGGCAGAACGGGGCGGGGAAGACGTCGCTCTTTACCCTCATTAATGGTGAGGCGAAGCCGGAATCAGGGCGGATCATTAGAACTCCGGGGCTCTCCATCGCGACCTCACGACAGGTCATTCCGCGTGGAGATTTAGAATTAACGATTCGTGAATTTTTCGAAAAATGCTTCCATAATAAAGTCTACGATATCGACCCGAAGATCGAAGAAGTTTTAGAAGCGGTGAACCTGCATGCGCCACACGATCGACTGATTAAAACATTCTCCGGTGGACAGCAGGCGCGCCTCTTGCTTGCTTCGGCCTTGATTCAAAATCCGGATCTGCTCCTGCTTGATGAGCCAACGAACAATTTGGACAAAGCGGGCATCGAGCATCTGACTAAATTTTTAATAGAATATGAAAAGACCTGCATCGTCATCTCCCACGACGCGGAATTCTTGAATACATTCACGCAAGGGGTCTTGTATCTCGATATTTTCACCAAAAAAGTCGAGCAGTACGTCGGCAACTACTACGACGTGGTAAAAGAGATCGAGATACGCAGAGAGAAAGAGAACCGCGCCAATGCGCAACTGGCCAAGGAGATACAGGAAAATAAAGACAAGGCCAACTTTTTTGCGAACAAAGGCGGGCAGATGCGCCTCGTGGCCAAGCGCATGCGCGAGAAGGCCGAGGAACTCGAAGAAGAGATCGTAGACACGCGCAAGGAAGACAAGACTATCCGGCCCTTTACCATACCTTCGCAACCTGACTTTACGGGTGAGATCATGCATCTGAAAGAGTTTACGGTGATGAATGTAAAGACCCACAAGCCGGTTGCCCGTAAGGCAGAAATTTCTTTGAAGCGCAGAACGCACCTGTTGCTGATCGGACCGAACGGCATCGGCAAGACGACACTCCTTGAGCGGCTGGCCTCGGGCCACGCCAAAGGTGAGCATATCGCGGAAGGAATACGGGTCGGCTACTATCGTCAGGATTTCTCGACGTTAAACTTCGAACACACCGTATTGCAATCCCTCATGTCTATCGAGGGAAGGCCCTTTGAGCAGGAGGTGCGCTCGATTGCGGCCGGGTTCCTTATCACGGGTGACGTTATCAATACAAAGATCGGAAGCCTTTCAGAAGGTCAGAAGGGGCTCGTCGCATTCGCAAGATTAGTAATCCAAAAGCCCGGCCTCTTGATATTAGACGAGCCGACGAACCATATTAACTTTCGCCACATCCCACACATTGCAGAAGCATTGGACAAATACGAGGGCGCCATGATATTAGTCTCCCACGTTCCCGAATTTGTCGCCAAGATCCGTATCGATCAAGTGCTGGATTTGACGAAATAGTTTTGTTGATAGGTAGATTGCGGTTTGGATACGCGGTGCTATTATTGAGACATTACTAGCTCTCGCGAATATAATGAAAAAGCCTCTCGTGGTGTTGGCAGTATGGTTTCTACTGCCGATTTTTGCGCATGCTGATGCAGACCTAACCTTGTCCTCGCCGTCATTCCAGGTTAATGACCGGGGTGAAGTGACGGTCATTGCTACGCTTACTAATAACGGTAGCGGCCCTACGGGTACAATGATACCATTTACCGCTTCGTGGATTGATCGGGCGGGACAAGCTATCGGCTCTACATATGCATCTCGATATGCAGTACGGTACGTCGTCCCACCGAATGGGACACAAAGGATTTCCTCGGCCGACACATTTTTACCCGGGACGACCCGCAGAGACTTCACGGTATTTGTCAGCAATCCGCCTCTCGAAGCGACCAAGCTTCGTCTGGCGTTTGAACCGAACGGTTTGATAGAGATTGACAGACTGCCGCTAACGCTTGCCATCACGGGGACGATAACCTTTGACTCTGACGCTCTTGAACTATTTGTGACGAATAGCGGCCGGTATACGATAAAGGCGATGCTCGTACCGGTTACCTTTCAATGGCTTGACGCATCATCAGAGGCAGTAGGGCCATCACTAATATATACGATGAACCAGTTGCTCCGCCCGGGAGCATCATTTCTCATCAGCTCAAAGGGACGATATGCCGATAATAGCAGGGGAAGGAGAGCTGGATTTGCCGAGCTTGATACATATGTGCGAAGCGCCCCTGCTGGCGCAGAGCGGATCAGCGTATCTTTGCTTGGTGACCAGCGCGAAGTCAGCCCGCGCTTTCCCGACTTTCGACAGGGAAGCTCGACAATGCTGACCACGGGGCAGATCCTTTTTAGCATATATAATGCGGGCCCGGGATACAGCTCGACACCGCTTGATCTTGAATTTGTCTGGCTTGATGACAGAAGTGATGAATTGGGTGAACCGCGGCGCTTTCGATATGTGCCAGAAACTTCCGGGGGAATGTTTTTGCCAACGTCGGAATATGTGATTAACTCGAATCGTACATCGGCGTACGAGATATTTACCGAGTCGTTTGGCTTGGTGCCAGAGACGGCAGCAAAACTCCGACTTACTATCGACCCCGATAATACCGTGCGAGAATCGAATGAGCAAAATAATATACTACTCTTTGATCGCCCTGCTCCCGACCTCTCCATAGAGACTGCTGAGCTCGGCGTCGGAACATTCCACCTTTTGCTTAGAAACAAAGGTAGCAAAGATTATTTCTCGACAGGCACGAAGGACAAGTTTGAATGGTTGGACGCGAGCGGTGGGGTAATCGGCCCGGCTTATGATTTGGCTGGTCAGGCTGGCTACGTTTTACGTAAGCCCGGGAGTGCCTATGACCAGGATATTTATGAGGTCTATGTACCGCGTACCTCTCGTACACGGATATTGCCAGCGGGGCTTGCCGATTTTATCAACAACGTTCCTTCCCGCGCTGTGCAACTTCGTATCACGCTGGACTCTGATAATCTAGTTAGTGAGACCGACGAAGGCAATAACACGTTAACTGTTGCATATCCTGTGGCGCCATCTACTCGGACTACACAAGGCACGACGACAACTACTACAGAAAGTCCCGAAGAAGAGAGCCCTCGAGCTTCTGCCACATCAACTGCAACAAGCCGCAGTAGTGCCTCACGCGCCGTAAACGTTTGCTCGAAGGTCTATAAACCGGTCTGTGGAAAAGACGGCAAGACCTACCAGAATGAATGTATCGCCAAGCAAAAAAAGGTAACGATACAGAGTGCGGGCAAATGTCCAGTCATCAAAAAATCCCCGGCCAGGGTTCTTCCGATTACCAAGCCCGGCGCCTCTATTCTCGACGCGTTTCAAATATTCTTCGATATATTCAAATAATCACCTTGTGGTATACTTAGGTGATGGAAAGATTGACATTTGTTACCGGGAATCCGAACAAGGCTAAGTATCTTAGCCATGTCTTTGATATTC
>Ga0208375_1002962_pt1 | contig 15108 bp, 20 predicted proteins | sample RifOxyD1_FD_184038 | JGI IMG/M metagenome (GOLD analysis project Ga0208375, IMG submission 184038) | Soil microbial communities from Rifle, Colorado - Rifle Oxygen_injection D1 (SPAdes) | ecosystem: Environmental > Terrestrial > Deep subsurface > Rock core/Sediment | place: Rifle, Colorado... | reverse complement strand
TGTAGTTTACGGATATTCTTACATGGCAAGTCTATCATATGTTTTGTAGTATTCATATTGTTTATAACCTAAAAAATAACCCTAAGATTGACCCGGGTTGTAATTTATTTATGATTGCTTCATTTGGAGTTATGCCTTCTTTTCTTGATAATCCTAAATGAATTTTATCATTATACCAAATAATGAATTCTTTGAATGTTTTATATCTTCCCCTATTCTCTTCGTAAGTCCTAAACCATCTTTCATTCTTTCCATTTGTTTGTGGATGATTTCTTCTTGAAGGAATATGTTTAATATTCTGTTTTTCTAAAAATAATTCAAAATCGGTTCTTCCTTTTTCTCCTTCAGAATCCTTTTTATTTGCATAAAATTGTGCACCTTTGTCTGTATTTATTTCTCTTATTACTGAAGAATATTTTTTATTTGCAATCTTCATTGCCTGTTTAACAATATTTATTGAATAACTTTCAAAGGCATTATCATATTCATCTCCTGCAATTATATTTCTTGATGCGTCGTCTATAAAGACGCATACTTGCTTTCCTGGAAAGAGTTTGGATTCATGCCAATCCAAATGACCTAAAGAGAAACTATGATCTCTTTGATATCTGCAATACTTTCTTTGTTTCTGTTTCTCTTTATCTTCTTTAGATACTCCTTTTTTCAAAAGGTAATCATGAATTTTATTATTTGGTAAAATAATGTTGTAATACTTCTTAATGTATAATTTAAGTGCAACAGAGTTACCTAATTCACTTTCTTTTAAGGCCTTGTCAATCAATTGTTTCTGTTCATCAGTCAAGTAGGTTCTAGGTCTTCTATTTGTATTCAGTTGAGGTATTTTTCCGGTCATCTTATACTCTTTATGGAGCTGTTGGAATCTCCTAACTTTCACTCCACAATGATATGCTAAATCTTCATTCTTTATACCTTTTTCTTTTTGCTTGAAAGCCCATTCAAGCTTTCTCTCTTTTAATCTGACCATCCGCAAGAATACTAATGCCTCTTCTTGTGTATAATTATAATAGAGAATAACGTTCCAATACTCGTCTAAGTAGGGGTGCAATAATTTCGGTAAACTACAGTGGAAATATTATTGGTTATGAGTTAGATTATTTTAAGTAGGGATATTTTTCTTTTAGTTTTGGAAGAAGTTTTATAAGGCATGTTTGATATTTTTCATAGGTCATTGAATCTCTTACATCAATTGCTTTAATGCAAGAAACATATTCATAATCTTTTATCAATTGTTTTTGAGGATTTTTTTTTTGCAATTCCAGTGAAATATTATTTTCAGCTGTGCAATTGTTTAAACAGGATTTGCTTAATGAACTGGCATTACTATTTAAAGAATGAATTATTGAACAATTACTTACACAACTTAGTAATTTGAATTCAACTTTGTTTATTTCTTGAATTTCTTTGTTTTCTTTGTATTTGTTGTAGGAATAGACTGAAACTAGGATTATTAATGCTATTATGGCTACGAGAGTAATTATAATTTTTATATGTGTTTTTTTCATTCAAATTTTATATAATTGTGGTTTAAAAGAATTGTTGTGATGATTATGTCCTTATCAAATTATTTTAGAAATTATGGGAGTTATAAAATTTATGCAGCTTTTCCTGCATAGGTCTGAGTAACTCTTGTTTTGAGATCTTTTAGCATCGCTCTAACTTCATCCTCTCCAAATCCTTCAGAAAGATTAATCTTAAAATCTCTATGTGCAAGTAAATATTTCTCTGGAGTAAATCCTGAATAATTTGCCAAATTTCCCATAAGTTCTCTTACTACTTCTACGTATAACTTTCCCTCTCCACCAAAACATAATTCTCCTTCACAAACAATTGGTTCAAAGGGATCTGCAATTACTCTGCCTAAACCTAATTCAATAGGTTTTCTACTTAATGTCTTTTCAATATAAGCGCTCCCACCTGAACAATTTTTTAAGGAGAAAATTTCCGTAGCGGTGTTTCTGATTTTATCTTCAGAAGAACCTTGTAAAAAGGCGAGCGTTCTTGTTAATCCCTGGCCTTTTATAAAACAATCAATTAAAAATCCTGCATAGGAATCATCAACTTTTCCTAAAACACCAAACTTATCCATAGCACAAAAAGAATGTCTTGCACAAGGAACATTATCGTATCTATGTAATTCAAGATCCCTATTAACACTATCTGGAAAATTATAAACCAAAGTTACTAATCTTGATCCATTGGGATCATATGGTTGATCCTTATGTGGTTCATCCATTTCTCTCAAAGCATTTAAGATTAATTCAATATGGGCAGAATTTTTTTGATCTCCACTGCCTTTTATTGCAGTGTGCGCTATTCTAATTAGATGGTCGTCTGCTGTTTCATTACTTCTTGGCCCTACAAATGTAATTCCAGTCATATTAATAGTAATTATTTTCTTTTTTTAAATTCTTCTATCCTTTAATGATTACTTAATTTATCCCATATTTGATGCTCTAATACAGATGATTTATTTTAGAATCCATTTTGCTATTATCTGTATTCTCTACTCTAATATCTTTAATTTTTTATTTGTTTAATATACTTTCTAAAAAATTAACGATATTCTCTACTCGAGCATAGTTAGTTGTAAATTATTTTTGAATTAGATAGTCAACTATCTATACTCTCGCCATGTGTGATCACATTTCTTACATTTGTAGAACTTTGTTTCTGCTTCATCTGCTGATCTTGTTTGTTTTGTCCAAAAATATGCTTCAGGATGCTTGCATTTTACGCATAGAATTGTTACTGTAGGTCTTGTTTCACCGTCCCCTTCACTTACAATCACAATTTCTTTCATTGCTTCTATTTTTTGAGAAGACCCTAGTTTTACTTCTTTTTCTGATTTGTAATTGCATCTAACACAGTTTTTTCCAAGTATTACAGAACCGCATTTAGGACAAAATTCCATTGAGATAGGTTTGATTGAAGGATTATAAATGTATTGTTAAATAATTTTGTTTGTATTCACGTCATTCTCATAGTATATTTGGAAGTATAGAAAAGCTTAAGAATTTACTTATTTTTTATTCTTTAATGAGTCCTAAAAAAAGAGAGCCAAAGGAAAAGATTTCTTTAAAAGATATAGAATCAAAAGAATTGATTATAAAAAATCTTGGAGAGAAAGATAGATTTTATAATGGTCTTAAATGGGGAATATTTTTGAGTTTATTTGGTAACTTATTTGTGTTGTTATTCTATGATTCTGTAGTAAAGTATTTTTTAAAAGATCAAAAAGCAATTGTTTTAGTGCTTATAATAACTGCCATAATATTGTTTATTATATTAACATTTTTAAAAGATAAACAGATAAAAGTCAGCGATGAAAAAGATAGAGAATCTGGTGCACTTAATGAGATGAAGGAAAAGGCTAATAGGAAATAAATATTCTATTTTGTTAATATTTCTAAAATCTTCAATATTCTATTTTGATAGAAGATTAAATCTATACATTAATCCATAATAATCCTTAAAAAGTAAAAATAATTTAAATTTAAATGGATAAAGGTAAATTTCCTAGATGTATTAATGATTCTATTGGAGATATCAATGGCGCATCAAAGGTTTTAGGAGCTATAGATTTCGAGAGGTTATATTCTTTGGGTTTAGAATCAAATGTTGTTTTATATATGGGTAGGATTGGGATTGGACAATCTAATACTCATTATCGTGGAAGAATATCTTCTAATCAAAATGGAATTGTTTTTCCAATGCCTGAATACTGGGATGAAAGTGCTCCAATGAGAAAAGTTGAAGGAACTCCACAATGGGCTTTGTCTGAAACTCCAAATAGACTTGAATTTGATTTATCTGCACGTTCTACTTTAGAATATGTTGCAATGAAAGATTTTGTACAATTTGTTCCAGAATTAATTAGGAGAGGTTATAACGGAAGTAATACAATGCATCAATCTATTTTTTGGCTTTATTTAAGGCATCTTGAAAACGTTCTTGAAAAAAAGCATCTTTTAAGTTTAAGTCCTGGTGGTCTACATTGCAATGATGATTGCATTGGAAATATCAAGGTTTTTACAGAAGCTGATTTAGTAAAATTTGGAAAATTAACTAGATAGAATCTAAATATAAGTATATTCCCCTTCTTTTCAGCGATACTCTCGCCAAGTGTTCTTGCACTTGGTACATCTTAGGAAACGAGTTTCAGCTTCATCACCTGAACGAGTTTGAGATGTCCAGAACCAGGCTTCTTTATTATTACATTTAGCACAAATGGCATTAATTACTGGATAAACATCAATATCTTTGTTTTTAATTACTCCAATTTCTGGTTTTTGTTCTATTTTTTCAGAAGATTCTATTTTAACCTTATTTTTTGATTTATAGTTGCATCTTTGACATACAAAAACTTTATTTTTTTCAGCTAAAACACAACCGCATTTTGGACAAAATTCCATCTTACGAAGATTTACCTCTTAAATAGAGTACAAGAAAAATTTTGTTTTTTGATTTTTCTGTACAGAAAATCTTTATAAGATTTTCTTGTAATTGAAAATAAGTCATTTTCATATTTTTTTTACTTGTTTATTATTTAAATATCTTTGTTTATTCTTATTTTAACTTAGGTGGCTTATATAAGTTTTTCTAGCCTGAGAATAGCCTGTTTATTATCTCTACCATCCATATTTTTATGTAACCCAGATATGGTATCTTAAAAATAGCTTTTCCCATTAATTGATCTTGAGTTATGTTGGTTTCATCTGTTCTGTATTGATTATTTGTGTAGACTAATTGTTCTCCATTATGATCTCCTTTTGTTTGAATTATATTATTTTTAATTTTTACAATCCTATGGATTATTGGTCTTGGTGCAGAAGAATCTTGGCTTGGTTTGAAGATTATTATATCCCCTATTTTTGGAGTAAATCTTCCCCATACAATTATTATATCTCCTTTTGCAAAGCCATTTTTTAATGAAAATCCTGAAAATTGTTTTTTAGTTATATTTCTTTCTTCATACCATTTTCCACAAGAATTCCAGTATTTGTCAAAATCAATATACTGTTTTTGATTTTGTGAGTAATAGTTTCCACATAAATTCAATCTTGATGCCTCATCCTTTACTATTTGATGGTCCATTGAAGAAGATTCTACTCCTGCAAGTGGTAGAGATGTTCCCATTATTAGGGAAAGTCCTGGGAAAAATATAAATTTTACAAAAAGGAAGATTATTATAAGTGATACAATCCAGCTAAGTGGGGAATCTGAATTCCAAACCCAATTCCAGGATTTTTTTATTAAGCTAAGTATTTCTTTAAAATTCATGAATAATAAAAACTAAATAGGTTTTTAAATTATTGGAATTAGGGGTTTAATTAGTGATTGTTGAAATAGAAAAGTTTAGTATCTAGTCAATTTGTTTAGAAGTTCATAAATTTACTTCTTTAATTTTTGCTCAGATTATTAATTAGTTATTAGAATATAGTGGTTCAGTTATTGATATACTTATAATTATGGTAGTGAGAAATATATTTCACGGTGAACAGCTGTTGGAGAAACTTGTCTGATTATAACTTCTGTTCTTGTCTGACTAGCAGGATTTATATAATGATTTACATGGGTATGGGTTGAACATGAACAAACAGTTCCTATTGGATATTGTCTATGGCACCTTGGACAGAAAATAAATTTTAAAGTATTTCTAACAGGTTCCCTTGGAACATAATGACGCCCTGATTCACATCCTCTTGAAATACTATGTCCTGAACATGAACAAACAGTTCCTATTGGATATTGTCTATGGCACCTTGGACAAAATAAAAATTTTAAAGTATTTCTAACAGGTTCTCCTGGCCTGTAATGAGGTGCAACATGAGTATGATAAACTACTGGATTATGGGCTGGCGAATAATTTGTTAAACTAGGAGTTCCTAATATCATTGCAGCTGTAACTAAATTTGTTAATTTTATCATGTTTGTTATATGTAATTTCTATTTAAAAATTTTTTGTATTAAAAATCACTATTAATTGGTAGTTATTTTATCACTCAAAATAATTCGCAAGATTTAAATAGTATATATTTCTTATGTATACAACAGGTATACACATACCTGTAAACACCTCTTTTCCCCTGGAGAGCAAAGTCATAGCAATATGAAACTAGCTCCACAGGGTTATAGTAAAATAGAAAATAAAAATAATAAGTTAAAACAAATAAAATGACTACAGATATATTCAATAACACAATCCTTTGTGGAAATTGTAATACAAAAATGGATAAAGTTCAATTTATGAAAAATGGGTTTATTTTAAGAGCTCTTGATTGTCCGAAGTGCCATAGTAAGATGGTGCATCCTATGGATGAACAGGAATATAATGATTTTTTAGATTTAAAGAAAAAAGAATTTAATGTTAAAATGAGATTTGTTGGAAATAGCTATACTGTTTCAATTCCTAAGGAAATTGTTAATTTTATGAAAGAACAGGAAAGAATGCTAGATGATATGGTTAGATTATGTTTTAATAATTCCCATAGTTTGAGTTTGAATTTTAATACTAAAATGGAAAATTCTGAGAATGTTAAATCTAGAGTTATTCAGGCAAAGGAGTTTAGAGTTGTTAGAAATAATGAACCTGTTTTACATGTGAAACAATTATATGATTCTGCTAATCCTAGAAATAATAAGATGCAGGTATTTAAAAATGATGAATCTGTTAAAGAGGTTAGGAAGTAAACGATAAATTAACTATTTCAAAAACAGCGAAAACCTTCGGTTTTGACAAGCAGGTTTTTGAAAATACAGAGAATTTAAGAAATTCTCTGTCTGTTAAATTTTCGTAAACTCAAATTCAACATGGTAAATGAAAAAAATAAATCTTTGAAATTAAGGGTTGCAGAAGCACTCCAAGATGATGCATATAAGGGTATTGCAAGAATAGATTTAGAAATAATGAAAGAATTGGGAATAAAAAGGGGAGATGTTATATTAATTAAAGGTGGAAGAGAAACTGTTGCAATTGCAGACAGAGCCTATCCTGCTGATGTTGGAGAAAATGTTATTAGGATTGATGGAATTATAAGAAAAAATGCAAAAACAGGAGTGAGTGAAACTGTTACTGTTAGCAAAGCAGATATTAAGGAAGGTAAAAAAATAATAATTGCTCCTGCTCAAAAAGGAGTTAGGGTTCAGATACAGGGAAATCCAAATTATTTTAAGGCAGGACTTTTAGGAAGAGCTTTTGTTAAAGGAGATTTAATTGTCCTTGGTGGAGTTCAAAGAAGAAGAGATATGCTTGGAGGAAATGATGAAGATATTTTTGGGGAGTTTAATGATATGCTTAATGGAATTGGATTTGGCGGTGGAGCTGGATTTGGTGGAATGGGTTTTGGGGGATTGCAGCAAATTAAGTTTGTTATTGTGAATACTATGCCTAACCAGCCTTGCGTAATTACTGAAAATAGTGAAGTTATTTTAAGTAATAAGGCTGTTGAAGTTTCAGAAGAAAATATTCCAGATATAACCTATGAAGATATTGGTGGACTTACTGATGAAGTAAAAAAAATAAGAGAAATGGTTGAAGTTCCTTTAAAACATCCTGATATTTTTGAAAAATTAGGGATTGAACCTCCTAAGGGAGTATTATTGCATGGACCTCCGGGAACAGGAAAAACTTTGCTTGCAAAAGCTGTTGCAAATGAATCAGAAGCTAATTTTATTTTATTAAATGGGCCGGAGATAATGAGCAAGTTTTATGGGGAAAGTGAAAAAAAGTTAAGAGATTTATTTGAAGAAGCTGAAAAGAATGCACCTTCTATAATTTTTATTGATGAAATTGATGCAATTGCGCCTAAAAGGGAAGATGCAACAGGGGAAGTTGAAAGAAGAGTTGTTTCACAATTATTGACTGTAATGGATGGTTTAAAATCAAGAGGAAAAGTTGTTGTTATTGGTGCAACAAATAGGCCTAATTCTATTGATCCTGCTTTAAGAAGACCTGGAAGATTTGATAGGGAAATTGAAATAAGGGCTCCTGATAAAAAAGGCAGACTGCAAGTTTTGAAAATTCATACGAGAAATATGCCATTAATCCCTTCTTTTAAAAAAAATTATGTTTTAAAGAAAACTGATGTTTTAAGAGAATCAATTAAACAATTAAATCTTGAATTGAAAAACCATAAAGAAGAAAAGAAATTAAAAGAAATAAATGAAGAAATAAAACATAAGAAAGAATTTTTAGGTAAATTGGAAAATTATGCTGATATTCTGGTTGATGATGAATCAAAAAATAAATCTTTAATAAAAGATTTATCTAATAAGGAAAAAGATGAACTTAATTCTGTTTTTATGGAGGGTATGATGGATGAGATTGCTTCTGTTACTCATGGATTTGTTGGTGCAGATATTAATTCACTTGCAAAAGAAGCTGCTATGATTGTTTTAAGAAAAGTTCTTCCAAAAATTGGGGATTTAAAAGATGGGGAAGAAATCCCTGAAGAGGTATTGAAAGAATTGAAAGTTAATCATAAAGATTTTATAGAAGCATTAAAAGTGGTAAGACCTAGTGCAATGAGAGAAGTTTTAGTTGAGATTCCTAATGTTGGATGGGAAGATGTTGGAGGACTTGATTTGGTTAAACAAGAATTAAAAGAGGCTGTTGAATGGCCATTGAAATTTCCTGATGCATTTACAAGAATGGGAATTAGGCCTCCAAGAGGAATATTATTATATGGACCCCCTGGGACTGGAAAAACAATGCTTGCAAAAGCTGTTGCAAAAGAGAGTGAAGCTAATTTTATACAAATAAAAGGACCTTCTTTACTTTCAATGTGGGTTGGAAAATCTGAAGAGGGTGTTAGAAAGATTTTTGAAAGAGCAAGACAGGTTAGTCCTTGCATTGTATTTTTTGATGAGATTGATTCACTTGCTGGTAAAAGGGGAATTGATAATGGAAATAAAGTTACTGAAAGAGTTTTAAATCAATTATTATCTGAAATGGATGGAATTGAAGATTTATCTAATGTAATTGTTATTGGTGCAACAAACAGGCCAGATATGCTTGATGCTGCATTACTTAGGCCTGGAAGATTTGATAGAATATTATTGGTTGGAACTCCTGGCAAAGAAGGAAGAGAACAAATCTTTAAAATACATACTAAAAATATGCCTCTTGCAAAAGATGTTAATGTTAATGAAATTATTAATAAAACTGAGGGCTATGTTGGTGCAGATGTAGAGAGTTTAGTTAGAGAAGCTGCAATGCTTGCCCTAAGAGAAGATATAAAATGCAAAGAAGTTAAGATGAAACATTTTGAAGAAGCCATGAGAAAAGTTGGTGCTAGTGTTTCAAAGACTGATATGGATAGATATAGGAAGATTGAAACTGATTATTTGAGAAGTGCAAAGGCTGCTCTTGAAAAACCTGCAAATGCTTATTTGGGATAAATTTAAATAAGCATTATTGCTGATATTTTGACCTGAAAGGAAAGAGAGTTCTGATAATTACTCAGATGGAAATAGAACAAACATCAAGGAAAATTGGTTTTGGTTTAGTTGCAACAGGGCTTTTAGGTCTTTTAGGTGTTGGTGCTGTAGATGGTTTTCATGATGCATTTGATAGAGATAATGAGGGAAGAATAATCGCCCCCCATTATATGCCAATAAGTTATCAAATAATACTAGGTGCTTCTATTGGTATTGGGGGAGCAGGAGCATTGATTGGAGCATTTCCAATTCCGGAAAATAGAAAAAAAGAAAATTATGATTCCCAATAATGTTTTTAAAACTATTTATAAAATAATATTTAATAAAAATGACAAATTATAATAATTTTAATACAAGAAATTATCAATGTTCTAATTGTAGTTCTGGATTAGAATATAGAACTATTGATTCTGGATTTCATGGAAGCTATGATGAGAAAATGGATAAAAATAATTCTGAAAAATTCCCTAAAATGGAATATGGTTATTAATTCATTCTGTACAGAAAATTCCTCAATTTTCTGTCCAGTAAAATTTATACTTATTCAAAAATTTTCCTGTATCCGCAATCATGACATTCTTTTACTTCATAATATCCTCTTTGATTAAGACTAACTAATACATGGTTAGAATCACATCTAGGACAATTAATTATTATTTCATCTTCTGTTTCTGGAAATCGAGCCATGGAGTTTGCCATATTTTTAAGGTTACTTTGGGCAAACACTATATAGAATATATAATGCAAAGAAGTATATTTAGTCTTTGTATTATTCTTTAGTGGTAACAAATAGAAAGGTTTATAAAATCATAAAAAATTTAGATATTATGGGAATTGCAAAAACATTTGGATTACTTGCATTGGGTGCAGGAATATTTTTAAGTGGATATAGTTGTGATAGAAGTCAAAAAGTTAGACTTGAAAGAGGTAGTTTTGGTGGACTTAATAGTGTAAAATTAAAACAATTTGGAATTGAAAGAACTCTTGTTCAAAGTCCAACTGATTATAATGAATGGGTTGTGCCTAGAAATAAAACTTTGGATAGTGCTTGTGATAGTGCAGTAGGTGTTGGAAAATGGATTTATGCTAAAGCAAATGAAGCTTATGCAGATAACAAGGGTACTGCAAATCCTGCTAATTAATGTTTATATAGAATATTTACTTTGTTATGTTAGAAATTAAAACCCCATTATTTATAATGAGGTCGTAAGCTTACTGCTTTTAATTTCTGAGCATTCTAAAAACAAGTGCCTGTCACAAACCCCTACTTTTAAGTGGGGGGTGGTACATTGTTTTTTTGATTATAATTTTTTATGAGAATTAAAATCATTTTGTAGTTATTATTATTTTGTTGTCAGGTGTTTTTATGAAAGTATGTTCTGCTTGGCTTACTGGTTTATGGGAGATTTCAATTAATTGGGGATAATTATGGATTATATTATTTTGTTCTAATTCTTTTATTGCAAGTCTTGAAATATTTCCGAATTTTTCTTGAAGTTCTCTTAGTGAAAATGGAAGTGTTTCATTTTTTTCCCAGATATATTCTAAAATTGCTCTTGCTGCTGGTGATCTTGGAGTTCTTGGATTTATTATTTTATATATATTGCTTGGAGGACCATCCATAACTTTTCCTTCTCCATAGGTTGCAAAAGGTTCTATTGCATAGGCTCCTGGTTCTAGTTTATATGGGTTATTATTTGCATTGTTTGGAATTATTACTCCTGCATGAATATCATATTCTCCAAGTCCATGGCCAGATAGATTAATCACAGGTGAGAATCCTTTTTTTGAGATTGTTTTTTGTATGGTTTCTCCTATTTCACTCATGGTTGGATTTTTATGGAGAATAGAAAGTGCATTTTCAAGTGCTTCTTCACTTGCTTTTATTAAATCTGTATGTTTTTTTTCAGGCGTTAGATCAATGGAAATTGCAGAATCTGCTATAAATCCGTTTATGTGAACTCCTATGTCTACTTTTAATAATCCTGTTGCTTTTGTTTCATCTTCTAATGTTGGATGATAATGTGCTGCTACATCATCTATAGAAAGATTTACTGGAAATGCTGGTTGAGCTCCTTGTTTTATTATTTCTTCTTCTATTTTTTGAGCTATATCAACTAGAAGCATATTTGGTTTTATTAATTGTCTTGCAAATTCTTTTATTTTAATTGATATTTCTCCTGCTTTTTTATAGGATTCAATTTCATTTAGTTTAGAATTGGACTTGTTTATTTTTTCTGTATTAATTGGTTTTTCAGAAGACTTTAATTTTTTTGCATTGATATTATTGGAATTATCCTTAATCTTGATAGGTTTACCACTGGTATGTTCTCTTACTCCATTGTTTCCGCCATAGGATTTTTCTGTCATCTGAAGTTTTACCTCTTAAAACGAAGATCAGAAAATCATTTTGATTTTCTGTTATAATAGAAGAAGATTTTAGGTGTATTTAAAGGTGATTATTTTGGCTTTATCTTAATAAACTTTGGAGCAACAATTTCACTGTAGGAAGGACCATATTTTCCATTTGGATCTCTGTAGGCTCTTTCAATTACACTGATTGGGTCTGTTACATCAACACCTGGTGTGTTTGGAGGAGGGCACATTATTAAATTTCCGTACATGTCTGTGCAAACTAGATTATCCTCTTGTAATTGATAGCAATATGTTTCTCCTGTGCAATTTCTTTTTATTTTATAGGCATAGAATTGATTTATGTTATTAATAAGAGTATTTTTATTTAAACCTGTTGCATAAGATGTGAATTCATTTGCACTTCCTGTAAAATTTTCATTTGTTACAGAGCCAATGCCAAAGAAATACTTATTATTATATATTGCAAGATTTGAAAATTCTGCTTTATTTGTATTTACATGATTAATTCCTGCAACAACAAGGAAATCATTTGGATTATTGCTTATGTTTTCAACATTGGTATAATATATGTAGGTTGTGTCTGGATTATCTCCTTGGCAACTTATTTTATAGCTAATACATTTTTTTATTTGAAGCATTGATGCTGAAATTCCACTTTCAATTGCTATTGAACGAGTATTTAAAGTATATTTTGATTTTATTGCATTTGCAAGTGTTGTTAATGCTCCTGACAAATTAGATTCTTTATTTCCTGTTTCTCTTGCAGGTATTGGGGTAAATTTGAACTTAGGAGATGAAGTATTTTCCGGTGTATTTGGAACAATTCTTAATATTAATACTGGTGGATTTTCATAATATTCTTGCATTAGGGTTTTATTATTGGGTTTTATTATACGTGTTAGCATTGTAAAATCATCAGACTGATTTTTATATCCTGTTTTTACAATATCTGTTGGAACTACATGTGTATTTATTATAGCAGTACTTATTCCATATTTTGGAAGTATTATTTTGAGTTGGTCTATTATTTTTTTATCTAATGTTTTGTCTGCTGTTAAAATTGTTACAATAGGAGAATTGAATTTGCTTTCTGAGATATTAATATTATCATTGTTTAATGGGCTGTCCATTGCAGCATAATACAGAAGTCTTCCATTTACTTTTGGAGATACAGAAGTACTTTCTCCTGATTGAGGTCTTGAATATAAATATGGCAAGTAACTATAGTAGGTTGATTCTGGAGGTGTTAATGCAATCATTACAATTGCTTCATCACTTCTCATCCTCCACATGCTTTCCCAATTATCTTGTTGTGATAGTCCTAAATCTTGAAGAATCTCAGGAGCCATTGGTATTGTGCTTGTTGCATATTCACCTGGAGCTCTTTTAACTAAGTATATTCCGTAAGGAGTATCTGGATTATTTCCTGAACACGAGCCTGTGTCTCTTATTGCATAGAGACAATATTCTTTAAAAAAATAATAGAAAAATCCATCCTCTGCCCAATAATTGTTTGATTGAAAATAGTTTTTTAATTCAGATTTTACATTTTTTAATACCTCAAAATCAATTGGAGAATAGATAATCTTTCCTGTTGAGATTGTTTTTGATTCTTTGATAATCATTTTTGGAATTGTTAGTATCACTAAAATCATAAGAATAATCGCTATTACTGATATCAATAAAAAGTTTGTTTTTTTATGCCTCTTTTTCATAGATTAATAAGATTTAGCAATCTTATAAATATTCTTATTGCGTTACTATATAAATGTTTAAAACAAATAAGGATTATTTTAGAAGATGATTCCTGCAACAGCTGATGATAGGTTAAGATTAAAAATTTATAGGCAATTAGAAAAAAGTTCTTCTCAATTAAATCCCTCTGATTTTGCTTTGGTTTTTAGACAGACATATGAAAAAGAAAAATATGCAAAACATTGGTTTTCTAATTCAGGAGAAAAGTCTCTTGAAGATGAGCTGTTGAATTTTGCATACACTTATCTTAATTCTCCAGAAAATAAAAAAAGACATATTGATGCAAATGCATTAAAAGTTATAAAAAAGAGGAATAAATGCAAGGGAACTGATTCTATTGCTATTAGCTATTTTCGAGTTTATAATGATATGAAAAAAGGGCTTACAGAGTTAATGAATGGTATTGCTTATATTGAAGATCAAGTAGAATCAGATGGCATGGAAAATTTAGATTTTGAGGATAATACTCTTGAAGGCAAGTTAATTAAACTTGCTTTAACATGCAAGCGCGTTCCTGAATCTAAAAAAAGAAAAATTGATTATCAAGCTCTTGATTTAATTATGAGGTGTTCTTCTTGTAAAAATAGTCCTGCATTAGTAAGATATTATTATGGTTTTTATAAAGGGCAGATAGAAGAATAATTATTTTGAATTAGCATCTTATTTATAAACTGATTTTTATTATTTTTCCTATGACACTTGATGAAAGATTAAAACAAATTTATGAATGGGGGGTTCCTCATCTTGTTAGAGGCGGGCATTCTATGGGGGATGGAAATTCAAGTTATCAGGTTGTTGATATGCATGGAGATGTTCCAGAAGTTTTGCTTAAAAAAAATTGATCATACTCCTTTTTTTGATGATACTGAAGCAGTATCTGATCCTAAATATGCAAGTGCATTATCAAGGGCAACAGGGGATATAGTAACTCCTCGGGTATTTACTGAGGATACTCGTGGTAGCAGTATTGATATGAGCAAAGTTGAATTTCATGCTATTTATAATCCTAGAACTAATTGGACTCATTATTTTGCTTTGCCTAGGAAGGGATTATAACTAGATATAGAAATACTAATTCTTTATTCTTCTTTCTTTAGGCATGAAATTTGTTATTCTTTCTTCTGTGGATTTTCCACAGCCAATGAATTCATTTTTATGTTTTAGTATTTTCCAACTTCTGTCTGTTTTAATATCAAGGTCATTTCCTTTTAGCCACTGTTCAGCTTGTTTATCATCTAATTCTAGAATGTTTTTAGATATTTGATTTTTTAGTAATTGAACTCCATCAAGGGTTAATCTTATGCCATCGTTTTCCCATTTTGCGAAATATAATCCTATGTTTTCAATTCTTAATTCATTGTTCAGATGATAGAGTTCTTCTTTTAATAAATTTCCAGAATATACTCTTAATTTCTCTTTTCCAAACTGGATTATTAAATAGGGGAGTTTGGATATGCCAAATTGTTCATTTAGTGCATTTATTATTCTTTTTTTGTCTGTTGAGGTTAGGGGTTTCAT
>Ga0208375_1002961_pt1 | contig 15112 bp, 11 predicted proteins | sample RifOxyD1_FD_184038 | JGI IMG/M metagenome (GOLD analysis project Ga0208375, IMG submission 184038) | Soil microbial communities from Rifle, Colorado - Rifle Oxygen_injection D1 (SPAdes) | ecosystem: Environmental > Terrestrial > Deep subsurface > Rock core/Sediment | place: Rifle, Colorado... | reverse complement strand
CGCCGGGTCACGTCCGGTCAGAATCGGAAATCTGGCAGCAAGGCAATTTCAACTCGATATTTTCGGACATGTGATGCTTGCCTCCAGCCACTATCTAACGGTGTTCAAACAACTTCCCGCAAATCTATGGCCCAAGTTAGCAGAAATCACTGATTACATTTGCCACATTTGGAGACGTCCTGACCATGGACATTGGGAAAACAGATCAAAGCCGGAGCATTTTGTAATATCAAAAGTGATGTGTTGGGTTGCTATCGACCAAGCATGTAAAATGGCAGCCAAACTCGGCCTTCAGACACCACCTCGATGGCTGCACGAACGAAAAATTCTTCATAAGACGGTGTGCGAACAAGGATACGACACAAAACAACGTGCCTTTGTACGAACCTTTGGCGACCAGGAACTCGATTCAACAAATCTTCTCTTACCTCTTCTTGGTTTTCTGCCAATTAATGATGAAAGAATTCAGGGCACAATCGACGCCACACAGCGCTCACTCTCTAATGGGGTTTTTCTATACCGTTTCACTAATCAAGATAAACTGCCTGAAAGTGATAGCGTTCACCCTCAGAGCAGTTTTTGGCTTGTTTCGTGTTTAGCGCTTGCCGGGCGACACGAAGAAGCATCAGACCATTTAGCCGAACTTTGCACCTACGCTACTCCTCTTGGGCTTTTTGGCGAATATCTCGATCCAATATCTAGCGAACCAGCCGGTAATTTTCCCAGTTCTTCGACACATCTCGCTCTGATTAATGCAAGTATCTACGTTGGAATCTGCAATGATCCTCAAAAAATGTCCTGCCTGACCTTTCCAATAATCGGTTTTAACCCACCTGAACCGTAATGTATTTAACGCCAAGCGCAATACAGCTAGAAAATGTAAGTGTCTTGAATTCAACTATATTTTTCGCCAAAAAAAAATTCCCCCACATAAGCCAAACAAAAGTTGTCGTATTTGATTCGCATGCTAAGTTTACCCGGCGACAGGTTGGTTTCCCGGGGGGGATAAACTAATGAATAAAATTTGGATCGGATTCGGCTGCGTCATCTTTTTTATTTCTCAAATCGCGTTCGCACTGCCGGGGACGTTTGGTCTTTCTCCAGATAATAATCGAACTCTTCTGCTCTCCGTTTTCAATGATGCTAAGTCCACTATAGAAGTTAATATTTACCAATTCGATAATCAGGAAATCGCAGATGCACTGACTAAGAAAATCAAAGAAGGTCTTACAGTCAGGCTTTTGGTCGAAGGACAGCCACTTGGAAAAATCTCGCCTGACGGCAAAAAAGTCTTAGAGCAATTAAGAAACGCGATGCAAAAAGCACCAAACAAACAGAATCGCCTTTTTATGATGACCGATCTTGATGATAAGTCCATAAAACGCCGCTATCGATATAACCATGCAAAATATGTAATAGCTGACAAAAAAGTTGTCCTAATCAGTTCTGAAAATTTTACCGGTCATGGTCACCCAGAAATGGGCGAAATAGGTAACCGCGGCTGGGAAGTAGTAATCGAGAGCGTCTCGTTGGCAAGAAAGTTACAGGACATTTTTGAGTTCGACATAAAAAAAGAATACGAAGACGTGGTGCGTATTCAGAATGGTCCAATTCCAAATACTAATCATATCGAGGATTTTTCGCCACCTAGCGAAAAATTTTATCGCCCGTTCAAACCTATCCCAATCGGAGAGGGCAATGTTAGAAAAGTCCGCGTAATCGATTCTCCTGATTCATCACGATCTTTGAAATCAATGATCAGAACAGCTAAAACTTCTATCGAAGTCGAACAAATGTCTTTTCCGCCTACTTGGAGAGACAATAATCATGAAAAGCAAGTCAGCCCGATGATTATTGAAATAGTGAAAGCGGCGAAGCGAGGCGTAAAAGTAAAGGTATTAGTAAATGACGATAGGGTGTTTGATCCGGGAAGCCCGGAGGACGAAAAAAAGCCAAATCAGCTTACCGCAGATCTGTTCATGGAATATGCTCGATGCTACGACCTGCCGATATCGGCGCGGGTGATTGATATCGAAAAAACGGCGCTAAGCTATATTCATAATAAAGGTGTGATAGTCGATAATGAATTAGTTTTGGTAAGCTCGATCAACTGGACAAAAAACTCAGTTATGAATAATCGCGAAATCGCTGTGTTAATGGAGAGCGAAGACGCCGCAAAATACTACAAAAGAGCTTTCGATTTCGATTGGTTCTACTCCGAAAAATCCGCGGCTAAAGCAGCAAGGCACTTAACCGGCCCTTGCCCGCCGTTACCACAATAGTTCTAGCGGTAGGGCAAAAAAATTAATCTGCCAAAATGGCTCTTAAAGCGATTTCTGTGGGATTAGTTGCAACCGCAACGGGCGGTTGAGCAAAAGATTCCGGGTTATAAAGAAATTCATCAATAATATCCGATCTAAATTCAGTCAAAACACAAACCTGCGAAGCAAGGCCTTCATGTCTCTCAGTCTTGTTTCTCAAAAGCAAACAGGGCTTTCCGAGGTAAAAACATTCTTCTTGATTACTTCCGCCGTCCGACAAAACAAAACTAGCACCATTCAGCAGATGAAGAAATTTCGTGAAAGGCATGCGCTCTTCCAAACAAACTCCGGCTTTCAAAAGCTTCTCTTTATCATCCGGCCTAGAATCCAACTTAGCGCGAGTAGGCGGGTGAAGAACGAAATATACTGGCGCTTTCTTTGCGGCCTTTAACAACGAATCTAAAAGTGTCTTCCATCGAAAAGAAGAGTTGAGATTTTCGAACCGATGCAGATTAGCAACCACGTAAGGCTTTGGCGGCAACTCGGGAGAAGGAAAAATTTTCAGAACTCTTGAGATCGTATCAAGTAAAGTGTTAGCGCCGGTGTCGACAATTTTTCCGTTAACTCGCGATTTCCTTAAATTTTGAACCGCAAATTCATCTTGTGCTAAATGTAGCCTGGCATATCTTGAAACAACTCTACGAGTTATCTCCTCAGGAAACGGGCTGACCAAACTCGGGCTTCTCAATCCTGCTTCAAGATGAACAAGTTTGATTCCAAGCTTTGAGGCGTACCTCGCGCCTACTAAACTCGATAGCGTATCGCCATGTACTACCCATGTATCTTTGGAATCGGGACCTACTCCTGTTAATTGTTTGATTCTGTTTCGAAGCTTCGTTTTTGAAATCAGATTTGCTTTCAAAAACCAACTGAAAGCAGCTTTAGCCGAATCAAGATCCTTCTGGGTTTGCATAATGAATTTCAGCCGCTCGCGCGGTAACTGAAAATCATCCCATTGTTTGCTGAGATTAATTGGACTTTGACCAGTGGCAAGAGCACGCCACGGAACCGAGTGCTCTTCTGCCCAACATAATAGTGGGTAGACTTTTATTAATTCACCGGCAGTTCCGAGAGAAAACCAAACCATGTTCTACACTTACCTTGACTCAAACAGTATTCCCATTGAATAGTTTTATAATAAATGCCTTACCTAATTAACAAACGCAAATTACTTCTTCGGCTAGTTTTGGCGTTTTTTCTAACCTCACTTGTAGGTGGCCTTTTTATATATGTCCTTTGGCAAAAAGGCGTCATTCAGACAACCCTCCATCATTGGTTAGAAAAAAGAGTTGTGCGATCATGCATAAGTAAAATTGAATCGAGCTTACCCTTTGTAATTGAGGATTATGACGTAATAGCTGATTGGAAGTCCTTCAAAACCGGAAGAATATCGAAATTATACATTAAGCTCCGATCCGGCGACCTGAGGCTGTTTGCGACAGGCCCCTTAAAACTTGAAAACAACCCCGAATCGGGCACTTATAGGGCTACTTATGATCCTGTTATTCGACTCGAGCCGACACAAACGCCGGACAAGAATCTTAATAGCAGCAATTTGAAACTGAAAATCTGGGTTGAAATCAGAGAAGATCTTTCGAAGCTCGAAGCAATAGGTATCGAGTCAGAAAAAAGTAATTTCGGTTTTCCTTATTACGGACTCGACCTGAAAGACTTAATGCTGACAGGATCCTGGTCACCCTTGACTGAAGAAGCCAAAATAGAAATCACATCCGACGCAGGGAACTATCAAAGCAGTAACGGCCAGCAGGCACTCAGCTTCACAAGCCCGTCGCTTGCAGCAAACGTAGAACTGAACCTGGACCCGTTTAGATTAGGACCGCAGGGAACGGTCGAAATCAGAACCAAAAACGCAGAAGTTCTTTGGAACGATTTATATCTGGCTTTACCGTTAAAAACCCTGCCTTTAAATCTGTCGTTTACTCTAAATACTCTACCCGGCGAATCAACGCCGAATGGATCAACATTCGCAATCAATCTTGGTTCAAAAAAAACGGGACTAAGAATGAGTGGTAACGTTTCAAAAAACGCCGATATTTTGTTGGGAACGATTAATTGGAAGACCTCACCGATTCCATTAAATAGTGCAGTTGAATTTTTGGGAACGATTCCGCAACTCGCCTTATTAAACGAAGTAAAAATCAAAAAAGGAAGCCTTTCATCTACAGGAACTTTTTCGACCGACTTTTCGCTGAAAAAGCCGTTCGATATAGCAAAGTCCAAACTGGCGGTGGACTTTCTGATGTCCGATCTAACCGCTTCTTGGTCCGAGTTAGGTGTAAATAACGGCGAATTCATGCTGTCCGCACCCTTAAGTACCATAAGTAGCCTGGGCTTTAAGAGTTACGTAACAGCAAGCGGGGGATATTATAAAAAGTTTATAGGCGAATTAGAAAAGTCTTCCATTTCCGGAACAATTGCCGATTTTAAAACCCTCACCTTGCAAACTGACGAAGAACTTAAACTCAAAGTGCGGGACATCCCAGTGCAACTTGGAAAACTGAAAGCTACTTTCGATGGAGAAAAGAGTTTAATCACATCTTCGATTAAACTTTCCCCTACCCCCGTTAGTCAGTTTCTTTCAAAAATGTGCATAGATGCCGACAATATTCCGCCTGCAACGGTAAGTATAAATTTTTCGAAAATAGAAGCTACGCCGGAGCTTATTGAGCCGACAGGAACGGTTGAAGTAGCTCTTTTCGATGGAACAGTTAAACTCGATGAAATAGGATTTTTTGATCTCCTCTCTCAGGTCCCTGAAATAGATTTTAATGCCAAATGGGAAAAGATCAGACTAGATAAGCTAGGAGAGTGGCTAAACTTCGGAGAAATGGACGGATTTTTTACTGGTCATGCCAAGGATGTAACTTTTCAATCGTGGCTTCCGACTCATTATGATTTACGAGTTGAAATCAAGCCTGATCGAAAATCTGACGTTGTCTTTTCTCCCGAAGCGATGAAAAACTTTATCCGGCTATTTGCAGGTGAAGATATCGATAACTTGCCTGGAATTGCCGATTGGATAGCCTTCGGTATGCCAAGCCGTATGTTCGGAGGCTATGATATTGATTGTGCGGGAATATCAGTGTTTTCTGAAGAAGGAACAATCATGCTTGAAACCGTATGCCCGGCAGAAAACAAAGAATATTTCATACTTAAGGGAAGAAGGTTTAAAATGCCACTTAAGAGCACAAGGCATCCCCTGATAGTAGATGCTACAGCAATGGGAAATTTTGTAAGGCACATGGTGAAACAACTGAATAGTTTAAACCAGACTGAGACGGAAAATAATAACAAGGAGAAACAAGATGATTCAATACAAAAGAAATGTTTACCGGATACTGCTAGATTATAAACGTTTCTTACTACTCGCTGCTTGCATGCTTTTCGGTGCTCTTGCCTGCGTGACCGTCAACGTCAACTTTCCTGAAAGCGCAGTTCAGAAAGCAACCGACGATTATGTCCGCGAACTGTACCGCGCAAAAGAAAAAGGCCGGAGCAGTTCGACAGAAGCACCGACCCCTGCTGCTTCAACTCAACCCTCAACAAAAGACAAGACAGAAAATAAATCGAGCGTGCTACCCTTTAGTTTTATTCAAACCGTATGGGCCGGCGATCTCGTTTTCAGAGTAGACAGCGACAAAGCATATACAATTCAAGACAATCTCAGAAAGCGCCTGAGTGATGTGCTTGCATATAAGCGGGCAGGCGTGCTCGGCGAATCAAATGACGGCCTTCTGGTTCTTAAAAACCCTGATAAATCAAAAAAACTGCTCGTAAAGAAACTTGAAAAACTAGTGTCGGACGAAAATGATGATCGCGAGGACTTGTACTCTGAAGTGGTTTCAGAGAACCAGTTACCCAAAAACAGACTAAAGGACGTTAAAAGAAGTTTTGCAAGGTCCTTTCAAGCAGAATCACCTTCTAAAACCTGGGTTCAAGACAGCGAAGGAAAGTGGTCCCAAAAGCCATAAATAGGAGTTAGGGTTTTTTTGCAACTATGCTTGCTAAAGCATCCTTGCCATCATTAGTCTCTTTATAAACCAAGATCTGGAACTCTTTAAATAGTTCTCGTAATTCGCTTTTGCCCAGCAGGTAATCTCGTCGCATCTGCTGGCCGGGAGCATTTACCTGTTGTTCAACCGTCCATGTCTCGTAAACAACCACGCCGCCTTTTTTTAACCCCTTCTTAATTTGAGGAATCAGGCTCTTCTGATGATAGTTTATGTTCACGATTACATCGTAGTAATCGGGTTTGATCGTATAAGTATCTAAATCCGCATTGATCGTATTTATCTTAACCTTATTATCTCTTGCCAGCCGTCTTGCTTTTCTGAGTGCAACCTCGGAATAGTCCACTCCATCAACAACAAAACCCTTTTTTGCCAGGAAAACGGCATTTCGTCCCTCGCTCATTGCAATATCCAGAGCACGCCCGGCCGGCAAATACTTGAAATTATCCTTCAAGAACCCTGCGGGTTCTCTCCCAAAAACGTAGCTATAGGTGTTGAAAAGCGTATCCCAATGTCCCCGATCTTCATCAGAATCATCGCCCGTGACCAGTTGATAAGCATTTGATCCTTTTGGCCGGATTTCTCCGGCTAAAGTAAAAGGCAAAAGAGCAGAACAGATCAGTCCCGATAAAAACAAACGTAAAATAAGGTCAGATAAGCGTTTCATAAGGTCTTATAAATTTAGAAAACCATATCGCTTGAACTCTTGCAAAATATTTAAGAAAAGAGCAAATTTATTGCCAGAGGCTCAGATCTATATGCTCGATGAAAAAAATTTTACTAAATACCTCAATCGCCACGAGATCGACGCTGCTGTCCAATCTATGGCAAACCGAATAAACGCCGATTACCAAGGGAAACAATTAATTATCGTCGGGGTTCTTAAGGGCGCGATCGTCTTTGTTGCTGATCTTGTTCGACATCTCAAGGTAGACGCCGAAGTGGAATTTGTAAGATTATCGAGTTACGGAAAAGCACGTTCCTCAAGCGGAACCGTCACTCTTCTCAAGGATATTCACGCCGACATCCGTGACAAACATGTGCTTATCGTTGAGGAGATCATCGATAGTGGTAGAACTCTAAAGTTTCTCTATGAACGGATAAAAGCAGCAGGCCCGGCTTCGGTAGAAATAGCGACCCTTCTTGATAAAGCATCAAAAAGGGTCGTCGATGTGCCTGTAAAATATGTGGGGAGGCTTATAGACGATCAGTTTCTTGTCGGATATGGCCTTGATCTCGAAGAAAAATGCCGCAATCTTCCTGATATTTATTACCTAAAATACCCTAACTAGTGTTTATTCTTCGTCTTCTTCTTCAATAATATTGGCGACTTGATCGAGACAATTCATGTATGCATCTTTTTCGGCTCGATTCTTTTTGGACCAGGAGTAGACACGACCAACGGGGTCGACACACATCGCAATGACGTTGTCCTTGTCTCCAATAGTTCCCTTTTTCATGATGTCTTTGATGCAAAGTTCGGGAGAACTAGGCCAATCATTAGCAAGAGCTACTGAAACAATAACTACGGCTAAAACAGAAAGATAAACCGCGACACGCTTCATCATTGATGAAAGCCTCCTTTTCATGCCTGGCTGGGATACCAGCAATCAACGCAGCGTGTCAAGTGGTCTAATTCCTTTTCCCTAGAAACCTTTTAATCGCACTATGCTTTGTTCCAGTTCGGCAATGCGGGCGATCAGCTCTCGTTCTCTTGCACGTTCTTTGGTGACCAGTTCGGGAGGGGCTTTAGCGACAAAGCTTTCACGAGCTAATTTCTTGCGGATAAACTCCAGATCATCACGAACCTTTTCCAACTCCTTATTGATTCGCTTGTTTTCCTCTTCCACATTAACCAGTCCCTTTAAATCGATTCGTAGTTCCAGCGGCGGCTGCGCAATCGGAATGGTAGTCTCCGTCGGGCTGACAGGACTGCTGCTTGTGGTTGCCTGGATGCCTGCAATCCTTGTAAGACTCTTGATATCAAGCGCATAAGCCCGAACAAAAATATCAGCAGCTGAACTACCGGCGACATAATTAACGGCAAACTCAATTTTCGGAGAGATGTTATTTTCTCCTCTGAAATTTCTTATTGCCTCAACAATTGTCTTCAAGGCTTGTACGGTCTTTTCTGATTCCTGATCCAACAACGCTGAGTCTGGCGCTGGAAATGGCTGCACCATCAACGAATATATATCGTTTCTTCCTTGTCTTTTTCTCGCATGAGTACTGTTTGCTGTTTTCCAGGGTAAAGACTGCCAAAGTTTTTCGGTTACAAATGGCATAAAAGGATGAAGAAGCCTGAGTACTTCTTCAAGTACATAGTGGAGCGTGATGACGGTTTGCTTCCTTAAATCATCACTTTCTTTTAGCGGAAGCTTGGAAAATTCAATGAACCAGTCACAAAGCTCATGCCAGGTAAACTCATACAGAGTTTGAGCTGATTCGTTTATTTCAAAATTGACTAGCCCCTTCTCTACTTGAGAACATACGCCTTGAAGCCTAGAAATTATCCATTTGTTCGTAACTAAAAGAATGGGACGATTGTCTTCCAACCACTTTTTGGTTCCTCCCGTCGGTTCCGACAACGCTTTCTTGTCAGCAGCGTCCAACTGAAGGTGTAAAAATTTGACCGCATTCCAAAGCTTATTACAGAAAGCCCGGTAACCTTCAACTCGGTCGAGAGAAAGTTTTATGTCTCTTCCCTGCCCTGCCATAGCAGCCAGGGTAAACCTGAGAGGATCAGCTCCATGTTGATTAACAACAACGAGAGGATCTATAACGTTGCCCTTGGACTTGGACATTTTCTCGCCTTTTTCGTCCCTCACCATCGCGTGCAGGTAAACCTGCTTAAACGGCACATCCTTCATAAAATGAAGGCCCATCATTATCATCCGGGCAACCCAGAAAAAGATGATGTCAAACCCGGTCTCCATTATTGAAGTGGGATAAAAAGTTTGAAGAGCTTTTGTTTTTTCCGGCCAACCAATCGTAGAAAAGGGCCAGAGCGCGGAACTGAACCACGTATCTAAAACATCTTCATCTCTGCGCAGCTCGGCTTCAGGAGCACTGCAGCGAACACAATGGGTTGGGTTTTCTCGCGACACGATAACTTCCTGGCATCTACCGCAATACCAAGCAGGTATTTGGTGTCCCCACCAAAGCTGCCTGGAGATGCACCAATCCCTAATGTTGTTCATCCATTCAAAATAGACTTTTTCCCAGCTTTTTGGCGTAAATGTTATTGAACCGTTTTTGACCGCTTCAATGGCGGGTGTTGCAAGCGGTTCTATCTTAACAAACCACTGCTTTGAAATAATAGGTTCGACCGTGCTCTCGCAACGTTGACATACACCGACTTTATGCGTGTACTCCTCACTTTTTATCAGCAATCCTTCTTCTTTAAGATCCTGAATTACGCGCTCCCTGGCTTCGTCAAACCTAAGTCCGGCGTACGGTCCACCGGCCGGCGTAATCTTTCCATCCTTTCCCATCACAGATACAGCAGGAAGGTTATGGCGCTTACCGATCTCGTAGTCGTTAAAATCATGCGCCGGCGTTACCTTTAGCGCTCCACTGCCAAACTCTTTATCTACGTATGCGTCAAAAATTATGGGAATTACTCGTTTCAGTAACGGTAATAGAACCTTCTTTCCCTGAAGATGTTTATACCTTTCGTCTTCAGGATGTACGGCTACGGCCGTATCACCAAGTAAGGTTTCCGGTCTCGTGGTTGCAATAACAAGTTGAGCCTCAGAACCATCCGAATTCAATACCGGAGAACCGTCTTCGTTGACGATTTTATAGGCCAAATGCCAGAACCGGCCCTTTCTTTCGACCGGAATAACTTCTAAATCAGAAAGAGCCGTTTGACACCGTACGCACCAATTAATGATTCTTTCACCGCGATAAATCAGCTTTTCTTCATATAAGCGAACAAAGACTTCTCTCACCGCAGCGGAGAGCCCCTCGTCCATAGTAAATCGTTCTCGACGCCAATCGAGCGAAGCGCCAAGTCTTCTCTCCTGGTTTGATATTTGGTTGCCGTGTTCTTCTTTCCATTTCCAAACACGCGCAACAAAGCCTTCGCGGCCAAGATCATATCTGCTTAATGGTCTACCAGCACTATTCTTACTTTCTTTTGCGATAGCTTTTTCGACCTGAGCTTGGGTTGCTATACCCGCATGGTCGGTTCCAGGCAGCCAAAGAGTGTTATCGCCTTTCATTCTTCGCCATCGGACGAGAATATCCTGAATCGTTAGAGTAAGAGCGTGCCCCATATGCAAGACGCCAGTGACGTTGGGAGGGGGAACTACGATACAAAAAGGCTTCTGTCCGACTGCATTTTCGTCTGCAGCATCAAAACATGCATTTTCTTCCCAAAAACTATAAATGTCGTTTTCAAAGAGTTGCGGCTCATAGGACTTCGACAAGGGAGAAGACTCAAACTTTACCGGTTGTTTTGGCGACATATTCGAGCACAGCTTACCACGTTAAAGCCGTCGCTTAAAGAAGGCATTAGTAATATACTTTTTGCCATTTAAGATGTTTTTAAAGCTCGTCCTTATTCGCCAGTTCGATTCGAGAATAACCCCAAAGAACCAATAAATAGCTTGCTGAAATGGCAAGGTTTGCGACAGCGGCACCATAAAACCCGCCAATACGAATGGAAACGGCATATATTATGAGTGAAAGGAAGGCCCAAGGCAGAGTGACTTTAAAAAGTAGACTTTTGATTCTCCCTCTCAGGACAAACCACGAATTAATTAGAAAAGCAGAAGTTAATAAAACGCTGCCGGATAGAATCCACAAGAACCAAACAAAAATGTTCGTTTGCTCGAAAAAGCTCCACCGACCATGAGAGAGAATAGAAATAATAAACGGGGTAATAACGCCCATTAATATCGCCTGCAAACAGTTAGCCGCAAAGAGGCCTATCGTGAAACGCCTCAGATCTCTGACTTCACGAATCTTACCTTCTGCATCGTACTTACGCCGGCCTATCCATAATGAAAACAGGTTTGCCAGCGCAGTAGGAAGAGCAGTTGAAAAATTAGCCAACTTTAATGCGGCGGCATAGAGGCCTATTTCTCTTGGGGCCAAACCGAAGAGTCCCAGAAAAAATAGATCCATTGTTTGGACCCAGTTTGAAACGACGCCCGAAACGTGGCTCCAAATTGAAAATGACCTTATTGAATCAAAAATCGTTTGCCAGGGCGCCGGTCCCTGAAGACCTTTAAGTCCCTCTTTGGTTACACCCTCAAAGATGAATTGTTTTAGTGCGAAGGATCTTGCCAAAAATGCTGTAGAGACGTTCGAAAAAGCTGCAACCAATGAAAACAAGATCACACTGTTTTTAGGAATAGGTACGCTTTCAGGAAGCAATGCAACGAGAATCGTCCCCCCCAAGAGAGTGCCTTTTTGATAAAAACTTAAAAGGTTGAGTTGCTCCAGCTTTAAATCAAGCCGTAAAAATTCCCTATCCGGACCTGAAACCTGAGGGGCAAGAGTCAGAGAAAAAGCCCAGATTATGGCAAAAAACTCTTCAATATATCCATTTTCACTTTGCCAAATCAGCGGGATAATAAAGGCGATTACAAGCGCCAGCTGCGCTTTTCCCCACGCAAACAATCTAAATGCTCTTATTTTGCCAGCAAGAAAACCCGAACCTTGCTCTCTCCACTGGGCAAAGTCCCGGTAAATGACGACTTCGGGAGAAATGAAAAGAAAAAGAAGAGGTGCGGTGAATGCCTGCGCTAGAGCAAGTTTCGAAAAAGCTTCCGGAGCCAGCGCCCAAAGAAGCACAAGAGACGTAACTGCATCTGCAACTCTCGTGATTGCATGCTCGAGGGTATTCCAAAAACCGTGCTTAAACCATTTTTTGATGCTTTGATCGTTTGTCAATTTCCTATACATTACTTAACGAAAGCTGAAATTTCTATGGTTGATTCTAGTCTAGTATCGATAGTGCTGCCGGTTCATAATGGTAGCCGTTATCTGAGGGAATCGATTGAGAGTGTTCTCGGACAGACTTACTCCAATTTGGAGTTGATTGTAGTTGATGATGCGTCAACTGATAGGACTCCCCAAATATTAAAGGAATATAGCGAGCGCGATTCCCGGATTCGAGTCGTTAAAAACCCGGAAAACCTAAAGCTGCCGAAGTCCCTCAATCGAGGATTCGCAGAGGCGAAAGGTGTTTTGCTGAGCTGGACTTCCGACGATAATCGCTATGATAAGCAGGCTATCCAAAGAATGGTCGATTTCCTCACAGCAAATCCTTCGGTGGACCTCGTCTATACCGATTACCAGCTGATCGACTCAGAAGGTCATGAGACCCAAAGGGTGACGGTAGAAGACCCGGTCAGGTTATGGGCCGGAAATACGGTCGGCTGCTGTTTTCTGTACCGCCGACCGGTGTATGAACGGCTTGGGGGTTACGCTGAGGATTTATTTCTCGCTGAGGATTATGATTTTTGGTTAAGGACGTCTCGATACTTTAAACTCACTCCGCTTCACGAAACCTTGTACCAGTATCGATATCACGGAAGCTCTTTGACCAGCCTCGGTGACTCACGCACTGCACCTGTCGCGGATGAAGCTCTTGCCCGAAATTTAGGTCTTATGGACTGGCTTCCGCGAGAAGCAAGGATTGAAGGGGCACTAAGGCTAGTAAAAGGCGGATTAAAGCGGGGAGATTGGGGCCTAAGCGCAAGGTTTTGGTTTTTCGCGTTGAAACAGTCGCCGCTTAAGGCAACGACAACTCTTTTTAAAAAACTTTTTAGAGGTTTCAATTTTTGACAGCATGGCGGCCCAAAACCCCAATAATCCGTCCTGCGCTCTTTCCGTCGCCATAAGGATTCTTTCCCCTACCCTTGCAACCATTCTTAAGGGCCTTCAGGGTTTCTCGTCTTATTTTCCCAGAATCTGTCCCAACCAATTTCGCAAAGCCTACCGTAACGCCTTCGGGTCTTTCGGTTTCTTCTCTCATTACGATAATCGGCTTGCGTAAAGTCGGCCCTTCTTCCTGAATTCCACCGGAATCGGTCAAAAGCACACTCGCCCTTTGCATCAGTTCAACAAAGCCGACGTAAGGAACGGGATCGCAAAGAAGAATATTCGAATACCCGGCCAATAGGCGTTCTACCGGCCCTCTTACATTTGGGTTCGGGTGCACCGGATAAACAAATTTTACATCAGGGCGTGCTTCGGCAACTTGCTTAATGCCACTACAGATGCCTTCAAAACCTTCTCCGAAACTTTCTCTTCTATGCGCTGTCACCAATACTAATGGATTCTCACCGATAAACTCCCTGACCTGCTGGGATAACTTCTCGCTATCGGCAATGCCAACTCCACTAGCCTCTTTGAGTCTTTTCATCGTATATAGAAGGGCGTCGATTGCGGTATTACCCACGTTATGAATTTTCGAAGGACCTACCCCCTCTTTTCTTAGAGCAATCAATGCTGTTTTTGTCGGAGCAAAATGAAAGGCAGCAAGCCGTCCGATCAGCTGCCTATTGGCTTCTTCCGGAAAAGGCGCCATAAGATCATAAGTCCGAAGGCCTGCTTCAACATGCCCAACCGGTATTTTGTTACAAAATGCCCAATAAGCCGCAATAAATGCGCTAGTCGTATCGCCTTGAACAAGAATCACATCCCCACTGACCGCGTCTTTTTCAGCATCTAGTTTGGCAAGCACCCTTCCGCTCAGTCCGGTAAGTGTCTGCCCAGGAACCATTACGTCCAAATCAACATCGGGCGTAATTCCAAAAAAATGCAATAAGGGCAGCGCCATATGCCGGTGCTGACCAGTAAGAACTACTTTTACAGTATGCCCACGGCGCCTTCCTTCAAGAATTACGGGGGCAAGTTTGATTACTTCGGGCCTTGTGCCTAAGACAATCGTTATGACCATAGAAAAAGGCTTAACACATCAAGAGTGCTTAAAAAACGATTTATAAAAGTCTAAATGGCGTTTTGCAATTCGATCCGGATGATTAACATTGGCATATCTTTGCGAAGCTTCCTTGAGAGCTTCTAACTTGCTTACATCACTAATATAGCTTTCAATTTTTCTAGCACAATCTCTGGCACTCCCCGCCTCAAAAACATCGATTGATCCCGACTCTCTATCTGCGACCTCTTTATTAAGAATAAGATCAGAAGTTAAAACCGGAGCACCACGAGCAAAAGCTTGCGCTAAGGTTCCTGAACCCGTTGTTTCTCTGAAAGGAGCAAGGACAAGCGAGGCTCGTTGATAATGTCCGGCAATTTCCTCTTCCGGAACGAAACCCGTTATCGTTATCCGCTTTTCAAGCTTCAGTTCCTGAATCTTGTCGAGACACTTTTTATAATAATCCCGATCTGACTTTCTTCTAACCCCGCCCGCAAGCACCAAGTGCACGTGTTCGGGTAACTTAGCTAATGCCTCAATCGCAATGTCCTGCCCCTTTTCTGGACTAAAAAAACCAAAAACAAGAACAACGAAATGATTTTCGGGAATATTCGAAAGTGCCTGTGGAAGGGCTACGCTTTTCTTCTCAGTCGCATATACATAATGCGGAATTTCTACTACTTGTCCACACCCCGAAGCCCTTACCGCTTCAACCTGTGTTTTAGAGTGAACAATAACTCCATCCAAGTTACCAAAAGTTTTCTCACCCCACGACCGCCTTAAAAACGGCAGAAGAAAGAGGTTTGCCAAAGCCCTAAAGGGAATTTGAAGGCCTCTTCCCTTTATAGGAAACCGATACAACG
>Ga0208375_1002960_pt1 | contig 15126 bp, 13 predicted proteins | sample RifOxyD1_FD_184038 | JGI IMG/M metagenome (GOLD analysis project Ga0208375, IMG submission 184038) | Soil microbial communities from Rifle, Colorado - Rifle Oxygen_injection D1 (SPAdes) | ecosystem: Environmental > Terrestrial > Deep subsurface > Rock core/Sediment | place: Rifle, Colorado... | reverse complement strand
GCCATCGCGAACGCGATGGCGCCGAGCCAGCGTCGTGCAGTGGGCCAACGGCGGGATGGAGCGGCGATCGGTTCGGGCACGGCGGGGTTCAACCTTGTTCGGTCGGAGTCGGGTCGGGGCGGGTCTCGTCGGCGACCCAGGCCAGGTACGGCGCCAGGCCGCCCGCGGCTTCGACCGCGATCACTTCCGGCAGTTCATACGGATGCAGCGCATGCAGGCGGTCGGTGCAGGCGGGCAGGCGATCGGTCGTGGTCTTGGCCAGCAGCAGGACCTCGTCGGCCTGCTCGAGGGCGCCTTCCCACCGGTAGGTGGAGCGCATGCCGGGCAACACGCTGACGCACGCGGCGAGCCGCTCGGCGACCAGCGCGCGGGCGAGCCGGTCGGCGGTGGCGGCGTCGGGACAGGCGCAATGGACCAGGACCACGGACATCCGGCCATTGTACCGGCGCGCGTGGGGTCAGCCGCCCGCCGGGCGCCGGGGCTCCGGCGTGCGCGCACGGCCCACGCGCTGCAGGGCCAGCTGTTCGACCACCTCCACCAGCGGCGCGCGTGCCAGCACCGGGCTCTCGCGGAATGCCGTGAGCAGGCGCAACTCCAGGGGGTCGTCCACCAGCATGGCGTCCGCGGCGGCCACCGAGTCCATCGCCACGTCCTGCGACAGGGTCATGCGGCCACGCCCCGTGGCCAACCACTCGTACTGGACGCCGGTGGCCATCGCCGCCTCGCGCAGGTGGCTGGCGCTCGGGGATTTGCCGGGCGTGGCCTCCCAATGGCTGACGGCGCTGCGCTGTACGCCCACGGCGTGGGCGAGGGCCGCCTGTGAAAGGCCGGCGTGTCGGCGAGCGAGTCGGATGCGCTGCTGCGGGGTCATGGTCGGATTCCAGCCAGGTGCCTGAAAGTAGCGACGATACCGATATTGACCTCAACCCGCTACCAGCAGTCACGGTGCCTGATCTGTCGCAAGTAAACGCCAATCATTGCGGACCCGTGTCACAGCATCCGGCTACCGATGGTCGCTATTCGCGGTAGCCGGGCGGCTGGTGCGGGTGACGTCCAGTGCGCATTATCGACTCCGGCTGACACGGACGTCAGCTTAGACAAGGGGTGTCTGGTCCGGGGAGGGGCGCTGGAGGCGCTGCGCTGGGATGCCATCTCCATACCGTGAAAGAGCGCGTCGCTTCGGGGACGCGCTCTTTCTTTGTGGACTCTCGCTCCGCAAGCGCTCGTTCCCCCGGGCGCTCTCCTTCCGGTGCGGATTGACGCACGGCGCGCGTGCCCGGCAGGCCTTCGCATCGCAAGCGGTACCAATTTCGCGGCGCGGCCCTTGAAAGCTTCCGCGGCCGCCCCATCTCCCCCGCAGTCCCGGCTCCGCCGGGCTTTGTCCGTCCCGGAGCTTGGCACTCGTTCCGGGCGACTGCTAAAATTCCCGTTCTTTTCCCACCCATTCAACCACTTAGGGGTTGTCTCATGAATATCAAGCCGCTCTACGACCGCGTGGTCATCAAGCGCATGGAAGAAGAAAAGATGTCCGCTGGCGGCATCGTGATCCCGGACTCGGCCACCGAGAAGCCGATCAAGGGTGAAGTCGTCGCCGTGGGCGAAGGCAAGCACCTGGACAACGGCAGCGTGCGCGCGCCGAAGGTCAAGGTCGGCGACAAGGTCCTGTTCGGCAAGTACAGCGGCACCGAAGTGAAGCTCGACGGCACCGACCTGCTGGTGGTGAAGGAAGACGACATCTTCGCGATCCTCGGCTGATCGCCGGGGCGGGTTCGCCCGCCGCGCTTGCCTCCCTTTTTCCAGTTCTCCATTCCCGCTTTTTTTTGAGGTTCCAAACATGGCTGCCAAGGAAATCCGTTTCGGTGAAGACGCGCGCGCCAAGATGCTGCGCGGCGTCAACACCCTCGCCAATGCCGTCAAGGCCACCCTCGGCCCGAAGGGCCGCAACGTCGTGCTCGAGAAGAGCTTCGGCGCGCCGACGATCACCAAGGACGGCGTGTCCGTCGCCAAGGAGATCGAGCTGGCCGACAAGTTCGAGAACATGGGCGCGCAGATGGTGAAGGAGGTCGCGTCCAAGACCTCCGACAACGCCGGCGACGGCACCACCACCGCCACCGTGCTGGCGCAGGCGCTGATCCGCGAGGGCATGAAGGCGGTCGCCGCCGGCATGAACCCGATGGACCTCAAGCGCGGCATCGACAAGGCCGTGACCGGCGCCGTCGAGGAGCTGAAGAAGCTCAGCAAGCCGTCGTCGACCAGCAAGGAAATCGCCCAGGTCGGTGCGATCTCGGCCAACTCCGACGCCAACATCGGCGACCTGATCGCCCAGGCGATGGACAAGGTCGGCAAGGAAGGCGTGATCACCGTCGAGGACGGTTCGGGCCTGGAGAACGAGCTCGACGTCGTCGAGGGCATGCAGTTCGACCGCGGCTACCTGTCGCCGTACTTCATCAACAACCAGCAGTCGATGCAGGCCGAGCTGGACGACCCGTTCATCCTGCTGCACGACAAGAAGATCTCCAACGTGCGTGACCTGCTGCCCGTCCTGGAGGGCGTGGCCAAGGCCGGCAAGCCGCTGCTGATCATCGCCGAGGAAGTCGAGGGCGAGGCCCTGGCGACCCTGGTGGTCAACACCATCCGCGGCATCGTCAAGGTCTGCGCCGTCAAGGCCCCGGGCTTCGGCGACCGTCGCAAGGCGATGCTGGAAGACATGGCCGTGCTGACCGGCGGCACCGTGATCTCCGAGGAAGTCGGCCTGCAGCTGGACAAGGCCACCATCAATGACCTGGGCCGCGCCAAGAAGGTGCAGGTCTCCAAGGAGAACACGACCATCATCGACGGCGCCGGCGAGACCGGTGGCATCGAGGCGCGCATCAAGCAGATCAAGGCGCAGATCGAGGAGACCTCCTCGGACTACGACCGCGAGAAGCTGCAGGAGCGCGTCGCCAAGCTGGCCGGCGGCGTGGCTGTGATCAAGGTCGGTGCTTCGACCGAGATCGAGATGAAGGAGAAGAAGGCCCGCGTCGAGGACGCCCTGCACGCCACGCGCGCTGCCGTTGAAGAAGGCATCGTCCCGGGCGGCGGCGTCGCCCTGATCCGCGCGCTGGCCGCGATCGGCAACCTGAAGGGTGCCAACGAAGACCAGAACCACGGCATCCAGATCGCCCTGCGCGCGATGGAAGCGCCGCTGCGCGAGATCGTGACCAATGCCGGCGAAGAGCCGTCGGTCATCGTCAACAAGGTCAAGGACGGCTCGGGCGCGTACGGCTACAACGCCGCGACCGGCGAGTACGTGGACATGCTGGAAGCCGGCATCCTGGATCCGACCAAGGTGACCCGCACCGCGCTGCAGAACGCAGCGTCGATCGCCGGCCTGATGATCACCACCGAGGCAATGGTGGGCGAGCTGCCGAAGAAGGACGAGCCGGCGATGCCGGGCGGCGGTGGCATGGGCGGCATGGGCGGCATGGATTTCTGATCCAGCCCACATTCCGCGTCAGGAAAAGGCCCGCCCCGTGCGGGCCTTTTCTTTGGGCGGGCGAGGTGGGTGCATGGACTCATCAGCGCGACCGCGGCCCGCAAGCCATTGTTTTTGAACCGCGCAGTTCTTTTTTGCACTGCAGCGTGCAATGGCGCTAACGAATCCTTCACGATCGACCCGCATCCCGACGTGGGGGAGGGAGCAGGCCCGCAACCGGTTCGACCGGGGCGGGCCTTTTTTATTGGTTCCGTTGCCTCTGCGCGCCCGTCGCGTGTCGTCGGCGGCAACCCTTCTGGCGGCACGACCCCGTGCGTGACTGCTTCCCGACGTGAACACTTCAGCCGCCTGCGTCAATGAATTGGCGCGCGTGCCCGGGACTGTGTAGAAGAGAGGGCCGGTCGGCGCAATGCCGGGCGGTTGTCCAGCACCCGGCAGGTGGTCGGTGACGGAGCGGGTGCGGGGGTTCGATACCACGATCGGGCAGGGGCGGCAGCCCGGGGGAGAGCGTGCGTTCGCACGCGTCATTCAACTTGACGGAGTGATCAATGAAGAATGTGAGTGTTCTGGCCACCAGCATCGGCCTGGCCCTGATCGGATTGGGTGCGGCAGCCACGGCGCAGGCAGCGACCTATGTGGTGACGACCCATGGCAGTGGCCTGGGCAAGACGCAGCTTGAGCGTATCCGCGCCGCGGGTGGCACCGTCACGGCCCAACTGCCGCAGGTGGGCCTGGCGATCGTGGAAGGCGGGGAGGGCTTCGACTCGGCAGCCGGCGCGATTCCCGGTATCCAGTCGGTGACCCGTGACGTGCAACTGCAGTGGCACGTGCCCGAACCCGAGGTCGCGCCGATCACGGCCGAGGCCTTCATGAACCCGCCGTTCTCCGGCGACGACGACCGCTTCTTCGACCTGCAGTGGGGCCATGCGGCGGTCGACGCGGCCGGGGCTTGGAATGCAGGTTTCCGCGGTGAGGGTGCGACGGTCGCAGTGCTCGACAGCGGTATCTACTGCAGTCATGCCGACATCGCCCCGAACCTGGTGGGCGGCGCGTCGTTCGTGCCGGGCGAATCCTTCTGCAACACCGCCGGCAGCTCGCACGGCACCCATGTCGCCGGCACGATCCTGGCCAGCGACAATGCCGTGGGCACCATCGGTGTCGCGCCCGAGTCCAAGTTGCTGGGCGTGAAGGTGCTCAGCGCGAGCACCGGTAGCGGCTCCTTCGCCGGGATCATCCAGGGCATCGTCTGGGCGGTGGACAACGGCGCCAACGTCATCAACATGAGCCTGGGCGTGCAGGGCGGCCTGCCCCGCGGCGGCCCCGGCGCCAACGAGGTGGCGGAACTGGTCAACGCGACCAAGCGCGCCATCCAGTACGCCAACGCCAATGAAGTGCTGGTGGTGGCCTCTTCGGGCAACGATGCGCGCGACCTGGACAAGGATGCCGACGTGATCAGCTTCCCCGGCCAGCTGCCGGGTGTGCTCACTGTATCGGCGCTGGCACCCGAAGGCTGGGCGCTGGATCCGGAAACCAACCTGGACCTGCAGGCCAGCTACAGCAACTACGGCCAGTCGGCGATCCACTTCGGCGCACCCGGTGGCGACAGCCGCTACGCGGGCAACGAAGCGTGCCAGGTCGGACCCGTCGTGCAGGCGTGCTGGGTGTTCGACCTGGTCTTCAGCACCGTGCAGGCCAGCAACGGGTCCAGCTTCTACGGCTGGAATGCCGGCACCAGCATGGCCGCGCCGCACGTCTCGGGCGTGGCCGCGCTGGTCTACGGCAAGCACCCGGGCATCAAGGCCTCGCAGGTCGAGTCGATCCTGCGTCGGTCGGCGGACGATGTCGGCAAGCCGGGCAAGGACGATGCCGCTGGACAGGGCCGCGTGAACGCGGCCCGGGCCGTAGGGTTCTGAGGACCTGACCCAGGCTGTTGCAGGCCAACGGGGCCGCCGCAAGGCGGCCCCGTTTCGTTGCGGATGCGGGAAGGGGTTGCGAACGTCTGCGCCGCCGTCGGCAAATCCCGCGCGGGTATCGGCCGTGGCCGGTTTCGGGCGTTGACTACGTGCCTTGCGGTCCCGCGCCGGACCGCTAATGTCGGCCTCCGGGGGAGATAACCGCGACGCGAGTCGCGCACGTTATCCGGAGAGAGAGCAATGAAGGTTCTAGTCCTCGCAACAGGCATTGCGGCCGCGTTGGTGGCCGGCGGTGCGCAGGCGGCCACCTACGTGGTCCAGGCCAAGGCACTGGCGTTCGACCAGGCGCTGGCACAGAAGATGGAAGCCAACGGTGGCCAGGTGCTGCGGCGCTTCCCGCAGATCGGCGTGGCGATCGTGGAGGCCGACGACGGGTTCGGCAGCCGCGCCGCGCGCGTGCCGGGCATCCGTTCGGCGGTGAAGGACATCTCGCTGCAGTTCGATATTCCCGAAGCCATCAGCCGGGACTTCCAGGAGACCGCCTCCAATCCGCCCACCAGCGGTGACGACGACTTCTACTTCGACCTGCAGTGGGGCCATGACGCCATCGACGCCGTCGAGGCCTGGAACCGGGGCTTTCGCGGCGCAGGTGCCACGGTGGCGATCCTGGACTCGGGCCTGGATTGCGACCATCCCGACATGGTCCCCAACAACCTGGCCGGGCTGAACGCATCCTTCGTTCCGGGTGAGGCGGTGTGCACGCTTCCGGGTGGCTTCAACCACGGCACCCATGTCGCCGGCACCGTCGCGGCCGCCGATAACGCGTTCGGCACGATCGGTGTCGCACCCGACGCGGACTACTTCTCCGTAAAAGTGCTGTCGGCATTTACGGGCAGCGGCAGCTTCGACAGCATCATCAGCGGCATCACCTACGCCGCCGATGCCGGCGCCGACGTCATCAACATGAGCCTGGGCGTGCGGGGCGGCCTGCCGCTGAACCAGGACACCAACGAACTGGTCCATGCGGTCACGCGTGCCGTCCAATACGCGCGCAGCCAGAACGCGACGGTCATCGCATCCGCCGGCAACGACGCCATCAATTACGACACCGCCACCGCGCCCGACGGCAGCCGCCTCATGGGCTTCCCGGCTCAGGTCTACGGCGTGCTGGCCGTGTCTGCCACGGCGCCGATCGGCTGGGCCCTGGACCCGACGACGGACCTGGACATCGCCACGACCTACACCAGCTACGGGCGGCGGATCGTTCATTTGGCCGCGCCGGGCGGCGATGACATGTATCCGACCAACGAAGGCTGCGTGGTGGCCGGCGTCGCCGTCCCCTGCTACGTGTTCGACTACGTCTTCAGCACCTCCAACAACGGTTGGGCATGGGCCGGCGGCACCAGCATGGCGGCTCCCCATGTCGCAGGCGTGGCGGCCCTGCTGATCGGCGCGGCCGGCGGCGAGATGGCGCCCAGCCAGGTCGAGGAAGCACTGCGTCGCGGTGCCGACGATATCGGCGAGCGCGGAACGGACGAGTACTTCGGCCGCGGCCGCGTCAACGCCGACCAGTCGCTGTAACCGGTATCGACTCCGGAACGGCCGGCGGCGAAGGATCGCCCCCGGCCCGTGCAGACGCCCGCCCCGGTGGCGGGCGTTCTGCCGTCTGGCCCATGCCATCATCGTCGGATGCAGAAAGCGCTCGATGACCTCACCGCCCGCGCGATGGAACGACTGCGTGCCGCGGGCGCGTTCCCGCCCGACGCCGACGCGAACGAATACACCCCCCAGCTCGCGCGCGTCGCGGTCGCCAGCGACTTCGCCATCGACACGCTGGTGCGGCAGCCGTCGTTGCTGGCGACCTTCCTTGACGACTCCAGTGCGCCGATTGCCTCACCGGTCCTGCATGCGGGGGAGCGCGACCGGTGGATGGCGCAGCTGCGGGGCTACCGTGTCGCCGAGTCCACGAGGCTGGTGTGGCGCGACGTGCTGGGCCTGGACACGGTCGAAGACACGCTGGCCGGCAGCACGCGCCTGGCCGACCGCTGCCTGCAACTGGCGCTGGACGCGCTGGAAGCCGACTTCGCGCAGCGCCACGGCGCGGTGCGCGATGCCGTCGGCCGCATGCAACGTCTGGTGGTGTTCGGGCTGGGCAAACTCGGTGGCGAAGCGCTGAACTTCAGTTCCGACATCGACCTGGTCCATGGCTACGAGGCGGGCGGCATGTCCGATGGACCGCGGCCGCTGGACGCGGAGGGCTACTTCACCCGTCTGGCGCAGCAGCTGGGGCGGATGCTGGACGAGGTCACCGCCGACGGCTTCTGCCACCGCGTCGACCTGCGGCTGCGGCCCTATGGCAGTGCCGGACGCGTGGCGTGGTCGTTCCCGGCGTTGGAGCAGTACTTCCAGCACGAGGGCCGCGACTGGGAGCGCTATGCGTGGCAGAAGGCCCGGCCGGTGGCGGGCGATATCGAGGCCGGTGAGCGGTTCCTGGAGTCGCTGCGTCCGTTCGTCTACCGGCGCTACCTGGATTTCGGCGCGCTCGACGGCCTGCGCGCGATGAAGGCCTCGATCGCCGCGGAAGTCGCGCGCAAGGAACTGGCCGACGACATCAAGCGCGGGCCCGGTGGCATCCGCGAGATCGAGTTCCTCGTGCAGGCGCTGCAGCTGATCCGAGGCGGCCGCGAACCCGAACTGCGGGGGCGCCAGTCGATGGCTGCGCTGGATGCGCTGGTGGAGGCCAACCAGATCGAGCCCACGGCCGGCGAGGCGCTCCGCGCCGCGTACGGCTTCCTGCGCCGCCTCGAAAACCGGCTGCAGATGTTGCGCGACGCGCAGGTGCATGCCCTGCCGCAGGATCCGCTGGACCGCGAGCGGATCGCACGCGGGCTGGGGTACGAGGACTGGCCGGCGCTGCTGGCCGCGCTGGACGCGCAGCGCGCGGTGGTGGCGGAGGAGTTCGCCGCGTTGCTGGCACCTCGCCGCAAGCACGACGCCCCCGATGCGTTGGCCGCGTACTGGCGTGCGTTACCCGAGGCCGGCAACGGCGACGTGCTGGGCGAGGCGGGGTTCGAGGATGCCGAGTCGGCCGACGCCGTCCTGCGCGACTTCGCCCGGCGTCCGAGCGTGGCGGGCCTGTCCGACGCCACGCGCGCGCGCCTGGACCGCGTGTTGCCGGCGCTGCTGCACGGTGCCGCATCGTCGGGCGAACCGATGCTGGCGTTGCGCCGACTGCTGGCGATGCTGCACAACATCCTGCGCCGCAGCGCCTACCTGGCGTTGCTGGACGAGGAGCCCACGGCGCTGGCGCGGCTGGTGGACGTGGTCGAGCACAGCGCGCTGCTCGCCGAGCGCCTGGCCGCCTACCCGCTGTTGCTGGACGAGCTGCTCGACGTGCGCGTCTCCGGCCCGCTGCCCGATCGCACGGAACTGCTCGAGCTGTGCGCGGGCGTCGACCCGGACAACGCGTTCGGCACCGACACCGAAGCCACGTTGCAGGCCTTGAACGAGCTGCGCCAGGCGCTGGGATTCCGCATCGCGATGGCGCTGCGCGACGGCCGGCAGGGCGCGGCCGACAGCGCGCGGCAGCTGGCCTGGCTGGCCGACGGCGTGGTGCGGCGCGTACTGGCGCTGGCCGAACGCGAGATCGCCACGCGCCACGGCCGCGTGCCGGGCGCGCGCTTCGCGGTGATCGGCTACGGCAGCCTGGGTGGGGAGGAACTGGGGTTCGGCTCGGACCTCGACCTCGTGTTCCTGTATGACGCGCCCGCCGAGGCGATGTCCGATGGCGCACGTCCGCTGGACGCGTCGCGCTGGTTCGTGCGGCTGGCGCAGAAGATCGTCGCGCTGCTGGACACGCCGACCGGGGCCGGCCACCTGTTCGAAGTCGACGTGCGCCTGCGGCCCGACGGCGCCGGTGGGCTGCTGGTGTCCAGCCTGTCCAGCTACGCCGATTACCAGGCCCATCGTGCGTGGACATGGGAGCACCAGGCGCTGGTGCGCGCGCGCTGCGTGGGTGGCGATGCGGACCTGTGCAAGGCCTTCGAGCGCGTGCGCGGTGAGACCCTGGCGCGGCCACGCGACGCCGCAGCGTTGCACGCGGACATCCTGCAGATGCGCGCGCGCATGCGCGGCGAACTCGACCGCAGCGGCCCGGACGGCTTCGACCTGAAGCAGGGCGAGGGCGGGCTGGTGGACCTGGAGTTCCTGCTGCAGGCGCTCGTGCTGGGCCATGCCGCGGCGCGGCCGGCACTGCTGTCCCCGCGCGCGACGCCCGTGCTGATCGAAGCCGTGGAGTCCGAAGGCGTGGTCGAGGCGGCCGACGCCGACCGGTTGCGCGACGCGCATGCCACGTTGCTAGCGCGCGGGCTGGAATGCACGCTCGACCGCCGCTCGCGACGCGTGCCGTTGGACGACGGCATCGAGGCCGCGCGCGCGGCGATTCGCGAGGTCGCGCGAAACCACGAGCTGGATTTCCCGGCAGGGCTGCGCGGCGACTAGGCCATGACCGGGGGGCGGCAACGCGCGTCCTGCCTGCTTTCGTCCTGGGCGCCCGGGCTCCGTGTTCCAGGCGCGCGGCGGGGCCCGTATCCCCCGCTTCCGATGCCGCCTTCCCTGCCGTCTACAACGCCAGCCGCGCCTGCACTTCAGCCGCGACGCGCGCGGTCTCGCGCAGGGGGGTTACCGGCCAGTCGACCAGCGCATCGTCCAGCAGGCGCACGCGGCCGCTGCCGAGCAGGCTGTCGAGGAAGCGGCGCGGCCGGCCGTGCAGCGCCTCGGTGCCGGCCACGAACACCGGCACTTCGGTCGCGCAGGCCTCCGACAGCATGTTGACCGAGTCGGCGGTGCACACGATGCGGTCGGCCCACGCCAGCAGTCCCGGGTAGGGATTGGGGCCGGGTTCGATGCCGGTCCAGACCACGCCGGGGATGCCCAGGAAGCGCTCGCGCAGGTGGGTGCGCGCGGTGGCCGGCGTGCGGCGCGAGGCCGTGGCCAGCACGCTGCCGCCTTCGCGCGCGACCGCCGCGCCGATGCGTGCCGCGGCCTGGCCCAGCAGCGCGCTGTCGAAGTTGGAGTGCCGGCTGTGTCCACCCAGCAGCAGGGCGGTGCGCGGCCGCGGGAACTCGCCCAACGCGGCGAACTCGCGCCGTGCCGCGGCCAGCCACAGGTCGTCCACCGGATTGAGGCTGCCCCGGGTGCGGATGACGTTGGCGCCGTCCAAACCGTCGTGCTCGGGCGCGATCACCAGGTCCCAGTGCCGCGGCGCGATGCGCGGCGCAAGGATCTGCACCGTGCGCACGCCGCGGGCGCCGAGCAGGCGCGTCGCGAGGGCCGCGCGCCGGCCGCAGCCGATGGCCAGTTCCGGCGGTTGCGCCATCGCGCGCTGGAAATCCGGGCCGAACGCACCCGCATCGCCCGGAAACCGCCGCGGCGCCCACCATGCCCAGGGCGCGCGCGCCTCCAGGGCCCACGCGCGCGTGTCCAGGCCGAGGGCCCGCGCCAGCGCGTCGGTCTGGCGCACGTTGCCGGCGTTGCCGTCGGTGAGCGTCCAGGTCGCGGGCGATCGTTGTTGCATGGGTGTGTTCAATCCGTTCCGAAGGTGCCGTCTGTTGCGCTGCGGGCAAGACTTTACACTGGCCGGCCTCGGCGTTGCCCGCGCACACCTGCGCATCCGGGCACCGACGCTGTACCGCTACGCACCAGGAGAACCGCATGTCCAAGCCGCTGCCCGACGCTTCGCTCGACCAGATCTTCCGCACCGCCCGCACCCACAACGAGCTGGGCGGCGAAGTCAGCGATGACACCCTGCGGCAGCTGTACGACCTGGCCAAGTGGGGCCCGACCAGCGCCAACATGACGCCGGCGCGGCTGGTGTTCGTGAAGTCGGCCGCGGCGAAAGCGAAGCTGGAGCCGGCGCTGGACGAGGGCAACCGTGCCAAGACCATGGCCGCGCCGGTCACGGTGATCGTCGCCCATGACGAGGACTTCCACGAGAAGCTGCCGTACCTGTTCCCGCACACCGATGCCAAGAGCTGGTTCGAGGGCCCGCGCGAGGGCCGCCGCGAGGCCGCGTTCCGCAACGGCAGCCTGCAGGGCGCCTACGTGATCCTGGCCGCGCGCGCGCTGGGCCTGGACACCGGCCCGATGTCGGGCTTCAACAACGCCAAGGTCGACGAGGCGTTCTTCGCCGGCACCGCCATCAAGTCCAACTTCCTGATCAACCTGGGCCACGGCGATACCGCCAAGCTGTTCCCGCGCTCGCCGCGCCTGTCCTTCGACGAGGCCGCACGCATCGAGTGATGCCGCGCGCCATCCCGTCCCACCCCACCGGAGATCCCACATGAAGCGCCTGCTCCTGACCGCCGCACTGCTGACCGCCTTCGCCGCACCGCTGGCCGCCGCGCCGGTGACGTACAAGATCGACCCCAACCACACCGACGTCACCGCGCAGTGGAGCCACTTCGGCTTCTCCAACCCGATCGCCCACTTCGGTGATGCCGAAGGTGCGATCACCTACGACCCGGATAACGTCGGCCAGTCCTCGGTGGAAGTCACGCTGCCGCTGAGCGGCCTGGAGGCGCACGTGCCGGCGTTCAACGAGCACCTGCGCAGCGACGACTTCTTCGATGCGGCCAACCACCCGCAGGTGACGTTCAAGAGCACACGCGTGGAGGCGGCGGGCGAGGGCAAGTTGCGCGTGATCGGCGACCTGACGATCCGCGGAATCACCAAGGAGGTCGTGCTCGACACCACGATCAACAAGGTCGGTGAGCAGCCGATGGCCAAGCGCCCCGCGGCCGGTTTCGACGCGACCACCACCGTCAAGCGCACCGACTTCGGCCTGGGCCTGTACGCGCCCAACGTCAGCGACGACGTGCAGATCCGCATCACCACCGAGGCGGTGGTGCCCAAGCCCGACGCTGCCGAGTAAGCGGAGCGCACCACGATGATCGTCCACCGCCCGGCCGCCGAGCGCGGCCATGTCCGGACCGACTGGCTGGACAGCCACCACACGTTCTCCTTCGGGCACTACTACGACCCGGCGTGGATGGGCTTCGGCGTGCTGCGCGTGATCAACGAGGACCGAGTGGCGGGCGGTGGCGGGTTCGCGCCGCACCGCCACGCCAACATGGAGATCCTTAGTTACGTGGTCTCCGGAGGGCTGGCGCACCGCGACAGCACCGGCGGGGGCGGCGTCATCGGCCCGGGCGAGCTGCAGTGGATGAGCGCCGGCCACGGCGTGGAACACAGCGAATTCAACGCATCCGACCAGCAGCCCGTGCACTTCCTGCAGATCTGGCTGCAACCCGACCGCGTCAACGCACCGCCGGCGTACGCCCAGCGGGCGGCCAGCGACGGCGGCGGGGCGTGGACGCTGATGGCCTCGCCCGACGGGCACGACGACAGCCTGGCGATCCGGCAGGACGCGCGCCTGTTCGAGGCACGGCTGGACGAGGGCGAAGCACTCGGGCGTCCGCTGCAGGCCGGGCGGCGCTACTGGGTGCAGGTCGTGGCCGGCGACCTGGCGGTCAACGGGTATGCGCTGGGCGCCGGTGATGCGCTCGGGCTGGTTGACGAGGCCGGTGAGCTGGCGTTGGAGTCGACCGGCGCAGGTACCGGCCAGGCGGTGGCGCTGGTGTTCGACCTGCCGGCCTGAGCCGGCCGCCGCACGGGGCCGGCTGGTAGACTGCGGCCCCCGCGAGACACGACCGCCATGACCGCCGCCCACGACCATCCGACCCAGGCCAACGCCGAGCGCCGTTACACCGTCACCCGCGCGGACCTGCCGCTGAGCTGCCCGCTGCCGTCGATGGCGCTGTGGAACTCGCACCCGCGGGTGTACCTGCCGGTCGAAGCCGAGCGCGAGTGCCAGTGCCCGTACTGCGGCGCGCACTTCGTGCTCGAGGACTGAGCCCGGCCACGACCCGGTGGCGGCCGTGACCAGCCAGCTGCCCGACGCCGACCCCGGCCGACCGGTACGCGACGGCGCGCCACGCACCGTCGTGCAGCTGCTGCCCGCGCTGGAATCGGGCGGCGTCGAGCGTTCGACCCTGGAAATCGCCCAGGCGCTGGTCGCAGCCGGCCATCGCGCCATCGTCGTCTCCGCCGGCGGCCGCCTCGTGCCGCGCCTGCAAGCGATTGGCGCCGAACACGTCACCCTCGACATCGGCCGCAAATCGCTGCTGACTCTCCGCCAGATCCGACCCCTTCGCGCGCTGTTGCAGCGCGAGCGCGTCGACGTGGTGCACGCGCGCTCGCGCCTGCCCGCGTGGGTGGGCCTGCGCGCCATCGCGGGCATGGACGCCGCCGCGCGCCCGCGCTTGGTCACGACCGTGCACGGGCTGAACGCGCCCTCGCGCTACAGCGCGGTGATGACCCGTGGCGAGCGCGTCATCTGCGTCTCCGGCACCGTGCGCGACTACGTGCTGCGGCACTACCCCGCGACCGACCCGGCGCGGTTGCGCGTCATCCCGCGCGGCATCGACCCGGCCGACTTCCCCCGGGCACCGCGGCCCGATGCCGATGCGCGCGCATGGGTGACGTCGCTGCATCCGGCGCTGGACGGCACGGGCCCGCTGCTGCTGTTGCCCGGACGCGGCACCCGCCTGAAGGGACACGCCGATGCACTGGCGCTGCTGACCGCCGTCCGGGGCCGCGGCGTGGATGCACGCCTGTGGCTGCCGGGCGCGCGCGAACGCGGACGCGAGGCCTACCTCGCCGAGCTTGAGCGCGACGCCGCTGCGCTGGGCGTGGCGGACGCGGTCGCGTTCACCGCGCCGACCGACGCGATCGCCCGCGCCTACGCAGCCAGCGACCTCGTCCTGCAGCTCTCGCGCAAGCCCGAGGCCTTTGGCCGCACCGTCGTTGAAGCGCTGTCGGTCGGCCGGCCCGTGCTCGGCTGGGCCCACGGCGGCGCGGGCGAACTGCTGAGGCAACTGCAGCCCTCGGGCGCGGTGGCCGCCTTCGACGCCGAGGTGCTGGCAGCGAGGGCCATCGCATTGCTGGCCGATCCGCCCGTGTTGCCGCCCGCGATCCCCTACACCCTGCAGGCGATGCAGGACGCTACCCTTGCCGTCTATGCCGAACTCCTCGACCGCCCCCGCGGCTGACCTCGCCCCGTCGGGTCGCTCCGTCGCCACCGGCTGGCGCTGGGCGCCCGCCTGGATCCTGACCCACGTCGCGCTGTGGCCCGCGCCGGGCTATGCCGAGGCGCTGCTGGTGCTCGGCGCACTGGTGGCGATCTACCAGCTCATCGCCTCGCGCTTCCGCGGCGGCGTGCAGCTGCTCAGCCACCAGGCGTGGGCCCTGAGCAGCGTGCTGTTCTTCGCCTACTGGCTGCCGGAGCTGGTGTCGGCATTCGACTCGGTCGACGTGGGCCGCGCGCTGCGCGAGGCGGCCGTCGACCTGCGCTACCTGCCCTTCCTGTGGCTGGCGGCGTCCGCCGTGGCCAACGACCGTGGCCGGCGCACCACCTTCGGCGGGCTGGCCGTGATCATGGCGGTCTGGACCGTCGATGCGCTGGCGCAGGCCATCCTCGGCACCAGTCCGCTGTTCTTCGGGATCGACGCGATCAAGCAGCTGATCAGCGGCCACGGCATGTGCACGGCCGAGGAGGTCGCCAGCGTCGACCGCCTCAGCGGCATCCTGGGCCCCTGCAACCTCAAGCTCGGACTGGTGCTCGCCAGCCTGTCGCCGTTCCTGCTGTTCGCGGCGGGGCGCCGCTTCGGCGCCACCGGC
>Ga0208375_1002959_pt1 | contig 15130 bp, 11 predicted proteins | sample RifOxyD1_FD_184038 | JGI IMG/M metagenome (GOLD analysis project Ga0208375, IMG submission 184038) | Soil microbial communities from Rifle, Colorado - Rifle Oxygen_injection D1 (SPAdes) | ecosystem: Environmental > Terrestrial > Deep subsurface > Rock core/Sediment | place: Rifle, Colorado... | reverse complement strand
CGAATCCTCATGGGACTAGCTTAACACATCTCAAGGCTTAGGAGTGTCTTCTAACCCCCGCCCTCCAGTGTTCGGAGGGGCACGAGCGTTCGGGAAAGCTCCGGGCGGGGTTCAGGTATATGAAAAGCGCGGGATCCGAAGATCACCGCGCTCATCAACTTCTTACCAAAGATGTTTTTTGTCCATAAAATCAAGATCCGGCTTCTTGCGAGTCATCCTGGCTTTGCCCTGACGAACAAGGGCCACTTGATCAGGAGATAGGCTTGAAGTTGGTACGGTGCCAGACTCCGAGCATTCTCGTGAGTAGACTTCTCCTGGTTTATCCCCCATTGATTCATGGACGAGATCGTCGGTAGTCAGCAAGGGAACAATGACAAAATTACTCTTATTGGGCATGTTTGTCCTCTTTTTTAATTATGCGCTCATTTTATTAATTAAGCAAGGAGTTCCCAGGGGCTTTTGGGATTTTTATGTTTTGCAACTTTGGGAATAATAGTTAGTTTTGTAAGCTCAACAATCTCATCACGAAGAAGAGCGGCGGTTTCGAAGTCGAGGATTTTGACAGCGGCATTCATTTGTATTTCTTTGGAACGGATAAGTTTAGCCAGACGTTTCGGATCTTTTTGCAAGACTGCCTTATCAATCCTCACCAATTCCCCCACTGCTTTATCATGATCTGAACGCAATTGATCAGTGATGTCTTGAATTTTTTTGATAATAGTTTTTGGAGTAATATTGTGTTTTTTGTTGTAAGCAATTTGAATATCACGACGGCGACTGGTTTCGCTTATCGCCCGCTCCATTGAGCCAGTCATATTGTCAGCATACAAAATAACTTTACCCAAAACATTTCTCGCAGCGCGACCGATGATTTGAATGAGTGAGGTGTCGGAGCGCAAAAACCCTTCCTTGTCAGCGTCCAAAATACCAATTAGAGTCACCTCTGGTAAATCCAAACCTTCTCGAAGCAAGTTCACCCCAACAAGCACATCAAAGTCCCCTTTTCTCAGATTGGTCAGAATTTCAATTCTCTCAATTGTTTTGATGTCACTATGTAAATATTCGGCCTTTATACCTTTTTCTTTCAAATATTCTGACAAATCCTCTGCCATCTTTTTTGTAAGAGTTGTAGCAATCACCCTCCCACCAGTTTTTATATTTTTCTCAGCTTCTGCAATAAAGTCAGCGATTTGGCCGGGATATCCGACCCCACCCCCTAACCCCCTCACCTTGCGAAGGTGAGGGGGGACAGCTACTTCGAGTTTATCTAAATTAGAGATTTCATATTTTTCTCCCTTCCCCTTCGCAAGGGGAAGGGCTGGGGATGAGGTCGTTCCTGTTATCGGTCTGACTTCAATCACTGGATCAATTAGTCCGGTTGGGCGAATTACTTGTTCCACAATTTGTTCGCTATGCTCGGCTTCATAATGACTAGGGGTCGCACTAGTATAAATAACTTGTCCCACTCGCTCTTCAAATTCATCAAATTTTAGAGGCCTATTATCTTTGGCACTTGGCAGTCTAAAACCATAATCAACGAGCGACTGCTTGCGCGAAGCGTCCCCCGCATACATCGCACCGATTTGTGGCACTGTCACATGCGACTCGTCTATAATAGTCAAAAAGTCATCTCCAAACCCTCCTCCTCGGCGGGTAAAGTATGAAAGCAAAGTATCCGGTGCCTCGCCCGCCTCTTTACCAGAAAAGTGTCTGGAATAATTTTCTATGCCATTGCAATAACCCATCTCACGAATCAAAGCCAAATCGTAACTAGTCCGCCTTTTGAGTCTTTCCGCTTCCAAAAGTTTGCCCTCCTTTTCAAATTTTTTTAACTGCACCGCAAGCTCGGCTTTGATGGTTTTGAAAGCTCGGGCACTCTGTTCTTTGTTTGATATGAAATGTTTTGCTGGGAAAAGGAAAAATACTTCCACCTCTTCAATTATTGAACGAGTGATAGCGTCAATCTTAAGTATATTTTCAATTTTTCCATCAGCAATTTCCAAACGGTAAATAAATTTTTCAGAAACAGGCATTATTTCCACAGTATTGCCAACTGCTCTGAATTGTCCTGGTGACAAATCTGCAGTTGTCCTCTCAAAATGAATATCTATTAGTTTCCTTATGAAATCCGCTCGTGAAATTTTGCCACCAATCTCCACTTTTAAATTTACTTTTTCATATTCTACTGGAGAGCCCAAACCATAAATACAAGAAACCGAGGCGACAATAATCACATCCTTGCGAGTGAGGAGTGCCTGAGTAGAAGCGTGGCGAAGTCTCTCTATCTCTTCATTTATCATCGCCTCCTTTTCAATATAAGTATCTGAAACCGGCATGTAGGCCTCTGGCTGGTAGTAATCATAGTAAGAAACGAAATAATGCACCGCATTCTCGGGGAAAAATTCACGATACTCTTGAGCGAGTTGGGCGGCGAGGGTTTTGTTGTGAGCAATGACTAGTGTTGGCTTACCGATTTTTTCTATCACATTGGCTACAGTGAAAGTCTTGCCCGAGCCGGTCACGCCTAAAAGGGTCTGATGTTTCAGACCATTTTTTATTCCATCTACCAGCTTTTCAATTGCTTGTGGTTGGTCCCCGGCTGGCTCAAAATCTTTTTTAAGCTTAAATTTCATGAGACCAAATTATACATTAAAAATATGCAATAAGAAAGGGCACCCGCGTGGAGAGGATGCCCTGTTGCCTTTATGGTACCTTTTAGGGTTCCATGTTTGTTTGTGTAGTTTATTATCTCCCCATTGAGAGGAACTCCCTACACTGATATGAGGACGCGTCCGGCTAGTCGAACAGGCCGAGAAGCCAGTCAAACATTCTTGACGGCGGCATGATGACGATGATTGGTTCTTCCATTGCTTCTCCTTTCTATTAGTCTTCAACAAGAATATATTTTATATTAAACTTTGTCAAATAATTATTTGATAACCAATTCTAATTTTTTAGATATGCCAAAGCGCCGTAAAGCCCGCCGAAGTCGCCTAACTCACCCATTTTAATAACTGGCAGTTCTGGATATATTTTCAAAATCTCCTTCAGGTGTTCTTCTACTTTATAAATTGGAATCGCTGGTTCGCCAGTAATCATAGAACCACCTAAGACCACCACATTTGGCGACCACTCAACGATGATATTGTTTAAACCATAGGCCAATATTCTGGCAAATTCATCCCAAACTTTTTGGTCAGTAATTTCTCTAGGATGCTTGCCTGTTTCTTCCTCCAGTGCTTTGCCGGAAATCATATTTTCCAAAGTTTTCCCAGTGTTAATATCCATCACCAAATTACCCGGTTCAAAACCAATCGCTCGTTCATCAATTTTCCCATCTACAATTCTGGCGCCACCAACTCCGGTTGAAACTGTAATATACGACACTATGTCAAAACCTTTACCTGCTCCCCAATTTGCCTCGCCGAGGCCCACCATTGCGGCATCATTTTCAATATAAATTTGAGCTTGAAATACCTTTCCTAAATCAGTTTTGAAATCGTTGTCCGGCCAAATACTTCTGCTTATACCACCAACAATTTTTTTTATTTCTCTCCCCTTCACTACCGCTTTCGCTTTTTCAATAAAAAATTTTAAACCATGCTCGTAGTCTTTTGGAGTTTCAAAAACGAGTGGCTCCTCAAATATTTCACCATCTACCGAATAAGCTACTCTGGTTTTCGTCGCCCCTATATCAAAAATAATTGAATTCATGTATTCATTATAACGCCCCCTGCCCCCTCTTACAACAAGAGGGGGTTTCAGATTCCCCTCTCTTGACTATAAGAGAGGGGTTAGGGGTGAGTTATTTCTTCTTTGTATTTTTCTACTGCTGGTTGATCATACGGGTCTACTTCAAGTAATTTTGCTAGTTCGATGGTAGTCTCCATCATGAAGGCCATAAATCTACCAATTTCCCTCTCACTGATTTCTGACATTTCGTATTTTTCAAAAGGTAAATCTGCTTGTTCGTAAGCTCTTGTCACATTTTCATAAGCTGATTCGTTTACACTACTTTCAATTTCTTCTTGTGATTTTATAAATATAGTAAATCTATTTTTTGGCCCACTCAAATAAAGCTCAAGCATTGAATGCAAATCAGTTGGACCGATAGACACTGTTGGAGTAAAAATAGCCAAACTCTCAGCAATGAGCTGGCGGGCCCATTTGCCCAAATCTTCAAGTTCAGAATTAAAAATGAAAAAATCTAATATATTTACTTCCCTTTTATAATTTTCAAAAATACTTTGAGCTAGTTTTTTTGATTTACTATCATCCAATTCAGATTCTTTTGCCATTTCTTTACCACCTTCAATAAATGTTTCGTCGTGAAGCCCAGCAATTGAAAGCACAGTAAGGTGCGGAGTGGTGAAGGCACTAAAACGGCCACCTACCTCACCATCCCAAGCGATTTTTTCAATATTTTTTTCTTCAGCCAATTTCCAGAGTGGACTATTTTTTGTCGAAATAACAATTGAACGCTCATTTATAGGCTGACCAAATTTTTCGGATAAAATATCAAAGGTCTTATGGAATGTCTCTAGGGTTTCAACAGTTCCGCCGGACTTACTTATCGTAATGAAAACAATTTCATCCAAATTTAAAATTTCATTATTTACAATATTTGCGATTTCTTCGTATTCGCGAGCATCGGGTGATTCAAGGAAAAATAATTTTTTTTCTAAATCCGTTTTGTGCAAAGTCATAGCATTCCACACCGCTTTTGACGCCAAATCAGAACCACCTATACCTACTACGAAAACATATTTAGAATTTTGATACTTTTCCATAACAATATTATAACAAAAACACCCCGCTCTGTCGTGGTTGCGACTTATGCAGGATGCCTCTCCATTATGGAGATATGAAGTGATGATTCCTTCATTTTATAATAGCAATTCCCCGAATGATGTTTATTTTGCGAACAGAGCAGCAAATGCCGCTGTTCCTGGTTCATCGTGGCGGAATGTGTTTACACACAAATTACGACCATCGTGGCCGTGTCCGCGCTTTTCTAACCCTCTCTCCTGTTTCTTCTTGAGAGGTGGAGTTGGCGACTCCTCTCGAGCTTTGGCCCCAAATGGGTCAATCGGCCTCCTGAATGGAAGCCACCAGGGGTTCTGAATTGTCTGTGTTGCCACGAAATACTCCTAGTTTCAAATACCTCGGGGGAGGTGTACTACTAATTTTAGTGTAACATTTTATAGCAAAAAAATGCAAGAGAAAGGGCCGCCGGTATGCTCCGGCGGCCCAGGAATTATTGTCGGGAAGGTGTGGTTAAGCTAACACCTCCCCTCGCTTGCCGTGTGCAGGGCCGAATAGTGCTTTTTTAATACGAGCGCCAATGCTTGGCGCTTCTTGGACTTTCTTCCTCGCTTTACGAGGTTTTGGAGTCCTGTGGCCGAGTCTCGGACAGTCCCTATTCGATCTTGTTGTCGAAGTTGAGAAATGGGTCACGCATTACTCCTAACATGGATTGCCGTCTGAAATGAAATTATAAACCTAAAACATTAAAAGTCAACAAGTCAACAGTTGGGGATAAGTTTTTTCATTTATGGTGAGCACGGCCCTACCATTCAGTGACCAACGCTCCCTTTATTTCAGTCTTGCCGACTTTTCTTATAAATTTCAAATTGTTTTTTGGTACAAAATCAAAGTGAGGTGATTTGTCGAGTGAGAGTGCAATATCATCAAGATTGTCTTCCCTATATACCCAATCAGTTTTAAATTTCTGCCAAATATCAAATGGTTTGGAAAATGATTTCAAAGTTTTTTCGCCATCATCTAAAAAATATTCATGGTAATAACTCATCGCCAATTCGCGTGGTGTTTTATATATTGGGTCGCGATACCGGAGGACTGAATGATTAGTTTTTGAAATCGCACCCCAAAATCCTTTCATTTTGAAAAGACAAATGGTGTGGTCGCTATCATCTTGGGCACTTTTTTTAACTTTAAAATCCAAAAGAAAATTTGGTATACCAAGTTGCTTCAGACAAAAGCAAGCAAAAACTGCGCCTTCAAAACAATGCGCCTTATTCTCGCGAAGCATTTTAATTGGCGCCATATATGTATCCCCTCTTTTCTCAAAGTTAAAAGGTATTTTGTCTAGGAAATCTTGCACTTTTTGCGGGGTATTGAGTTTTTTGATTATTGTCTTAATTTTGTTATTTTTCATTTTCTTATTATACCAAAAAACTACCTCACCCACTTTTCTCTACCTCACCCCGTTTGCCTTTGGCAAACTGCCCCTCCCCTTGCAAAGGGGAGGGCAAAAACAGAGAAACCCACCAAACAACTACCGGGTTTCCCGTTGTTGTGGTGGGTTGGTTTAGTCGTTTTCTCGTGCTTCACCCCATGGGTATACCCCAAAACCTTCATTGAGGTATCTGCGATAGTTTTCGGCTTTTGATTCACGAAAATTTCTGACACGTTGTCCATTTTCATCGTAGATGGATCGTTCGAAGTTAAGTCCCCGAGATCTCTTCATAATATCGACGGCTTCTTCCCTTGAATTGCAGTCCCTGATGATTGTCGGGGAGCGCCGTTCTCTCGGTTCTCCTTCGTTGATTTCAACTACACGAAACTTGCCCTTTGGAGCAACTAAAATGTTAGATTCCATAACAATTTCACCTCTATACGCAAAATAGCATAAATTATGCAATGCGTCAAATAATAAAATATTTTGCTTAATTTTAATCAAAATATTCTCAATATTATTCTCAACTTCCCTATTTAAAAACCTTACAGTTTTATATCCAAGTCCTTTAAAAAATTTATCTCTGACTTCGTCATCTTCGCGAGCTTCTTTTGTGTTATGTATTTCTCCATCGAGTTCAACAATCAATTTTTTCTCAGCGCAATAAAAATCTAAAATATATCCTCCTATACTATGCTGTCTTTTAAATTTTACTCCTAATTTATTGTCTCTTAAATAAAACCAAAGTTTTTCTTCTGAAGGAGTTTCTTTTCTTCTTAATTCCATTCTTCTTTCTTTTAATATTCTATTGTTATGAATTTTTGACATTGTTTTCGTTCCTTCTCCCTTCCCCTTTGCAAGGGGAAGGGTTGGGGATGAGGTAGTTTTCTGTTATATTATACCTTATGTTCTACCAAAAACTCCTAAAACCTATACTTTTCAAGTTTGATCCCGAAAATGTCCATGATTTTTTCGTCTGGGCAGGTGAAGTTTTGGGGAAATTTGGGCTATCTAGAAAATTGGTTGCCCTATTTTACAGGTATAAAGGCCCAGATATTTCTATAATAGTTGATGGCATATCATTTAAGACCCCATTTATTCTCTCTGCGGGCTTTGATTACAATGCTCGGCTCATTAATATTTTGCCAGAAATTTCATTTGGTAGTGTCGAGGTCGGCTCAGTCACTGCGAGACCTTGCTTGGGTAATGACAAACCGCGCCTGATTAGATTACCAAAATCAAAGAGTATTTTAGTCCGCAAGGGTTTAAGAAATGAAGGTGTTGATGCTGTTATTCATAGACTAAAAAAGTATTGTATCAAAAAAGATTTTGTGGTTGGTGTTTCGATCGCCCAAACAAATGATGAAAAAAATTGTTCCGCTGAAACGGGCCTTGAAGATTATTTATATAGTTTCAAAAGATTAAATGAAGAAAATGTGGGCGACTATTATACTGTAAACATCTCTTGCCCCAATGCATTTGGTGGTGAGGCTTTTGCCAAACCCGCATTGTTAGACCTTTTGGTTTCCAGGCTTTCTGCTATTCGTTGTGAAAAGCCAGTTTATGTAAAAATGCCCATCAATTTAGAATGGTCCGAGTTTGATAACCTCCTTAAAGTTCTCAATAAATTTGAAATTATAAAAGGCGTGATTATAGGTAATTTAAATAAGGAGTATAATTCTCTAGATTATAGAAATGAAGCGCCAGATGAGTATAGGGGTGGCTTAAGTGGCAAACCCTGCTTTGAACTCTCAAACGACTTAATAAGAAAAACCAGGAGTGCTTACGGCAAGAGATTTACAATAATTGGTTGTGGCGGAGTGCTCTCTCCCCTTGACATGGCTCAAAAATTTGCCGCAGGCTCTGACTTGGTGGCGCTCATAACGGGTATGATTTATAATGGACCTAGCTTAGTCAAATTACTCTCAAGTTATTATGCTAATCATTTGATAAAACAAAATGGAAAATAAAAATAATAAAAATATTTATTTGGCTACCGTGGGGCTCCTTGTAGTGATAGCATTTGTCTTGCTCTCTGGTGCTTTCAAATATGATTCCTCACCAATCGCGAGCTCAACTCCAATAGCTGAAAGTCCTACTAAACCAGATATAAATCAAGTGAAGCCAGAGTTCCCTGGTCAGACATTACCACTTTCCAATGCTCCCAAAGATTTGGCATGGGACTTTTTCCAAAAATATTTGGCGTATAACAAAAACCACAATCTCGAAGGAGTTAAAAGTGTAGTTTATAAAGTGGCTCCAGTTTGTGATGACCCAAAAACTTTGATTGATTGTGAAGCCCGGATGGGTTCGGCCTATTCATATGGTAGTGCGTTAATCAAAGAAGATTTTGTAAATGTCTGGGAGGATGGAAAGCAAATTATTTTAGCGACCGATTATAAAATTCAGCAAGACGAAACTGCAATTGGGCGCAACCGCGCCATCATTTATTTCATTAAAGATGAAGCGGGCAATTTAAAATTGCTAAGTTTCAGCCCGAGAAAAGGAGCTTTCACCTCGAAAGGCACTGCATCAGAAGAAGAATTAAATGCTCGAATTATTCTTTATACTGAAGATAAAGATGAAGATGGTTTGGAAGACTATATTGAAGAATGTATTCCCACTGAAATCAAAGATACTTGTGTCCCAACTGATCCCAAACTCCGCGACACCGACGGTGATGGTCTCTGGGACGGCATTGAGGCTTTGATGCAGTAATTTTATTTCTTCCTCACCCCCACCCCTCTCCCTACAAGGGAGAGGGGGGCCATCTGCCACATGTGATAAAATATGGTAATTATGTCGATAGTTCATGATAATAAAATTCTAAAAAATAGAAGGATAGAACTAAGGAAAAATCAAACTCCTGCCGAAGAAAAACCTTGGTCTTATTTGAGAAACAGTGGATTGAAAGTAAAATTTAAAAGACAACAGAAAACGATGAAGTAAGAGATGAATATTTTAAGGAGTTGGGCTTCACTACCTTAAGATTTTGGAATGAAGAAGTGAAAAATGATATTTTAAAAGTTTTGGAAAAAATAAAAAGTTATTTGAATTTTGAAAAATGAAAGCCGCCCGAAGAGTGAACGACTCCCTGAGCGGTTAGTTGAATATCGCGGGAAGGAGAACTCTAAACAGAGTGACACTTCCCATTATCACAGGTGTTACTACTCCCCAGAATGCGAAAAACTTTTTAAACCCGGAACTTAGGCGGAACCCTTTACTCCAAGTCACAAACACAAATACATTCACTGCAAGCTGCAGACAGCCTGCTAGCACGTCCGAGCCAGTGAAAAAATTTGTGAAATTCGCAATCAGGAAGAAGCTAAATCCCATGATGCCAGAAATGGTCATCAATATAGAGCTTCTCATTTTATCCTCTGTCTATATTATACACTCGAAATACCATTTTTGTCAAATGCTCGCAAAATGGCATATGATTCCCCTCTCTCTTGTAGGGAGAGGGGCAAAGGGGTGAGGAAGGAAATAAAAAAGTGATGAGGAAGTCCTTATTTCTTCCCTGCTTTGACGCGTTCTAGTTCGGTCAAATATTTCTTACGAATGCGAGCGGATTTTGGTGTAATTTCCAAATATTCGTCTTCGGCCATAATTTCAAGACCGCTTTCAATAGAGATGGGAGTTGGAGGTGCCAAATAAATTTTGTCGTCCGAACCTGATGCGCGCATGTTGGTAAGTTGCTTGCCTTTGGTTGGATTGACCGAAAGCTCGTCACCTTTTGATGTGTTGCCTATAACCATTCCTTCATATACTTCAGTAGTTGGTCCAATATAAAGTGTGCCTCGAGTTTGTAGGTTGTCCAGTGCAAAAGCCAAAGCCTTGCCGCTAGTCATTGAAACCATTGAGCCGGTTGGCTTCCTCTGTATTTCCCCCGCGTAAGGTTTGAAGCCGATTACTCGGCTAGCGAAGATTCCTTCACCTTTGGTATCAACGACGAACTGATTTCTATAACCCAAAAGCCCTCGAGTTGGTCCTTCAAAAATGAGACGCACATGATTATTGTGGTGCTTGGTATTGACCATGATGGCACCGCGTTTGCCAAGCTTCTCTATCACCACCCCCTGCATCTCTTCCGGTATATCGATAGTGATTTCTTCAAATGGCTCACATTTTACTCCGTCAATTTCTTTGATAATGACATGAGGTTGAGAAACCTGAAGTTCAAATCCTTCTCGGCGCATGTTTTCAAGTAAGATGGCGATATGAAGTTCGCCTCGTCCGTAAACTTTCATTTCATCATTTTCAAATTCTACTTTTAGTCCGACATTAATCTCCAATTCTTTTTCCAATCTTTCTCGTATCTGTCTTCCAGTCACAAACTTTCCCTCCTTACCGCCAAAAGGTGAATTATTAACCAAAAAATTTAAAGCAATGGTTGGCTCATCTACGCTGATTGCGGGCAAACTCAAGGTTTCAGGATTATCAGTGATGGTGTCGCCTATATAAATATTTGGTAGTCCCGCGATCATGACGATATCTCCAGCTCCGGCTTCGGGAGTATCTTTCCTGCCAATACCTTCGAAACTAAATATCTTTGTTATTTTCCCTGTTTCTATTTCACCTGAGGTTTTTTTGACAAAAACCTTTTGGCCGTCCTTGAGTGTGCCTTCATAAATTCTGGCAATCGCCATGCGTCCCAAAAAGTTGTCATAAGCCAAATTGAAAGGCTGAGCCTTAAGTGGCGCTTCATTATTATTTTTGGCTGGTGAGACTTTTTCTAAAATAACATCAAGTAATGGTTTCAAATCTTCACTTTTATCGTCTACATTTCTCATTGCTACACCATTTTTAGCTACGGCATAAATGGTCGTGAAATCTAGCTGCTCTTCTGTCGCTCCCAAATCAAAAAATAATTCAAAAACTTCATCATGAGCTTTTTTGGGATTTGCAGCTGGCTTATCTATTTTATTTAAAACTACGATTGGTTTGTGTCCGATTTCAAGCGACTTTTTTAAAACAAAACGAGTCTGGGGCATTGGCCCCTCTTGAGCATCTACTACCAAAAGCACCGAATCAATAGAACGCAAAATGCGCTCAACCTCTGAACCGAAATCGGCGTGCCCTGGCGTGTCGACAATGTTTATTTTGGTGTCCTTGTATATGACTGAAGCGTTTTTGGAATAAATAGTGATTCCGCGCTCCTTTTCTAAAGCATTTGAATCCATTGATACTCCCTCCTCCTCAAATCCGGTCTGCCTCAAAATAGCGTCTGTTAACGCCGTTTTGCCGTGGTCCACGTGAGCTATGATTGCAATATTTCTTGTTTCCATCCTTTTAACCTTTTAAAAATTCAACAAATAAAAACCCCCTAGGGAATTTGTCCCATTATACATTATTTTCTCCTAGATAACAAATTTAGTACTCAATATTGATAGGAAATGAAATAGAGGCGTCGTTTTCGGGTAGGCCTGATGGGTTATCCTTCTTAAATATAATGGTAGCCGGACCAATGAAAGTTTCAGGGATTTTGATGTCTGCCTTAAATGGTACGAAGTTTTCAGTCATCCAATTTATTTCATTTGTCACGGGATCTGGCTGTGCCTGCGCGACCGCTGTTGCCAAAATATTTCCATCTTTATTAATCACTTCAATTGGGAAGGAAGCTTCGAAAAACCAGTATCCTCTCGCTTGCCCTATCGCACTAAATTCCTTTCCTGTCACTGCGTCGGGGAAAGGCAACTCTACCACAACCAGATCAGCCGAAGAGTTAATGTAGGTGATTTTGGTGGTCGTGGCTGTAGGCTTAACCGTCTTTTCACAAATGGTTGTTGGCGCTGGCACTCGTGGATTGCCGTGTTTGGTCCAAACCCCATTTACACAAATCCAATTATCTTCAGGTCCGCCCCAAAGGAACCGCACAGCAAGCGCCAAAACTACAACTGCTATACCAATAGCAACATATTTAACAACTTTTAACATGGGGGTAGTATAGCAGATTTACTTACCTCTTACTACGGCCTGAGCGGCGGCGAGACGAGCGATAGGTACGCGAAATGGTGAACAAGATACATAGGTGAATCCTTCTCGATGACAGAATTCAACTGTTCTTGGTTCACCGCCGTGTTCACCACAGATGCCGACTTTCAAATCTTTTTTAATTCCCCTACCTTTTTTGATAGCGATGCGGATGAGCTCGCCGACACCCTCTTGGTCAAGCACTTCAAACGGATCATACTCAAAAATATTTTGAGTTACATATTCCTTGAGGAATTTAGCTGAGTCGTCACGAGAGAGTCCTGCACCCATTTGAGTAAGGTCGTTAGTTCCAAAAGAGAAGAATTCAGCGCCGGCGCTCACGATTTTGTCAGCGACCAAGGCGGCTCGTGGCACTTCAATCATGGTACCTATCTTGTAAGGAATTTTCATTTTTGCCTCCTTCAGTTTTGTTTCTACGATATTTACAATTCTATTTTTCAAAATTTCAAACTCTTTGGTTGTGGCAACAAGCGGAATCATAATTTCCGGCTCAATCTTTTTAACTTTTTTAGGACCTTTAGAAACAGCAATCGCCGCTTCGATGATAGCAGTGGTTTGCATATCATAAATTTCAGGGAAAGTGATCGCGAGCCTACAACCTCGGTGACCAAGCATTGGATTAAATTCGTGCAAGTCGCTAATTTTTTCCAAAAGTTTTTTGACAGGCACACTCATCTCTTTTGCTAGATCCTCAATATCTTTCTTCTCTTTTGGAAGGAATTCGTGAAGTGGTGGGTCAAGTAAACGCACAGTCACAGGGAACCCATCCATAGTTCTGAAGAGCTCTACGAAATCCTCTCTCTGATATGGCAAAAGTTTGGCCAAAGCCTTCTTTCGGCTTTCCAAATTGTCAGCCAAAATCATTTCGCGCACCGCCTTGATACGATTGCCTTCAAAAAACATATGTTCAGTTCGGCAGAGACCGATTCCTTCTGCTCCAAATTTCCTAGCGACTGCTGCGTCAACTGGTGTGTCGGCATTTGTTCTTACTCCAATTTTTCTGAAACCGTCAGCCCAAGCCATAAGTTTGCCGAAGTTGCCGGAGAGCGCCGGATCTTGAGTACCGATTTTGCCCACATAAACCTTGCCAGTAGTTCCATCGAGTGAAATGAAATCTCCTTCTCTCAATTTTATTCCCTTATCCTTAATGATTAAGGTTTTGGTTTTTTCGTCAATTGTTAAATCGGCGCATCCAGCAACACAACATGTGCCCATGCCTCTAGCGACCACCGCCGCATGTGATGTCATACCGCCTCGAGCAGTAAGTATACCTTTGGCCGAATGCATTCCATCAATGTCTTCTGGTGATGTCTCAATACGGACTAAAATCACATCCAAACCCTTTTTAGTTTTTTCAAAAGCCTCCGATGCGGTGAAAACTATTTCACCAACTGCCGCACCAGGTGACGCTGGCAATCCTTGAGCGACTGCTTCAGCTTTATTAATCGCGATTGGGTCAAACTGTTTATGTAGCAATTGATTCAAGCTGTTTGGATCAACTCGCAAAATCGCTTCCTCTTTACTTATTCTTTTCTCGGCGACCATCTCTACTGCGATGCGGACAGCGGCGTGTGAAGTTCTTTTACCATTTCTCGCTTGTAGGATATAGAGCTTGCCTTCTTGAATAGTAAATTCCATATCTTGCATATCGCGATAATGTTTTTCAACTTTATTGCAAGTATCAACCAACTCTTTGTAAATTTTTGGATTTTGTTTTTGAAGCGTTGCGACAGGTAGTGGGGTGCGTATACCAGCAACCACATCTTCACCTTGAGCATTCATAAGGTATTCGCCATAAAACTTAGCTTCACCTGTTGAAGGGTTGCGAGTGAAGCAAACTCCAGTACCTGAAGTATCACCTAGGTTTCCATAAACCATCGCTTGGATGTTGACTGCGGTACCGATGAGCCCTTTTATATTATTTATTTCACGATATCTGATAGCGCGGTAGTTATTCCAAGAATTAAAAACAGCGTTGACCGAAGCATAAAGTTGCTTCACAGGGTCTTGAGGGAAATCAGTCCCCTTCACTTTTTTAATTTTAGCTTTATATTCTTTTACAATTTCTTGCAAATCTTCTGCGGTTAAATCAGTATCATATTTTGCTCCCTTTGTGTCTTTTACTTTTTCTAAAATGTGTTCAAAATCAGAATGCTCCATCTCCATCACTACCGAACCAAACATTTGAATCAAGCGACGATATGAGTCCCACGCAAAACGCGGATTGTTGGTTTTTTCGGCGAGTCCGACTACTGACTTATCATTTAGTCCTAGGTTTAAAATAGTATCCATCATTCCTGGCATTGAAGAAGCGGCACCGGAGCGGACAGAAACGAGGAGCGGGTCATTTGCATCGCCCAAAGTCTTGCCCATCTTTTTTTCCAAATCTTTGAGCTTACTGTCAATTTGTTTTTTGGCTTCCGCATTTATAACTCTTTTTTCTTTATAATATAAATCGCAAACTTCTGTCGTGATTGTAAAACCAGGAGGCACTTTTATTTTTAAATTTGTCATCTCGGCCAAGTTGGCACCCTTACCACCCAAAATTTCTTTCATACTTTTATTTCCTTCTTCAAAGGAATACACATACTTTTTGTTTTTTTTCATTTGATTTTGCGAAATCATGTCGCACAATACCGTCCATTGGAGTGCGACTTAATGTTAATAATTAATAAAAGAGCTCCCGCCCTTTCTCTATTTATAGCAAATTTTTCCAAATTCTCAAAATTTTATTTGTCCTTATTTTAAAACATTTTTCCAGCTATTGACAAACACCCCTAAATTTGCTATACTTATATACGGAAATGAGTCCTCCCGCTACCCCTCAAGTAGGACAGATGATAACTCATAATAATAACTCGTTGGTATTTTAAATCCAATCACCTCCCTCGGTCGGTCATTTAAGAAGGTGTGAATTTCATTCAATTCTTCTTCAGT
>Ga0208375_1002956_pt1 | contig 15136 bp, 15 predicted proteins | sample RifOxyD1_FD_184038 | JGI IMG/M metagenome (GOLD analysis project Ga0208375, IMG submission 184038) | Soil microbial communities from Rifle, Colorado - Rifle Oxygen_injection D1 (SPAdes) | ecosystem: Environmental > Terrestrial > Deep subsurface > Rock core/Sediment | place: Rifle, Colorado... | reverse complement strand
GGTCAACAGACAAAACAGCTTCGATAGCCCAGTCATATGGAGCAAAAGTTCTCTCAATTCCCCATAGAGGGATTGGATTTGCACGACAACAAGGATTGGAAGCTGCAACAGGAGATATCGTTGCCTTTACAGATGCAGATACACTCGTTCCATTTGATTGGACAGAAAAAATTATTTCTACTCTTAAACAACCCAATGTTTCAGCTGTGTACGGCGGATACAAAGTGACGAAACCTTCATGGAAAGGATTCTTATATTGGGCCTTTATTAATTTCGGTAACCCAATACTGTTTCAAATAACAAGCGCGTTTGGTCTTCATATCGGTGGAGGTCAAAATATTGCATTTTGGAGGAAAAAGGCCGTAGAGTCGGGAGGATTTCCTGTTGATTTTAAAAGTGTCGAAGATTATGAAATGTTACGACGACTAAAAACTGTCGGAAGAGTGATATACCATCCGCATAATTTTGTCCTTAGTTCTGGAAGACGAGGAGAAGAAGGGATTGGAAGTATCCCCCGAACAATTCGCGGGATGTGGCTCTATTTTACAACCGGAAAAGCTGATACATTTACGTTTCCAGACATCCGCGAAACAACCACAAAAAAATAATATACCAAGAAATTATGGTATAATAGGTCGTCATTATGCGCCGAATATTTCTTTTGTATCCCAATAAAACCAGAAGGCTATTGGAGATTTCCATTCCCCTTGCGTCATGGTTTCTTATTACCATGCCATTATGGCTTTCGTTTTGGCATCCTGCATTTGTTGCCTACATTATTATTACCTTTGATGTGTATTGGTTTTATAAATCTTTTACTCTTGGGTATTCAGCCATACGGTCATATCTTATGATGCAGGCGCATATTAAAGTAGACTGGCTTGCAAAAGCAAAACAACTGAAAGGTTTTAAAGAAATTAAGCATATTATTGTCATCCCTGAATATAGAGAACCGCTTCATATTTTACGTCGCACCCTTGATAATTTGGTATTGCAGGATTTTCCCAAAAAACAGCTCATCGTTGTCATTGCAACAGAAGCGAAAGACGACCATGCAAAAGAAGTAAGTGATATTCTCAAAAAAGAATACGGACATCACTTCCTCCTGTTTGTCGTAACACATCACACAATTACCGATGGAGAGGTCATAGGAAAATCGTCCAACATGGCCTACGCAGCAAAAGAATTTATGCGAATTTATGGAAAAACAGTGAATCCAAAAACAACAACTATCACCTCCTGTGATGCCGATACACTCCTTCACCCGAAGTACTTTTCTTATCTCTCAGATTCATTTTTGCGTGATACCGAAAGGAATTATCATATTTATCAGGGCGCAATTCTTTTTTACTCCAATATTTGGCGGATTCCGCTTCCTAATAAACTCTTTAATACAATTAATAGCATTTGGAATCTCGCGATACTTTCTCAAACTAGTAGATTTATTAATTTTTCAACCTATTCCCTTTCTCTTCAAACAGTTATTGATGTTGGATATTGGAGTGTTGATGTGATACCGGAAGATTATCATCTCTTTTTCAAAGTGTATTTTGAAAAGGGAAGCAAAGTTCACACAAAAGGAATATTTCTTCCAATTCTCGCTGATGCAGCAGAAAGCCATGGATTTATCCGGACAATTATTAATCAGTATGAGCAATCTAAACGATGGGCATGGGGAGTATCGGATATTCCTTATGTCATTCGCAATGCTTTTCTCCACGGAGAAATTCCTATCTGGGATCGAATAAAACGGGTTATTTTAATATTAGAACATCATATTTTCTGGCCGGCAAACTGGTTTCTACTGACGATTGGCAGCACTATCCCGCCCATGATCAATCCTGAATTTGCAAAAACTGTACTCGGGCATAATCTCGCGCGCATCTCTTCAAGTATCCTTACTCTGTCTACGATATTTCTTCTTATTGTATTTATCATTGATTGGCGCATAAAACCCCCAAAACCTAAAGAGTTCGCGTCATGGAAACTTCCGTTTCTCTATTTACAATGGTTTACGCTCCCTATTATTTCATTCTTTTTATCCGCTCTCCCGGGACTGGACGCCCATACGAGGCTCATGCTCGGGAAACGGCTGGAATATCGCGTGACAGAAAAGGTATAATAAAAATATGCTGACATATTTCACCCAGCCGCTGTGGAGAGACGAAGCGTTTTCCGTTCTGTATGCAAGTCAAACATTTGCATCAATTATTGCCAAATCTTCATTTGATCCTCCATTGTATTATCTTCTCCTTCATATGTGGATGCTTCTCTTTGGACAAAGTGAGATTGCAGTACGAGCATTTTCATTTGTCGGGTTTTCTCTTGCTACGATCGTTTCGATATATTTAGCTGAACACCTCTTTAAAAAACACTGGCTATCTTGGTTTGTTCCGCTTCTTTTCTTTACCAACCCCATGCTTCTCTATTATGGTATTGAGGTTCGTGCATACGGGTGGTACATGTTTTTTGCCATGCTTGTTATCTATGGCTATATCAAAAAAAATTGGAAATTATTCGGATTCGCTTCCATCTTGGGTTTTTATACACACCTCTATATGATTTTAGTTCCATTTGTCTGTACACTTCATTATCTCATCACTCATCCCACATTAGTTATTACGCCCCGCGAATGGATCCGTGACGCTTACCTCAAGGTGATCGCGATCTTCATATTTTGTGTTTCTCCTTGGCTTATTCGCGTTGCCTCAGTTACATCTCAGTTAAAAGAAAGCTGGTATTTTCCTGTAAACTTGCATCTCATTAAATCTGTTTTAGGCAACATGTACATTGGATACGAAGGAACACCGTGGTATGGATGGATATGGACAGCATGGATGTCCTTTATTTTATGTCTATTTTTCTGCATTGCCCTCATCCTAAAAAAAACGCGTGTGCTGGTGTTGTTTTTCATTTTCATGGTTTTCATACCGCTTATTATCATTATCGGCGTATCATTTATTAAACCGGTTTTTGTTATCAGATATTTGATTCCTGTGACCATGATGGAAGTCTTTTTACTCGGGTTTGCAATCCAGGCTTTCCGATTTAACGTATTCAAAATTCTTCTCGCGTGCGGTTTTTTTGGTTTTTCCATTTGGTTTAATATCTGGTTTCCTGATAAACATCTGAAAACTGACTATCGGACGCCCATGGCAGAAATTAATGCACTGACGACTGCTGACGATGTTATTTATGCAGATAATCCCCTTCATTTATTTGAAACGATGTACTATGCAAAAGATCGAAATAAAGTATTTTTGTATATGCCAAACGGAGGCCACTTTCCATGGTATATCGGAGATGGAATTGTAAAACCAGAACATATTGTCACACAACCACCTCCCTATCCGAAACGAGCGTTTATACTTAAGGAAGATCGATCGTTTACAGTACTCTATGGATTACCGCTCTGAATTACATCAATATTTAGAAAATCGTATTGTTCGTATAACAACATATAGTAGCTTTTTTCTCTGCGTTCTTACTCTCTGTATTCCTCTTTTTTATTGGAAATTGTTACCACCTTTTATTCCATTATGGTTTTCAAGACCATGGGGTCTTGAGCGATTAACTTCAGTATTTGGGTTATTTCTTCCCCCATTATCTTGTCTCTTTTGGTTAATAACGACGATAAGTACTTCAATCCGACTTCTCAAAGAGCATTTAGTATTTTCACAAATTTTATCGGTTGTTACTCTTATTATCTCAATTATGTCTTTTATCACAGTAACAACAATTATTACACTCGTTATTTAATACAGTATGTGGATAGAAATCGTTGGAATTCCATTTTTTTTATCCATCATTGCTATTTCCGGTATTATTCCCTGGGTTATCCGTTTTGCAAAACATTTTCACTTGGTTGATGACCCAAAAAAAAGACGCCATCCAGCTCACACTCATACAGGAATTATCCCCCGGGCAGGAGGGCTTGCAATATTTCTTGTCATTTCGATTATTTCTTTTTTCTATCTTCCACTAAACAAACTTTTTATCGGCATTGGCATCTCCTGTCTCATTCTTACCGTAATCGGACTTCTTGATGATAAAAAAGATATCAGTCCTTATATTCGGATTTTCACGAACGCTCTTGCTGTTGGTATCGTCATCATTGCCGGCGCAGGAATTCCCTATATCACGAATCCCGCCAATGGAACCATTCTCCGTCTTGATACATGGCGAATTTCTATTGACTTTTTTGGGTCACATTCTATTCTTGTTTGGTCTGCAATCACCGCTTTTCTTTGGCTTATGTGGACGACAACTATTGTCGGTTGGTCAGCGGGAGTAGAAGGACAAATGCCGGGTTTTGTTTCAATAAGCGCAGCTGTTATTGGACTTTTATCTCTCAGGTATAGTCTTGCTGATCCATCCCAAATTCCTATTACCATACTTGCGTTTATTGTCTCGGGTGCTTGGCTAGGATTTATTCCTTGGAATTTTTATCCTCAAAAAATTATGCCCGGGTATAGTGGAAAAACGCTCGCAGGATTTCTTCTGGGACTTTTGGCGATACTTTCGTATGGAAAGCTAGGAACTGCACTCCTCGTCCTTGGTATTCCCACTATTGATGCAATATTTATTCTCATACGGCGCATTCTCAAAGGAAAATCTCCGGTATGGGCAGACCGAAGACATCTCCATCATATTCTTCTTGCAGCTGGTTGGGGTAAACGGAAAATCGCCTTGTTTTACTGGGGAGTGTCCGCTATACTGGGCGTAGTAGCCTTAACTGTTACCAGTCAACAAAAAATCTTTACCTTTTTGGTAATTGCTGTTGCAATCGGAGGGTTTCTTTTATGGGTAAACTTCTTTTCGCAATTCTCAAAACCGCACGACCAAGACAATGGTTGAAAAACGTCGCTGTCTTTACCACCATTTTATTTACAGGTGTTTTTTTCCATCCTTCGATTTTCCAAACAACAGTCCGGGCGTTTATTGCATTTTGTTTCTTATCGTCTTCAGGATATATTATTAATGACATTCTTGATGTAACGAAAGATCGCAAACACCCGTTTAAAAAATTTCGGCCTGTTGCAAGCGGTGCCCTACCTATTCCCATTGCGCTTCTTACTTCGGCTTTATTTTTTATCGTTGGACTTGCTATTGCAGCATCTATTAGTAAACCATTTCTCATTCTTTCCATTGTTTTTGTGCTATTACAATACACCTATTCTCTACTTCTTAAACATATTGCTGTTATTGATATTCTTGCTATCACTGCAGCATATTTTATTCGTGTATACGCGGGAGAAGCGGCAACAGGATATCATATATCCATATGGCTTTCTCTTGCAGCTCTTTCCCTTGCTTTATTTTTAGCTGTCGGTAAACGCAGAGCAGAACTGACACTTCTTCAGGGATATCAAGGAGTGCTTCCAAAAGACACGAGAGATTCGCTTTTGCATTATTCAGAACGGCTCTTAGATACCTATACGGCAATGTTTGCCAATTCAACATTTATCACCTATGTGTATTACACATTCTTGGAAAAACCATTAAGCTTCGGGGCATTAGCTGACCGCAAATGGATGATGATTACCATTCCTTTTGTTCTTTATGGCATCATGCGCTATATGCAGCTTATTTACGAAGGAAAGGGAGAATCCCCTGAACAAGTGTTAACAACTGATGTGCCACTACTTGCAACTGTTATTATATGGACGATATCCGTATTTATCGTCATCTACGGAATCGGAGGATAAAAAGATTATTCGATTTTAGTCACGTATTGACCGGAAATCCATCCCAATTTTATTCCATCATATTTTATCTGATACCACACTGTTCCAGCGCTATCTGATGCAGTTTTTGAAAATGAAAATTTCTCACCTGGTTTCACTTCACCTGCTTTTGAAGCAGTTTTATTTGCCTCAAGTCGTACATTAAGATATCCCGTTGGGGTGTCTTTTATTAGTGCATACGGTTTTTCCGGTTCAACAAGACTTGTGCTAGTGGGCACTGGTTTTCCTGTTATCTTTGGCGTCGCTGACGGAGATGCTTCAGGAGTTAAACTGCCAGACGAAAGAGCAAGTTTTACTGCAGTAATAAGCCGATATCCTGCTGTAATTTGAACTTTTAATGTTCTCGTCACAAATCCTTGTGAAGCAATGGTAATCGTGTGGCTACCAGGAGCAATATCAGGAATACTGATTGGTGTCATACCTTTCATCTCATCATCAAGCATGACAGTTGCACTATCGGGAGTTGTCGTAACAGACAACTCTCCTTTTGCTCCTGTTGTTTTTTCAAGCCATAATACGTCAATTGCTGACGCGAGTTCAGATTCTGCAAGCGTTCCGTTGACATATGTAAGCACATTCGGAGTTATTCTAATTTTTCCTTGCCAACTGGCATATTGTGTGGTTGCTGATTCGGGAACGATTTTAATCGTGTATTCTCCTGCGTCTACTTTGAATGACGTTGCTCCGAGCGGAGTTCTGCCGATATGTTTATTGTCCAAAAATACACTTGCTACCGGCGTACTGTCAACGCGCAAGTCACCTTGTTTTGGAGATTTTCCGACAAACATGCGCACAATTCCGATAATAAGGGCAATGACAACAAGAAGAATAACGAGGAAAAAAACTTTCTGCTTCATAGCAATCTATAATACCACTCCCCAACTAATTTCGCGAGTTTTTGTTCCATTCCGTCAAATCCATGAAGTGCATTGGGAACGATAATACTTGTATAATTTTTTGACGTTGTATGTGCATCAAAAACTTTTTTAATATCAATTAACGGCCTATCTGCGTGTTCATCTTTCTCACCCAATATCACATACAACGGTTTAGTGATGTTAGAAAACGCTATCAGTTTTGGTTTTTCATCCCCATAATCAAACACATCCTCTTTTGATCCAATTTCATATAAACTTAAGTATCGTTTCGCTGTCATCGGAAAATGACTGTATCCAAAAAGCAGTTCATCTCCTTTTCCTTCCAAAATCTTTTGTTTCATCAGAGGAAGCGTTTCAGCTATCTCTTTTTTTGTTTTTTCTAATCGATCACTTATTGGTGAATTTAAAATAACCCCAATGACACGCGAATCTTGTACTGTGCCGGCATAAAAACAAACTTTATTAGCACCAGTGGAATGACCAACTAAAATAATTTTTCTATAGCCCTGTTGGGTAAGAAATGTAATTCCTGCATCAATGTCATGTATACATTCTTCAAATATTTCGTTACCCGCACCTCCAGGAATATATATATAACCCTTGGGATTTGACGCGTCTTGTTGCTGTACACCATCTATAAACTTTGCTCCACGAGTGTTAAACACCGCAAACCCATAGCCTAAATCATCGCCCTTGGAAGCAAACGCATCAATCGAAGTAATGTGACTATGGAATTCCCCAGATAACCCGTGCACCCATAACATTGCAATATCCGATTTTTCTTTCGGTTCAAAATAAATCCCCTGATGAATGAGCTTATCTTTTGTCGTGATTTCAGTAAGAAAATATTTCTTCATATCTTTTTAGCCCAACAATCTATCCAACACAAATCATATGATCCAATATACTCATGCGTTGAAAAAACAGTAAATCCTGCGTCATTACAATATATTCCTATTTGTTTTTTTGAAAAAAGGGAAAATGATCGTTTTACACCTGGAATGCTCGGGTCTTCCCGTTCCACTTCTCCTTCTCCTTTTTTAACATGAATAAATAGTATTCCTCCTGATTTAAGAAGAGTAAACCAGGAGCGAAGCGTTGCTAGAATTTCATAATGCTTTATATGAAGAAGTGATGCGCAAGCCCAAATTCCATCAAAAGAGTTGGGTAAAAATGAAAGAGCTCGAATATCTTGTTTGAGAAATGTTGCCTCTGGAACAGTCTCTCGAGCAATCTCTAGAAGTTTATCTGAAAGATCTACCCCAGTTGTTTCATATCCCTTTTTTATAAAATATGCACAATCCCGTCCCGACCCGCATCCAACATCCAATATTTTTCCACCCCTTTTTATTAATGAACAAAAATGTCTTCGTTGAATCCTTGGTGCATGAGACGCTACTTCTTTTGCGTAGGACGGTGCTATCTTGTCATAAACCGCAATGGTTTGAGTTATGTAATCATCCATATCATTTCACCATATTATATCTGTCAATATCAATTTTAGTAATGATAGATAATGGTTGAGGAAGATTATCGAGTGCAAACCAACTAATTTCATCACATTTATCTAGTTCCATAATCTTCGGTTTCTTATTATTTTTAATGCGAGAAATAAAAGCGGATGGTATCCAATGTTGATGGTCATCAGGAATGATATGATTTGCTGCTGGCATTTGTTGCATAAGCTCCAGTTCGACATCTAGCTCTTCTTTCATCTCGCGGGCAATTGCGTGTTCGAGCGTTTCTCCATACTCAACTGCTCCACCTGGTGCTTCCCAACAACCCCGTTCGTTTTTTGCATTCTGACTCCGTTTACACAAAAGGATTTTTCCTTCTGAATTAAAAATGAGTGCTCCCACAGATACACCAATATAATCAACTCCTGCTTTCATACAGCTATTATATATCAAAAATCCCTCTTTCGAGGGACTTTTGAATTTATATAATTAATTTAACTTAATAATCCATTCCTCCCATGCCGCCCATTCCACCCATGCCTCCTGGCATTCCACCGCCTCCCGCGGTTTCCTTTTTTTCAGGAATGTCTGTTACAAGAGCCTCTGTTGTGAGTACCATCATACCAATGGACGCTGCGTTTTGCACCGCTGACCGTGTTACTTTTGCTGGGTCAAGAATTCCAGCAGCAAGCATTGATCCAAATTGCATGGTCATGGCGTTAAATCCAAAATCAGCAATTTTGGAATCTTCAACTGTTTTTAACACCCATCCATCATCCGCTCCGGCGTTTTTCGCAATCCAACGGATTGGTTCACCGAGAGCTTTATACAGAATATCAATTCCTGTTTTTTCATCCTCAATAACAAGCGTCTCTTTGAGTTTTGCAAGAACGTTTCGAGCTCGAAGGAGTGCTACTCCACCTCCCGCAACGATTCCTTCCTCAAGAGCGGCCTTTGTGGCAGCAACTGCGTCATTCACGCGTTCTTTTTTGTCTTTCATTTCAACTTCTGTTGCAGCGCCCACATTAATGACAGCAACCCCTCCCGTGAGTTTTGCAAGACGTTCCTGCAGTTTCTCACGATCGAAATCACTTGTTGTTTCATCAATTTCTCGTCTCACTTGAGCTACCCTTGCTTTAAGTGCTGCAACTGGTCCTTTTCCACCAATGATTCGGCAATTCTCTTTATCTGCCCAGACTTTATCTGCTCTTCCGCAGTCTTCAATGGTAATATTTTCAATCTTTCGTCCCGTATCTTCAGAAATGACTGTTCCACCAGTTAAGATTGCGATGTCTTCAAGCATTGCTTTGCGTCTATCTCCAAATCCTGGTGCTTTGATGGCAAGCACATTAAACGTACCACGCAACTTGTTCACAACAAGAGTTGCGAGTGCTTCCCCATCGACATCATCAGCAATGATGACGAGGTTCTTGGATACCTTGATAAATTTTTCCAAGAACGGAAGAAGGTCAGCAATTGCTGATATTTTTTTATCGGTAATAAGAAGGTATGCATCGCTAATTTCTGCTTCCATCTTATCTGCATTTGTGACAAAGTAGGGAGAAGCATATCCTTTATCAAATTCCATTCCTTCTTTATACTCAATTTCCATCGTCAACCCTTTTCCTTCTTCAACAGTGACCACTCCGTCTTTCCCAACCTTATTAAGTGCTTCTGCAATGAGTCCTCCAATTTTTTCATCTTGAGCTGAAATGGTCGCGACTTTCGCCACATCCGTATCTTTAACAGTTTTTGCAACCCGTTTAATTTCAGCAACGACCGCCTCAACGCCCTTTTCCATACCGATTTTAAGAATCATTGGATTGGCCCCTGCGGTAACATTTTTAAACCCGGCATTGATAATTGATTGCGCAAGAAGGGTAGCGGTTGTTGTCCCGTCTCCAGCTACGTCATTTGTTTTGCTTGCTGCTTCTTTGACAAGTTGAGCCCCCATATTTTCAAATGCATCCTCAAGCTCTATTTCTTTAGCAACAGACACTCCGTCATGGATGACATTTGGTGCTCCCCATTTACGGTCTATTGCTACATTTCGGCCTTTCGGACCTAAAGTTGTCACGACTGCTTTTGCAAGTAAATTTACTCCTTTGACAAGAGCGCTTCGTGCATCTTCAGAAAATTTTAATTGTTTTGCCATAAATTCCTCCTATATATAATATTATTATTTAACAATTGCTAAAATGTCTTTTTGTTCAACAATAGTCCATTCTTCTCCATTCACTTTTACTTCATTGCCACCCCATTTTTTATACATGACATGATCGCCGACTTTGACAACCATGGTAACTTTATTTCCTTTATCATCTACTCCTCCTGGGCCAACAGCCATAACAGCTCCAACTTGTGGTTTTTCTTTTGCACTGTCTGGAAGGACAATTCCTGAAGGAAGCTTACTTTCGGCTTCAAGTGGTTTTACGAGTACGTTATCAAATAACGGTTGAATTATTTTATTTGCCATACAAACCTCCTATAAAATATAACTCTGTATTTTTTTGGCACTCTTTTTGAGTGACTGCTATTTTAGATTTGATTATACTTCTTGTCAAGAGGAACTTTATAATGGCGAAGTTTTGCTCTAAATGATTTCCGTATCCATATGCGTGCATCGTTCGGGTGAAACCTGATAACTGATTCAGTAACCACTTCTGTCGTCCTCCTTTTTCTCATATACCATAATTGGAACTCCCTGAATGGTTGTTCAAGTGCTTGATACCATTTGATATTGTTAGTGTTAGTTCTGTATGAGGGTATTTGAATCTGTTTTTGGAATTCATATCGCCTGATAAACCACTTTTGTGTCCACTTATTCGCACGAAGGTATTTCGAATACATAGAATTTCTTTGCCAAAGAGGAACCATCTGCAACACTTCATGTGCTGCATACCATCCTTGTTCTTTTTTAGATATTTGAAGCGATTTATCAGTCAGAAACATATTTAAACAAATTGCATTATCTACTCGGAAATCTCCCGGATGTCTTCTTTTTGAGAATAACTCAATAAGCGCAGTTGTCAAAAACCGTGTGATCCACAATGTGTCGTGTCGTACAATGATGAGAAGGTCAATATCATCCTGGTTATCCGCATTATTTACCGCAAGTCCCCCAGTCACTCCAACCATACAGATAGTTGGAATATATGTAAGAATTTTTACAGTCTTACGGATTCTTTGCCATTTATTTGTTGAGGCAGCAAGTCGTTTGATGCGAAACTGAATTGTCTTTTTATGACCAGATACATAAAAAAACGGTGGCGTGTACTTTATTTTATTTTTTTTTATCAGTTTCTTTATGTGATTTTGTATGACACGAGAAGAAATTTGTATATCAGACACTATCCACTGCATGAGCTCACGGAGAGTCAATGGGTAGTGAAAAATATCAGCATATAAGAGAGCAGCAAAAATACGCGATTCAATAGATACCGTCATTATGGCTGTTGTTGAGCAGAATTCGAATTCGTTGTAAGACCGTATGTTGTAAATATTTGTTGGAACCCTTGTTTCATTGTTTCAAGTTCCGCTGTTGGTGACGATCCTGCTTTTAAAGCATTTAATGCATCTTCTAAATATTTAATGAGTTTATCATTTAGTCCATTATCAAACGTCCGGGATGCTAAGGGAAATGATCGCGCATCCCTCCCTTGAGTTACATATGCTCCTACATAAGGATCAGACGTTAGAGAATTTGCAAGTTCCATACGTGCATATGGTTCTCCGAATAATCTCCTTGCTTTGACTTCTTCTGAATAAAGAATTGTTGCTCCTTCACGACTTGTCAAAAATTTCATAAATTCCATTGCTTGGACTGGATATTTACTTTTTGAAGAAACTCCTTCAACCCAATATGAAGCCCAATTTACCGTATTTCCCGGCAGTTGCGGAATGGGGGATATTTTAAAACGTAAGCCAGGATTAATTTCAGCGATATCAAATGCTCTCCAAGAAGGGGCAAGGATCATGGCAACTTTCCCGGATGCAAACGCATAAATAGAATTATCCATTGTTTCATTCCATGTATAGAGCGGATCATTCGGATTTGAAAATTTTCTGTAGAATAATAATGTCTCTTCCGCTTCTTTCCCTGTTGGAGAAGTTAAATTCGCTCCGTTTTGCATAAACATCGTTCCTAAAATATCCGAATAGTGCTCCACATTATTTGTCGTTCCAAGAGCAATCGCTGATACCGCAAACGTAACGCCATCCGGCTTTGCAATTTTAGGAATCATTGCTAATACCTCTGCCCATGTAGTGGGAGGGGTAGTAATTCCGGCCCGAGCAAACAAATCTTCATTGTAATAGAGTCCCAGTCCATCAATTTCAAGCGGTATTCCATAAATCGTTGTTCCGCCAATAAGATCATTGGCAGCTACTGGAAAAAATGTGCTTTGAAATTCATTTGTTGTCATGACGGTTTCCGGAACTGGTTGTAATTCTTGAACAAGCATTGGAACCCATGTATTGTGAAAACGAAATACATCCGGACCTTCTCCACGAGCAATTGCCGCCTGCAGTCTTTCTCTATATTGTTTATGTGATTGCTTGATATATTGCACTTTAATTTTTGGGTGCGCTCCTTCAAATGAGGAAATGAGCGGCCTCACAATTGCATCGTTTTCCCATAATCCCCAATAAGTAATGGTTACTTGCTTCGATCCCTGCAGCATACTAAATACAAATCGTCCGCCAAAAACAGCACTAATAATAAAAATAATAATGACTATCAATGTAATTATTCGTTTCGGCCATGGATTAGAATTGGGTGGAGTAACTATAGGAGGAGATTGTGGAATCTGGGGAGTAATTGCGGAAGGAGGAGCATTCTGTGGTGGCACAACAACCGTCTCTGGTTCAAATGTAATTTCCCCTTGAGGTTGCTCGTTTGCACTTGTTACTGGCGTCATCATAAAAAAATCCTGTACAATAATCATATCATGCAAAAAATAAACCACAAGGCGACACTTATTCTCATGACCATAAGCATAATAAGTTTAGGAATGTGTGCCGGATATGTATGGAAATTTGAGATGTCGTATTCCAATCGCGTTTATCCGACTATTTCAGTTGGAGAGATACCTTTTGGAGGAAAAACACAACAAGAGGTTGAAGCATTCTGGCTTGCAAAAAATACAACTCTTACTGATATTCAATTTGAATTTCGATTTGATACCAAGGTGGCTACAATTTCAAGTCATGACATACAGCTTTCTTATGACGCCACACTTTCAGCAACTCAAGCGCTATCAGTCGGACGGTCAAAACATTTTTTAAGTAATATTCGGCAACGATATACGAAACAACCAATCAATCTTCCTCCAACGCTTCGATGGGATACGGATGCAATAGACCAATTTATTACTTCTGTATCAGAAACAATAAATATTCCAGTGGAAAATGCATTGTTTCAGTTTACAAATAACAAAGTAATCCAATTTAAACCGTCTCGATCTGGACGCATGGTTAATACAAAACAACTAAAAGAACAATTCACGATCCGTCTTCATGATGCGGTTCAAACAAACACAAAACATATTATTTTCCCTGTTCCAGTTGATATCATTGAGCCTATTATTTCAACAAAACAAACAAATTCATTTGGCATTAAGGAACTCATTGGTCGCGGATATTCTGAATTTCCCGGATCTATCGCAGGGCGCATACATAATGTCGCTCTTGCCGCCTCAAGACTCAATGGGGTACTCATTCCTCCAGGTGCGCTGTTTTCTTTTAATGATACCGTTGGAGATATTTCTGCTGCAACCGGTTATCAATCTGCATACATTATTAAAGATGGCAAAACAGTACTTGGTGACGGTGGCGGAGTTTGTCAGGTATCAACAACGTTATTTCGAGCAGCGCTCAATGCAGGGCTTCCTATTGTTGAACGAAGCGCACATTCATACCGTGTTCATTATTATGAAGACGATGGGTCAAAGGCAGGACTCGACGCAACGGTGTTTAGTCCTTCGGAGGATCTTAAATTTATAAATGATACTCCCGCGTACATATTAATCCAAACAAAAATTGACCTAGCAAATGTTAATCTTGCATTTGAATTTTACGGAGCAACCGACGGACGAAAAGCAGAAATTCTCAATCATGTTGTTGGAGGAATATCTGCTCCCCCACCGGCTCTGTATCAAGATGATCCGACACTTCCAGTTGGAGTCGTCAAACAAGTTGATTTTGCTGCATGGGGAGCAAAGGCATCGTTCGAGTATCGAGTATCGAGAAACGGACAAACCATTTTTGAAAAAACATTTGTGTCAAATTACCGCCCGTGGCAAGCGGTGTATCTGAGAGGAACAAAACAATGAACACAATACTTGTTGGCGGATGTTTTGATTTAATTCATATCGGCCATATCTATTTTCTTGAAAAGGCGAAAAGGCTTGGTGACAAACTTGTTGTACTTCTTGAATCTGATGAAACAATAAAAAGAATAAAGGGAGATCATCGGCCAATTCATACTCAAGAACAGCGTAAAAAAATGCTTTTGGCTATCAGGTTCGTAGACGAAGTTATTTCAATCCCTCCGCTAAAGACAGATGAGGAATATTTTAATTTGATACAAAAGTTTCATCCTGACATCATTGCTGTAACAGAAGGCGACCCGATACTTGAAAAAAAACAGAAACAGGCAGAATTAATTGGCGCGGTAGCAGTTATTATTCCTCGCATCCCCAACATCTCCACTACCTCACTCGCCAAAGCGCTTGAAGTTGAGTAAAATAGCACCATGAATATTCTCGCAATAGAATCCAGTTGTGATGAGACGGCTGCTGCGGTTGTTAAAGACGGAACAACAATTCTTAGTTCTGTTATAGCTTCCTCATCAGCAATGCATGAAAAATATGGCGGTATTGTTCCAGAGGTCGCTTCACGGGAACAATTGAAATGTATTCTGCCCACAATTACTGAAGCAACGAATAATATTCCATACGACGCAGTGGCTGTTACTATTGGACCAGGACTCATTGGATCGCTTCTTATCGGTGTTGAAACAGCAAAAACAATTGCGTATGTAACCAAAAAACCT
>Ga0208375_1002954_pt1 | contig 15150 bp, 13 predicted proteins | sample RifOxyD1_FD_184038 | JGI IMG/M metagenome (GOLD analysis project Ga0208375, IMG submission 184038) | Soil microbial communities from Rifle, Colorado - Rifle Oxygen_injection D1 (SPAdes) | ecosystem: Environmental > Terrestrial > Deep subsurface > Rock core/Sediment | place: Rifle, Colorado... | reverse complement strand
GTTCGCGCGCTCTCCGGCAACAACGGGCTTGCGCTCCCGGCCGATGTCAACAGCCTTGATCCCGCCGAGCCAGGAGCCTTTTCTTGACGGTGGAATTCGCGGAGGGGCGCCCTCGCTTACGCGCACCAGCTCGGCGATGTGTCCGGCATGGGAGCCGCAACAGCCGCCGATCAGGTTGACCCACTCGTTTGCAATGAATCGGGCCATGGTGGCGGCCATTGTCTGCGGGGTTTCGCCGTACTTTCCGGAATCGTCGGGAAGGCCGGCGTTGGGGACGCAGGCGACGGGAAACGGCGAGAGGAGCGAAAGGGAGCGGAGCAGGTCCGTCATGCCGGCGGCGCCGGTGGAACAGTTGATTCCGAGATAAAGCAGTTCGCGGTGCGAAAGCGATGTGACAACTGCTTCAATGTCCTGGCCGGCGAGCATTGTGCCGCCCGGCTGGATGGTCACGGATACCGCCACCGGAATCCTTGTGCCCAGGTCACGGGAGCGTTCGTCAACAGCGCAAAGTGCGGCCTTGATGTTCAGCGTGTCGTGGCAGGTTTCGAGCAGCAGAAAATCCGCGCCGCCCTCCCAGAGCGCGCCGGCCTGTATTTGATAGTGCCGCATGAGTTCGTCAAAGCTTATGCCGCCGGTGACCGAGAGCGACTTGTTGGTGGGGCCCATCGAACCCGCGACAAAACGGGGCCGGTCCAGGGTCGAAAGCCGGTCGGCGGCTTCGCGCGCGATGCGGGCGGCCGAAAAATTGATTTCGTGGGCGCAGTCCTCCAGGGAGTATTCCTTGAGCACGAGCGGGGTTGCGCCGAAGCTGTTTGTTTCGATGATGTCGCAGCCGGCTTCGAGATAGGACTCGTGGATGCTGCGGATGATGTCGGTTTTCGTGAGGCTGAGGACTTCGTGGCAGCCTTCGTGTCCGAAATCGCCGTAATCAAGAGCGGTGAGCCCGAGTTCCTGTATGCGCGTGCCCATTGCCCCGTCGAGGACCAGGATCCTCCGGTCAAGCGCGGCCCTGAGTGCGGCTAAACGGTCGGCGCGGTTCAAATCCGCGGTCCTTCTTTTGTGCCGGCCATGTGCACAACTGTTTGCGGATAAGGAATGGTGATGCCCTCGCTGGCAAGTCTTGCATGCGCGGCTTTTATGAATTCATGCTTGAGCAGATAACTGTCCGTGAAGCGCGCGGCCCGGAGCACTACGTTGCATTCGATGCCGTGATTCCCGAAAGCGCCGAACCGGACCAGTGGTTCGGCCTGAACGGCTCCTCCGTCGGTTTTTTTCATGATCTGTGACGCCGTTTCGAGCAGTACCCGTTCGGCTTTTGAAAGATCGCTGTCATAGGCAACCGATAACGGCACCAGGAAGGCGCTTTCGCTTTCCGGCAGGTTGAAATTGGTGATGATCTGCGAGGATAATCTGGAATTTGGCACCACGATCATGTTGTTGGAAAGAAGCAGGATGTGGGTGCTGCGCCAGCCGATTCTTTTGACATGTCCTTCAAGCCCGCCGTCAAGCCGGATGAAGTCGCCGATGCGAATCGGTTTGTCCAGCAACATGTAAAAACCGCTGAAAAGATTGCCCAGTGTATCTTGCAGCGCCAGTGCCACGGCCACCGAGCCGATGCCAAGAGAAGCAAGGATGGGGGTGATGGAGATGCCCATGGTGTCGAGGACGATAAGGATGGTGATGGAGAAGGTAAGCAGTCTGGTCAGCAGCAGAAAAAGCGTGCGGGTGCCTTCATTGAGGGTATGTAAAAATTCGCCGTGCCTGAAAAGCACCTGGAGAACCCGGTCGAGAATCCAGAGGCCAAGGAGCACGAGAGCGATTTTGACTCCGTGTACTGCGGCCGGATGCATGCGCGTTTCCTGCGGTGCCGCCTGCAGCGCTGCGGCTGCCGCGAGCAGCACGATGAGCAGTTTTGCCGGCGCTTCGAGGTTCGTCAAAAGCATGTTGTCCCACCTGATGCCGGTTTTCCGGGTGAAGGAGACAAGGCGTTTTTTTGAAAACCTGCCCAGCAGGGCGAGCAGCACGGCCGTACACACAAAAACACCGCCGGATGTCAGCCATTGCCTGACAAGCACATGCGAAGGAGTATGGTCGAAAGTCATAGCATATCCTTTTCTACAGGGAGAATACCAGAACTTGGGCAACAACAACACGCAGAATCAGCGTGACCGGATAAACGGTGGCATAGGTGGCCGCCGGGGCGTCGCTGCCCGACAGCTCGGTTGCATAAGCCAGCGCGGCCGAATCCGTTGTGCTGCCGGCGAGAAGGCCGCAGATGGCGGCATAGTTCATTTTCAGCCTCAGGCGCACCAGTATGCCCGCGGCCAATGGCGGCAGAAACGCAATTGCGAAGGCGGCAGCCATGAGCTTGTATCCGCTTCCGGTGGAAAGCGCCGCGAAGAATCTGTCGCTCGACGCAATGCCGATGCAGGCGAGAAAAAGCGAAATGCCAAGATCCCTCAGAAGGGCTTTTGCCGGGGATGGCATGTAGTTGATGAGCGGCCCGATGCGGCCCAGCCGTCCGATCGCGAGCGCGACAATGAGCGGCCCGCCGGCAAGCCCGAGGCGGACCGGGACCGGCAGCCAGGGCAGGGAGAGCGGCAGATAGCCGATCAGTATTCCTGCCGCGATGCCGATCAGCACCGGCACGACATGGGGTTTGTCGAGTTCACGCGTGGCGTCGCCGAGTTCGATTGCCGCTTTTTTGAGAGCGTCGCTTTGTCCGACCAGCGTGAGGCGGTCGCCAAAAAACAGCTTAAGCCCCTTGGTGGGCGTGAATTCGACGCCGGCGCGTGAGATGCGGGTTATCAGTATGGCGTATCTGTCAAACAGTCCGAGCTGGTCAATGGCCATTCCGGTGGCCTGCTTGCTCGTTATGACGATCTTGCGCATGGTGATGCCCGAAGGAAAGTCCGGGATGCTTGCGCTGCTCTCCCGGCCCGCGATGAGCTGGAGTTTTTCAATGTCCTGCGCTGTTCCGACGGCATGAATGATGTCGCCGGCGCTTATGCGTGCGCCGGGAGTTGCGAGCTGTTGGGCGCCTTCGCGCATGATGCGGGTTATTACCAGGCGGCCGGGGCAGAGTTCGCAAAGCTCCTCGATGGTTTTGCCGTCAAGGTTGCTGTTTGTTATTTCGATGTTCCGGGTTTGCAGCGGTTTGGTGGCCGACTGCTCGATCGCCTCGAATTCCCGGGATTCGGCCCTGGGGTTGATCCTGAAGATCATTTTTATGAGATGCATCGAGAGCACTACGCCGGCTACGCCGAAAGGATAGGCAATGGCATATGCCATGCCGGCGGTTTCGGCGGCAACTTTGTCGGACGGAAAGAGCAGGTGCAGTGCTTCGACGGCGGCGCCAATGCTTGGCGTGCTGGTAACGGCACCGGCGAGCAGTCCTGTTGTGGCGGGCATGTCAATATCGAGGATGCCTGAACTGATCAGCGCCATAATGGTTCCGAGTGTGATTATTCCAAGGGCCAAAGCGTTGAGCACGATGCCCTGGCGCCTCAAGGCTGAAAAAAACCCGGGTCCGGCCTGCAGTCCTACGGCATAGACAAATAACACCAGACCGAAGTCCTTGATCAGTCCGAGCATTGCCGTATCGACTGCCAATCCCATCCGCCCGAGGGCAAGACCGGCGAACAGGGCGCCGCTCACACCGATGCCAAGGCCCCTGATGGTCACGTTGCCCAGCAAAAGTCCGGTGCCGGCTGCGGCGGAAACCACAAAAATCACTTTTGCAGGAGCATCAGAGCCGAGAAACTGTTGCAGCCATTCCATGATAAAGTTGTACCATTGCGGTCAGGGCTTTCATAGTCTATGATCGCGCCCCTGTGGGACTTTCGGTAAGACTTTTCAATACTGATTTTACGTTCAAGAGCGTCAAGGACGTGATGAACAAGGCAAACGAGCACCGGAGCGGCGACGTGCAGGCCGGGCTCTCCGCCGCCGACACGCGCGAGCGGGTTGCCGCAAAAATGGTTTTGAGCGGGATGCCGCTCGGTGAGCTTCGCAAACATCCTTCTGTTCCGTACGAAGAGTGCGAACTCAGCCGTTACTTTGAAGAATCCATCGACGAAAATGCATTTCACAAAGCCGCCGGGATGACGGTCGGAGAGTTTCGCGAATGGATACTTGATGACAGGACAACGGGCGAGGAAATTCTGGCGGTTTCGCCCGGTCTCACGCCCGAGATGGTTGCCTCCGTCACCAAGCTGATGAGCAACATGGACCTCGTGCTTGCCGGGCGCAAGATCAGGGTGGTCGTAAAATGCAACGCCACGCTCGGACTTCCGGGGCGCATCTCAAGCCGTTTGCAGCCCAATCATCCGCGCGACGAGGTGCCGGGCATACTGGCTGCCGTGCGCGAGGGGCTTTCGTACGGCAACGGCGACGCGGTGATCGGCATCAACCCTTCGACTGAATATCTCGATAATGTCGTTTCGATTTTGCAGCACGTTAAAAACTTCATGCGACGCTATCAGGTTCCCACGCAAAACTGCGTTCTTGCTCATATAAAAGTGCAGATGGAAGCTCTTAAGAGGGGCGCGCCGCTCGATCTCATGTTCCAGAGTCTTGCCGGCACCGAAAAGGCAAATCGCAATTTCGGAATTTCAATCGCGGTGGTGGACGAGGCTTATGATATGGCGCTTCGGGAGGGTACGGCGCAGGGACCGAACGTCATGTACTTTGAAACGGGGCAGGGCACGGCGCTTTCTTCAAATGCGCACTACGACACCGACCAGCTTACGATGGAAGCGCGCGCCTATGGCTTTGCGCGCCGGTACAAACCGTTTCTGGTCAACAGTGTGGTCGGCTTCATCGGGCCCGAATATCTTTACGACGGAAAGCAGATCCTCCGCGCCGGGCTTGAGGATCATTTCATGGGCAAGCTCTCGGGCATTTCGATGGGTTGCGATGCGTGTTACACAAATCATGCAGTGTCCGACCAGAACGACCAGGAAAACCAGGAGATGCTGCTCGGGATGGCCGGGGTGAATTATCTGATGGGCATTCCGATGGGCGACGATGTCATGCTCAACTACCAGACGACGTCATTCCACAATAATGCCACTTTACGGACGTTGCTGGGCTGGCGGCCGACGCCGGAGTTCGAGGCGTGGCTTGAGCGCATGGGGCTTTGGCGTAACGGAAAACTCACGGATCGCGCCGGTGATCCGTCGGTGTTTGATGCCAAGGGATTGCTGTAGGGCGGGGGATTTCTGATGGGCAGATATGGCGAAAAAAACGACAGCGTCGCGCGGTGGCTCCAGGAAGGGCAGCGCATTTCGTGGCGCCGTACGGTGCCCTCGGGCGCCTGGCGGCCCGATGCGCGCTCGCTCGAGGGGCGCAAACATCCGATCGCGGTGGAAGATCCCAATGCTCCGGATGCGCTTGAGCGTTTTGCCGTATCGACTCCATCCCGCATCGCTGTCGGACGCGCCGGTACGCGCTATCTGACAGATACCTATCTTGTCATGCGTGCGGACCACGCCATTGCAAAGGACGCGGTTTACAGCGAGATAGAGGAAGCGTTTCCGGCAGGCCTTGGCTGCATCGGGCTGCGTTCGCAGTGCACGGACCGCGAGAATTATCTGCTGTATCCGGACCGGGGCCGGCGTCTTGACGACGAATCCCTCAGGCGCCTGGCGGCGGAAGGCGACAAGGGCTGCGACGTACAGATCATCGTGGGCGACGGCCTGAGTGCCTGGGCCGCGGAGCGCAACGTGCCGGAGCTTTTGCCGTGTCTTGAGAGCGAACTCAAAGCCGCCGGTTACAGCGTGGGGCGTCCGGTGTTTGTCCGTTTTGCGCGCGTCGGCGTGCAGGATCATGTGGGCGTCACGCTCGGTTCCAGGGCCACGGTGATTTTTGTCGGCGAGCGTCCGGGGCTCGGCACGGGCGATTCGCTATCGATTTATATCGCCTACGGTCCGAAACTGAACCAGGATAATGCCGAAAAAAATTGCATCTCGAATGTCCGCGCGCTCGGATTGCTGCCGCCGGAGGCCGCCAGGCAGACGGTCGAAATCCTGAAGCGTGCGTTCGCGGCGGGCAGGGGGGGGGTGGCATGAACCTTGTTCCTCTGAGGCCGAAGCTGCTGTCATGCAGATTGATTGCGGATGTTGACCGCGCGCTTGCCGCGGGCCTTGGCTGTGATGTCGCGCGGCACGCCTCGATCGGCATCGTGACCTGCGACCAGGACGACTCGTTGTACGCGGCGCTTGATCACGCCACCAAGTTCGCGCGCGTGGACGTGGTTTATGCCAAATCCTTTTACGCCGGTTCCGCGCATGCTTCGGGGCCGTATTCGGGCGAGATCATGGGCGTGATCGCCGGCGCGGGGCCTGACGATGTGGCCGAGGGGTTGCTGGCCTTAAGGCAGGCGCTTGCAGATCAGATTTGTTTTTACACCCTGCCGGGCGAACGCAGGAGCGCGTTTTTTCCGCATGTTATTTCCAGTCTCGGCCATTACCTGCCTGCGCAGGTTCCGGGCGGCTTGCTAGGGCCCGGGCAACCCATGGCCTACCTCATCGCCCCGCCGGCTGAGGCCACGGTCGCGCTTGATCATGCCCTCAAGAGCGCGGATGTGCGCATGGTGAAGTATTTCGGGCCGCCGACGGAGACGAATTTTTCGGGCGCGTGGCTGACCGGCGTCCTCACCGATGTCGAAGCCGCCGCCCGGGCTTTTGCCGAGGCGGTTTTGCGTTTCGACGAAGCGCCGCTGGAATCGGCCGTGAGGCCCGGGCGGGAGCGGCGATAAAAGGTGTCCGCCAACTTTTCGGAAAGTGTCCGCCAACTTTTTGGGGACGCAGCGCGGCATTTATGATCTCATAACTCGTTGTATTCACCAAAAGCCAAAGCGCGACCAGCCGACACGCCCGCATCTACCAAAAGTTTAGGTACAATTTTCTTTACTGCGGATTTTTCAGGATCTGTCGCAGGTGCCGGGTCGTGCATCCGAGCGGTGTTGTTCCGGGGATTGCGGTGGCGAGGCGGAATGACGGATTTACGGAGCGCAGCCGTTTGAATCCGCGTCTGTACAGCTTCATGTCACGAAGTAGTTCTTCGCGGTATGAAAGATTTCCTGCGTTGTTCGTGGTCCATTGGATTTTCCACAGTGCGTCTGAAATGAAAATCCCCTCGGTTCGAGCGAGTTCGTATGCTCGGTCTATTATGCCCCGGACGCGCGCGAGCTTGGCGCGGTCCGTAAAAAACTTTTCCACGCTTTTGTTTCCGAGTTCGTTTATCGCGGTCAGATGTGCGTCTGGTTTTTTTCCTGCGAAAAGAAGGTTTTTTTCCTGCCCTTTTTTCACAAAAGCCGGATTGTCGTCGATAAGGACGACGTTTGCCGTGGATTCACCGTCCGAGACGATTTTCTTGAGATCCTTTTTCCAATATTCCTTCGTGCCGCTATTGAAAATTCCGTAGCCGTTGTTCTGCCTGGGCGCGGCGGCTGCCGGTACTTTTTCGACGTCGGAATTCGAAAAGATCTTATGGGCGATGTCAAACACCGGGCGTCCATCGGGTAATTTGAGCTCTTTCAGGATAATGTGATTTCGCGTGCGGTCCCCATTGCTGTAAAAACTGATTTTTACTCCCGGATGATCCTTGAGAAGCGATGCAATGAGTTCCGGGGCGCCATCGAGTACGCGGTAGCGGTAGCCGCCGATGTCGCCTATGGCCGGTATGACGGTTCCGGATACTTTTTCGTTTGGGCGTATCCAACGGATCAGGGTATCGTCCATGTCAAAGACAAAGTGAAGCGGGGCTTTTTGCGGTGCCGACGCCATGCCAGCGGTTGCAGTCGTGATGATGAATATGAGGTTGAGGGTGATATTGAAGGTGATGTTGTGCCAGCGGTGTTTCATGGTTTTACAAGGATTTCCGCGACGTGTTCGTTGCATTGTTTGTTGTAGAACTTCGTGTCTGGAAACAGTGTTTTGAGCACGGCTCTTGCGGTTTTGTCGTTTCGCAGTTTTTTACGCAGGAAATCCCCCAGTCGGTTGTATTCCGGTCTTGGCTGCAACTCGTGGCTATTCAGGGAGTTTGTCTGGCTGGCCATGATGTCCAGGATAAACGAGTCATATTGCGCAAAGTCGTCAAAATGGGAATACTGCAGCAGCTTTCGTACTTCAGGATACTTTGCCTCGAGCGGCGCAATATGAACACCGGCTTTTCCGTTTCTGATCAGGATGCTGATCGGTGATTCTGGCGAGGCTCTCATGTTAAGTGTGTCGTCGTATAGTCCGAGCACTGAAACACCATCCGCGGCGCGGCCGGTTTTCCTGAAATATCCCCTGAGGGTTTCCCATGCCACGGTAAGATTGTTACCCCTGTAGACATAGTCAATCACGAGGATTTTTTTTGTCCCGAGTTTCGATGCTGAAGGCAGAAAGCGTTTGAAGTGTTCGTGGAGAAGTGGATCGTCCGGACTGATGTACTTGAACCCCTTGAACGAAAACGGCAGATTGCTGGCTGCGGCCGGGTCAAGTTGCTGGATCATGCTTATGATCCCGGTGGGGGATCTGCCAAGCCCGACGTAATGGTATTCGGATGGAGGATATTGTTTGAATATTTCGAGGACAAGATCCCGGAGTTCGGTGTATTGCGGCTGGCTGAGCGGCGTGTTTGCTGTTGCCGGTCGCGATGGTGTTGCAGAAAACGCCGGCATTACGAAAGATGGCGTTCCCGGCAGCGCGGCTGCCAGGGCAAACATGGTTATGTATCCCAGAACGCTATTCATCAGTTACGTATCGGCAGATGGGTTAAAATGGTGCATGGCGCGCTGCGTCCCCGAAAAGTTGGCGGACACTTTCCGAAAAGTTGGCGGACACCTTTTTCACCTTTTTTAGTGCATCACTATTTCCGAAAATTTCGCCCGGAGGTGCTCTGCATTATCGAGCAGTTGCGGTGTGGCCGTTGTGGTCCAGCCGGTAAAATACGGCAACATCTCTTTCAATGTACGCAGCGCATCGTGTGGAACCATCCTGGGATTCGGGGAATGCTGCCCGGTGGTTCGCGCCAGTATGTTCTGCGCGCCCGTGGAGAACAGCCAGTCGTAAACTTTTTGCGCCGCCTCGGGATGCCGGGTGGTTGACATGATGGCCACATATCCCGGCACGGGTATCACGCCTTCGCGGGGGTGGATCGGACGGACCGGCGCGCGGCGCATGGCCGCATCGGCGATGTGTTCGGCAAGCAGGATGCCGACCGGGCGTTCGCCGCTTTCGATTCTGGCGAGCACTTCGGATTCGGTTTGAGCGGCGACGATGCCGTTTCTGCGAAGGCCAGAAAAGAAATCCCAGCCGAATTTTTCGGAAAGTACGGATATGGCGGCAAGGGTTGCCGGTGATTCGAGAGGATTGCCCATCGAAACAAGATTTTTGAACGACGGCTTGAGCAGATCCTTCCAACTCTCGGGCAGGGCTGATTGTTTGATCATGGCCGGGTTGTATGCCACAAGCAGGATGCTCATCCGCATGGCCGCATAGGCCCCGTCGGGATCTTTCATACCCTCCAAAAATGCGGCAGCTGCCGGGCTTTTATAGGGCAGGAGTTGTTTTGCGCGTTTTTTGGTCTCGTACCAGAGAGGATCCATGACGGCCACGATGTCCGCGGTTTCTTTTCCGGCGATTGACGCCGCGGCGCCGGTTGTCCAGAAAACATGCGCGCGCGGCACGGCGCCGCGCACAACGGCATCCAGCTCGGCCACGGCTTCTCTGGGGAGATCCGTATGGATATGAATATCTTTTTTGAAGCACGAACATAACGCCAGCAAGGATAGTGCAAATGCAATGCGTGTTGCCATAAACGGCATTTTATACCCCGTGTGCGCTGCGGTAAAAGAATAAAAACAGGGAATATTTTTCCCGTTCAGAATGCCGTCCGGGCGCCGATCAGTCAGGTGAGGGAAGGGCAGCATGAATGAAAGAAACGGACTTCCGGCAGATGATGCGGCAGATGTTCCATCCGATTTACCGACTGACGCCGCCGAGAGCATGGCCCAGTTTTTTGGAAATCCAAAGGACGTGATGGACAAGTATTCGCACTGCACGCTTTGCGGCGCGAATCTCCACTTCAGCCATGTCACCGATTTTTACCGCAACCTCACGCAAGAAACCGCCAAGTGCCCCGAGTGCGGCATCAAGATCCGTCGCGTCATGCACCGGCTCCAATAAAAAGGCGGGCTTCAGCTAAATGCGGCTTCGAGCTTGTTGATCACTTCCTGCTCGGCTTTTGAGGTTTTTGCCAATCCAAACAAACCACCGGATGAATTTGCGATTGCCCTTACGTCTTCAAGCAAGTCGTCGCGAAGCTGCTGGCGCTCGCCGGCGGACAGTTCGTGGCAAAGCCCCTCCATGTAGTGGATCCATGCAGCGAGAAGTTTTGAATCAGGCTTGTGCTCAAGCCATCGTTCAAGAAGGGCATATTCGACGCTGTCACGGCCGATGCCGTGTTTCTCGATTCTCGAAAGAATTTCGGATCGTTCGGAGGCATCCACCGAACCGTCGGCCCAGGCAACCTCGACGAGCGGTACTGCCGTCATGGCGGCCATGGTCTCGGCCTGGATTCCGAGGTTGACAAGCTTGTCCAAAATGGCGTCATGGCTGATGCCGGACACTTTTCGGAGTTCTTCCTTGTTTTCTTGGATTTTTTTAAGCAGCTGCAGCTTTTCGATGAGCTTGGCATCTTCGGTGAGAAAAAACGCATTTTCAAGATTCTGTGACTGTTGACCCAGGAACATTTGAATACCTCCCTCAAGGTTGGGGTATGCATAGCAATAAACAATATTGGATTCAATCCGCTTGACGTCAAGATGCGCCTTGGGGATAGTCCAAAAGATGAATAGAAACGGGTTTGACAGGTCATGGGAGGGGTTTTTGCCAAAAAACGCGGTAGTTATGACCAAGGCATGCAGAATTACAGCCGAATCCGACAGTCTCGAAAAAATCGCGAATGATCTCGATGGGTGCAGGCGCTGCAAGCTGTGCAAGGAGCGCCATACCATTGTGGTTGGCGAGGGCAATCCGCACGCGCAGCTTGTGCTGGCCGGCGAAGGCCCCGGCGAGAACGAAGATCTGCAGGGCCGCCCGTTCATCGGCAAGGCCGGCAATCTGCTCGAAAAAATGATCGGCGCCATCGGTCTCGGGCGCGAAGACGTTTATATCTGCAACGTGGTCAAATGCCGCCCGCCCGGCAACCGCAACCCCGAGCCCGACGAGATCGAAGCGTGCAGCGTTTTTTTGCACCGGCAGCTTGACGTGATCCGGCCGAAGCTGGTGCTGGCGCTTGGCAGGTTTGCCGCGCAGACGCTGCTTCAGACCGAAGAAATGATTTCGCATATCCGTGGAAAGTTTTTTGAATATCGCGGGGCAAAGCTCATGCCGACCTATCATCCGGCGTATCTGCTCCGCAATCCGTCTTCAAAACGCGAGTCCTGGGAGGATTTGCAGGCGGTGGCGCGAGAGCTCGGGCTCAAAGTGCCGCAAAAATAGCTTCCGCTTTGTCCGGAAAGCGTGGGAGCGAGGGGGGGATATGAAGTTTTTGCCGCTAGTGATTCTGGTTTTCGCCGTATCGACAGGGGCCTTTGCCGATCCCAAGGAATATTATCATTCAAGGATGTTGAAAAATTCCGAAAGGGGATTTTCAAAGGCACTCTCAACAACGCAGGAGGATGTGTTTGAACAGAAACTCGATCACTTCGACGCGGCCATGGAGCAGACGTTCAAACAGCGGTATTTTTATGATGCCTCCCGCGCGGCAGGACCGGCGGCCCCTGTTTTGTATTATTTTTGCGGCGAATCGGCGTGCGACGATCCTTTTCGCGGGGCGATCACCGCCCATGCCGGAAAACTCGGCGCTCATCTGATCGCACTGGAACACAGGTATTACGGCAAGAGCTATCCATTCAGGGAGCTGACCGCGCAGAATCTCAAATGGCTCACCACGAAACAGTCGCTCGAGGATTTTGCGGCCTTTCAAAAACATGCGGCCCGGAAATTCCGGCTCACCGGGAAATGGATCGTGGTCGGCGGCTCGTATCCCGGCTCTCTTGCCGCTTATTACAGGAACAAATATCCGGAGCTGGCGGCGGGCGCGCTGGCTTCGTCGGGTCCGGTGCAGGCGCGCGAGAATTTCGAGGAATACGACCTGCATGTGGCCACCGTGGCCGGTCCCGTTTGCGGCGCGCGGATGAAGGAAGTGGTGGCTGTCATCGAGCAGGCCATCGACTCGGCCGGAACCGATCCGGCCCGGCTTGAAGGGATCAAACAGATGTTCGCCGCCGGAAAAATCCGGGATCAGGTCGATTTTCTGTATCTTGTGGCCGATGTGGGCGCCGGCGCCGTGCAGTACGGCATGCGCGATGACTTTTGTGACAAGCTCGAAAAGGCGGAGCGTCCGCTCGACGCGTATGCAAAATACGCGCTCAAGCTTTATGAAATGTGGGGCGTGGATGCCGTCGGGTTTTCGATGCAAAGCGCCGAGAACGCCGATGCCGCAAGCGTGGACGGCGGGCTCGGCATGCGCCAGTGGATCTGGCAGTCCTGTACCGAGTACGGATACTGGCAGAATGCCTGGCATGATGCCGCCGTCACGGTGCGTTCTACAAGGGTCAATCTCGATTATCATCGCGGGCTTTGCCGGAGGCTTTTCGGGCTCGAAAACCCCGCGGATGCCGCCGGCCTCAACGCCGGATTTTACGCGCCTCTTCTTGATCCGCTCAAAACATCAAATGTGTATTATACCAACGGCTCGCGGGACCCGTGGTCGCGGCTGTCGGTGTCGCCCGAAAATCATAACGACGTCAACCCGCGCACGCGCACGCTTGTAGTGGAGGGAGCGGCGCATTGCGATGATCTCCGGAGCGCCGGCGCCGGGGACTCCGAGCCGCTCAGGAAGTCGCGCGCCCTGTTTCTCGAACAGGCGGCGCAGTGGCTGGAATAACGGCGTTCATATTATTGTTTTTTGCGACCCATGTCGATCCCCTTATCGGCACCGAAGGCGGCGGCAACACGTTTCCGGGCGCCACGACGCCGTTTGGTGTCGTGAGGCTGAGCCCGGATACGGACCTCAAGAATCCCTCGGGTTATGACTCGCGCGGAAAAATCGTCGGATTTTCCCACACCCATGTGAGCGGTGTCGGCGTGCCCAAATACGGCAACATCCTGGTCATGCCGGCGGACGCGGCGGCGGGGCCGGGGGCAAAAAGCCGCAAAACCGCCGAACGGGCTGCGCCCGGGTATTACCGCGTTACACTTCAGGACTATAATATTTCGGCCGAGCTGACAGCCACGCGCCACGTGGGGGTGCACCGGTACCGGTTCGGCGATGGTTCAAAACCGCGCGTGCTTGTTGACGTCGGCCATACGCTTTACGGCGGCGCCGCGCCCGGAATGTCGTCGGGCGGCAGCAAAAGCGTGGGCGGGCGCGTTTATGTCGATCCGGCGCGCGGCGAGATCCGCGGGTTCGGCATCTATGAAGGGGGATGGAGCCCCGGCCGGTGGACGGTTTATTTCGCGCTCAGGCCGGAGGGCGGCATAAAAAAATACGGGGTATGGAAGCAGGACTCGCTTGGCAGGAAAAAACTCCGGCACGGCGTGCGCGCGAGTGGCGGAAAAAACATCGGCGCTTTTTTTGAGCCGGCCTTGAGCGGCGGCACCCGGTCCGTGGTTGTAAAGGTGGGGATATCCTTCATGGGGGTGCACCAGGCCCGCCACTATATTGATCGTGAGGCGCGCGGCTGGGATTTCGACGCCGTAAAACGCGAAGCCGCGGCGGGGTGGGAAAACCAGCTTTCAAAAATAACCGTTGAAGGCGGCACCGGTGAACAGAAAAAAATATTTTATTCCGCGCTGTATCACTCGTTTCTCATGCCGACCGACATGACGGGCGAGAATCCGTATTTCAATTTTCCCGTTGAATCCTACCATGACGATTATTTCTGCCTCTGGGATACGTTCAGGACGGTGCATCCGCTCCTGACGCTTGTCGAAACAAGACGCAACACGCGCATGATGCGTACGCTTGTTGATATTTACCGCCAGAAGGGCTGGATGCCCGACGGCTGGACCGGCGGCAGCGAGGGGTATCACCAGGTGGGCACCAGCGGCGATGTGGTGATGGCTGATTCATTTGTCAAAGGCTTGGATGGAATTGATTATGAGACCGCCTACAGGGCCATGGTCAAAAATGCGGAAAAAAAATCCCCCGATCCGCGGCACATCGGACGGCTTGGAATCGCGCAATATAAAAAACTCGGATATGTGCCGTTCGGCTACAACAATTCCGTCTCGCGCACGCTCGAATACGCGCACAATGATTATGCGATTTCGGTTCTGGCCGGCGGTCTTGGCAAAACGCAGGATGCGCGGAAATATCTGCGGCGGAGCCTCAATTACCGGAAATTGTGGGATGCTTCGAGCGGCTTCATGCGCGGCCGCTATGCGACGGGCGGGTGGATCGTGCCGTTTGATCCGGACAGGTGGGAGCATTGGGGCACGCATTTTTACGAGGGCAACGCCTGGCATTGGAGCTGGTTCGTACCCCACGACATGGCCGGTCTGATCGGTCTGCACGGCGGCGAAGAAAATTTTGTGGCGCGGCTCGAAGAAATGCTTCTCAGGCATTACAACCCCGGCAACGAGCCGGACATGAACAACGCCTGGCTTTTTAATTACGCCGGGCGTCCCGACAGGACGCAGCACTGGACCCGCAAACTGCTCGAAAACTACAACAGCACGCGCGCCGGCATTCCCGGCAACGACGACGCGGGCGCATTGTCGGCCTGGTATGTTTTTGCCGCGCTCGGTTTTTATCCGGTGGCCGGGCAGGATGTATATCTTTTGTCGCGTCCCTTGTTCAGGCGCGCTAAAGTGCATCTGGAAAGCGGCCATGATTTTGTGATCGAGACCCATGGCGAAGGCGGGTATATAGAATCGGCAACCCTTGACGGCCGGGCGCTTGATCGCGCCTGGCTCACGCATGCCGAAATTGCGGGCGGCGGCACCCTGAAGCTTGTTGCCGGTCCGTCCCGCACCACCTGGGCCGCGCGCCAGCGGCCGCCCAGCGTATCGACCAGCGGCCGCCCGGAGGGCGCTTTTGCCGGAGGGCGTTTTTGAATGAAGCGCGGCTGGCTCCTGATCGCGCTTG
>Ga0208375_1002953_pt1 | contig 15153 bp, 18 predicted proteins | sample RifOxyD1_FD_184038 | JGI IMG/M metagenome (GOLD analysis project Ga0208375, IMG submission 184038) | Soil microbial communities from Rifle, Colorado - Rifle Oxygen_injection D1 (SPAdes) | ecosystem: Environmental > Terrestrial > Deep subsurface > Rock core/Sediment | place: Rifle, Colorado... | reverse complement strand
CGCCGACTCGCGCATCTGGGGCCCGGTACCGGAAGCAAACATTATCGGCCGGCCGATTATCAGTTTTTTTCCTCCGGCATTCTTCCCGGGCGATAATTCTAATGAATAAACAGTTAGACAAATTTGACAGGGCTCTTGTCGTCGCCACTTATTTTGGTTTTCTTCCCATCACGGCGCCCAAAGTTACCAAACGCGATATTGAACTAACGAAAGATTGCGGAAACCATCCGCATTACGACGCGGCAGACAAGGCCTCCGTTGTGCGAACATATTTGGAAGAGAATTTCGCGTCCAGGCCGCATCCTTTTGCCCTAGCTTATGAAAAACATGCATCGAGAAAAAAATTTGGCAATTATGCTTTGCATTTCATTGGCTCGTCTTCCGGCATAGCAGAAGCCACCCTTATCCGGACAACACTCTCCATCCTTTCGGAAGAAGGGTACAAAAATTTAAGCGTGGATATAAATTGTATCGGTGATCGAGAATCAATAAACACGTATGAACGGGAACTTACAAGCTACATACGCAAGTTTGGCGCAAATATGTCGGAAGAGTGGAAACAACGGACGAAAGAAGACGTTTTCAACCTCTTCAAACTTGAGACGCCGGAAGCTCTTCGTCTCGCCGAAACAGCTCCTTCTTCGATAAACTCTCTCTCTTTGCCAAGTCGGATTTATTTCAAAGAAGTGTTGGAGTACATTGAGGCTTTAGGCATAGGTTTCCGTCTCACGCCCATGCTCGTGGGAGAAAAAAATCACGCTTCTCATACCATTTTTGCCGTCAGAAACAGCGAAAATGAACGCATGAATACTCTGGCCATCGGTTATCGTTACTCACGTCTGTCACGTTTCTTCGGATTGAGAAAAGAAATCCCTATGGCGGGAGTGAGTATTTTTTCTACCCCATTAGGCGCTACTATCAAAAAACGTGTGTACAAGATATTACCGAAACCGAAATTTTATTTGGTTCAAATGGGTCGAGAAGCTAAAATTAAGACCCTGACCCTCATAGAATTGTTACGCAACCACCGGATACCATTGCATCACTTCATCGGCAAAGACAAAATTACTGTACAACTTTCAAACGCCGAAAATTTGCGCGTACCCTATCTTATAATCATTGGCCAAAAGGAAGCGCTCGACGATACCGCGACCATCCGAAATACAATCACGCGAGCGCAAGATACGATCAAAATAGTAGATCTGCCGCACTATCTCAAAAACATTACGCTCTAGCCCTCGATTTGAGATACTTAAGCATGGTTCCGGCGTCGCTTATCTTAAATGGATCGGTGGGACAATTATTTCTAAGTTCCGGTTTAAAAAATCCCGGCTCGATAAACATTTTTTTAATTTCACCGTCTTCAACGTACATACTGTAGCGCCAGGAACGTTTGCCGAAACCGAGATTATCTTTCTTGACGAGCATTCCCATTTTCTCGGTAAACAAACCCGAGCCATCGGGCAAGAGCTTCACATTTTTGATTCCCTGCGCCTTGCTCCACTGAAACATAACGAACGCATCATTGACAGACAAACAAATAATTTCGTCAATACCGAGTTTTTTGAATTTACCATATGCTTTCTCATATCCTGGAAGATGAGTTGATGAGCAGGTGGGTGTAAACGCGCCGGGAAGCGCAAATAAAACAATTTTCTTACCGTCAAAGATTTCGTCACTTGTGACATCCCGCCAACGATATGGATTCGGACCCTTGACTTTGGCATCTCTGACGCGAGTCTTAAAAACAATTTGGGGTACACTCTTAGGAATTTTCATCTCGCTTTTTTGGTTTTTTTATTGGTAACTCTTGGTCTTCAAGTTTATTTTCTATCTCTGGTGGAACTGAATGAACAACCATAGCGGCTTCTCTATACGCTATTGGATCTTTCTTTTTCAAGGCTATCATTTTCTCTTGATCACCTTCAAGCGACGCTATCCGTGATTCCAAGTAATTGCCAATATCTACCTCTAAACCCGCTTCAGTTATTCCTTGATTCTCTACAACTTTTTTAGCAACCGTATCCCTGCTAAGTAGTGGATGACTTTCAATTAACTGCATGGCAACTTTAAAATCTTCTGGTTGATTTGAATTCGGCTTAAGTTTCAGATCTTCTATTGACATATGTTATATTTCTGTTATTCTAATAATAGAAAGTACTAGTTTATTGTAGCACAAACAAAGAAAAGAGGTGTAAAGATGTCACTACCAATAGTTTTACTGTCGGGTGAACTAAGCTCGGCGATTTACCAAGATGTCGGCAGAGATATATTACGAATTAACAATGAGATGTTTTTATCGCGATATAACCTCGTCATGAAAAGTCACGGTGGGGATATAGTTTCGGCACTTAACTTTGTCGATTGGGTACAAAGTCTAGGTGTAAAATTTTCTGTAAAAATTTACGAAGCGCAATCAGCAGCGGCTTTCGTGGCATTCTCGCTCGCTGATGAAATCGAACTTCATTCATTTGCAGAGATTGGCTTTCACTTAGGTGAAATACCTGTAAGCATAAATGACATCATGCCAAACGGACAACTCCCTCAAACAATGAGAGAAAATTTATCAAGATATACCAACGCAATGAGTAACTTGATGAAAAAGCTCGGAATTGACATGGACAAGTTTTTAATGGCAGAGCTTTGTGGCTCCGGCTGGCTTCGCCTCTCTGCCAAGGAGTGCCTCAAGCGAGGTATGGTCCAAAGACTGTTCTAGTCTCAACTTCCGCTCCCGTGAGACGCTCGGCTTACCCGAGCGTCTCCTTTTTTATCTACCGCCACGGAGGCAACGCTTCCGTATGTTCGCCTCCGTATGCTAACTGCGATGTTTGCTCCCATTACAACACCGTGTTAAAGTAGCAACCGCAATGCAGACCATGGTCAACATAGAGGTGGTAAAGGGGGCAAACGAGAATAATTTGAGCGCGCTTCGCCGCTTTACCAAACGTGTCCAATCGTCCGGAGTTCTGCCGCAGGTTCGTTCGAAACGCTATGCTCAACATCTTCCTTCCCGCAATGTTAGACGCGTCAAATATCTCAACTACCTCAAGAAGAAAGAAGCTGTTGCCGAGCTGATTAAGTTGGGTAAATTAAGTGAGATAAGCAAATTTACTCGCCGACGCTAAGAAGTGAGCCGAAAATCGCAATATTTAATACCTTTCACTCGTCTGAAGAATCTTGTCTTAGGACGCGGTTTTGAACTTTCTTTGGTATTTATTGATAATAAGCTTTCGCGTCATCTTAATTTAATTTATCGGAGAAAAAATTCACCCGCCAATGTTTTGAGTTTCCTCTTATCTAGAAAAACCGGTGAAATTTTTATTGATCTCGTCACAATTAAAAAAGAAACAAAAAAATTTAACATGTCGTTTGAGACACTTGTCACTTATCTGTTTATCCACGGCCTGCTACATTTGAAAGGAATGAGACACGGAGATACAATGGAGCAGACAGAAAAAAAATTATTATTAAATGGCACATCCAATCGTAGTCGGTATTGACATAGGCACATCCCTAACCAAGGTAATCATCGCCGAGGAGCTCGTTGAACATGGGCACCTAGTGCCTAAAATTATCGGCACCGGCTCAAACGAAACCAAAGGTGTGATCCGCGGTTACATTGCCGACTCGGCCGAGGCGGCAAAAAGCATTGAAGTGGCCGTCCGTCGAGCCGAAAAGATGGCTGGTCTTAAAGTTAAACGCGCTTACGTTTCCTTCGGCGGGATTGGTCTTGGCAGCGTAACGGCTAACGGTTCAGTGGTGATATCTCGAGCAGATCGCGAGATCACCGACAGAGACATCTCTTTGGCCCTTGAGGCCGCCGAGGCAGCTATTCCGCCCGCCATTTCAATCAATAAGAAGATTATAAACACGGTTCCCATAGAATATAAAATAGATGGTCAAACAGTTTGGGGACAGGCTCTTGGCCTCAAGGCGGAGAAACTTGAAGTGAAGGCTTTGTTTATCACCTGCTTGGAACATCACCTGAATAGTTTAATAAGCACGATTGAAATGATCGGCCTAGAAGTGGTGGATATAGTGGCTTCACCGGTAGCGTTGAGTTTTGTCACTCTTTCTAAAAAACAGAAAAGAGTGGGCTGTCTTCTGATCGATCTTGGTGCCGAAACCTTATCTATGGTTGTCTTCGAGAATAATAATTTGATCTCATTGGCGGTTTTTCCAGTCGGCAGCGATGATATTACCAATGACATTGCTCTGGGATTGAAAATCTCACCCGCAGAGGCAGAGAACGTTAAGCTTGGTTCGGACAGAAGACTGACATATTCAAAAAAGAAACTGGACGAGATAGTCAAGGCGAGACTTAGTGATTGTTTTGAACTAATTGAAAGACATCTTAAATCAATTGGCAGAAACGGTCTTCTGCCGGCAGGTGTCATCATTGCCGGTGGAGGAGCCGCCACGTCCGAGATTAAAAGTATGGCCGAAAATTCTCTGAAACTTCCGACTCAACTGGCCGAAGTATATCTGGGAAACACAACGGAAGGAAAGACAAAGGATCGTACTTGGGCTGTTGCCTATGGTCTTTTGATAGTCGGGTTCAATACTGATGGCGCGGGACATTCATTGGGTATTCGAAATGGTTTCCTTATAAAAGAGGGTGGCAGGCGTTGGGGCAGAATCGTATCGCATTGGATTTCTCAGTTTTTACCATAACACTTATTGACATTTGTCAACGGCTTTTCTTTTTTTCTCGCTCTGATAAGATGGGCGCATCTAAAAATTAATTTAAGAGTATGCCACAAATCAAACCAGAAGTAGAATCTTTCGCCCGAATCAAAGTCATTGGTGTCGGCGGTTCCGGCAAAAATACAGTTAACCACATGATTAACTGTAAAGTTAGGGGTGTTGACTTCATTGCCACCAATACCGATGTTCAAGATCTCCATCACTCGCTGGCCAAGAAGAAGATTCACATTGGTAAGAACCTTACTCGCGGCCTCGGTACTGGCATGAATCCGGACCTCGGTAAACGCGCCGTCGAAGAAACCAAAGAAGAAATCCAGGAAGCTATCAAGGGCGCGGATATGGTCTTTATCGCCGGCGGTATGGGCGGAGGCACGGCTTCTGGCGCCGCGCCAGTCATTGCTCGCACGGCTAAAGAGAACGGCTGTTTAACCGTGGCTGTTGTAACTAAACCTTTCTTTTTCGAAGGGCAACAAAGAATGAAGATCGCCGAAGTGGCCATAGAAGAACTCAAGCAAGCCGTTGACGCTCTCATTATTATCCCGAATGATCGCTTGCTCCAAACCGTAGAAAAAGATATCACCGCCAAAAATGCTTTTGCCATCTGCGACAACATTTTAAGAGAAGCGGTTGAAGGCATTTCAGATCTGATCACTACTCCGGGTATTATCAATATCGACTTCGCAGACATTCGTTCAGTAATGGAAAATGCCGGGGCGGCGCTTATGGGTATCGGTTCCGCTTCTGGAGACAATCGCGCCGTGGAAGCAGCCAGATCAGCTATTTCCTCTCCCCTTCTTGAGATCTCGATAAACGGCGCTAAGGGCGTACTCTTTTCAATAGCCGGCGGGGATGATGTCACCATGTTTGAGATTCAGGATGCGGCCAAGGTCATTACCGAATCGGTTGATCCTAACGCTAAAATTATCTTTGGCACGGTCCGAGATGACAAACTCAAGAAAGGCGAATTGAAAATTACCGTTATTGCCTCAAATTTTTCTGATAACTATTCAAGAAAAGCAACTTCCCTCTTCCAAACTTTTGGCCACAATGAAAATCAGATTAATAAGGGTTCATCGGCTACCTCTCCGCACGCAGGACAAGTTGGCAAAGTTTTCAACACTGTCACGCCTTCATTTCACAAAGAAGCCCACAAACCAATAGTGGAAGAGAAAAAAACAGAAACCGGCAAACAAACCGCGCCACCGATAGAGGATAACGATGACTGGAGCGCGGTACCGGCGTTTCTCAGACGCTCGAAGTTGAAGTAGAATAGAAAAATGTTTGATTTAATCATTGTTGGCGGAGGTCCCGCTGGCGCGGCGGCAGGTGTTTACGCGGCGCGCAAAAGATTAAAAACTCTTTTAATCACTGAATCTTTCGGTGGACAAAGTACTGACTCAATGAATATTGAAAACTGGATTGGGACTAAAAGCATTCCCGGTCTAGACTTCGGTAAGGCGCTTGAGGAACACTTGCGCTTGTATGCCGGAGATTCCGTAGAAATAAAAACGGGAAAAAAGGTTACTGGTATTTCCAAATTAGATAATAACTTTCAGATAGAGGTGGAAAGTGAGTCATATATGGCGAGAACGGTGCTTGTCACCAGCGGTAGTACGAGGAGAAAACTTGAGATTCCAGGCGCTCAAGAGTTTGAAGGCAAGGGTATCGTCTACTGCGCTTCGTGCGATGGTCCGCTTTTTGCCGACCAGGACGTGGCCGTTATCGGCGGCGGTAATGCCGCGTTTGAAACAGCCGCCCAACTTCTCTCTTACGCCAAGTCGGTTACTTTTCTAATTCGGAGCGATAAATTCAGAGCTGATGAAGTCACGGTGCAAAAAGTACTTTCCCATCCGAATATGAAAGTGATTAAAAATGCAATACCTAAAGAAATTAAAGGGGGTAAATTTGTAAGTTCATTAATTTATGAACAAATGGGCCAAGAGAATGAAATTCCAGTAACTGGCATATTCGTCGAAATCGGTTTGATACCCACTACTAATTTTATCAAAAACTTAATTTCTTTAAATAAATACGGTCAGATTCCCGTCGATCCAAAAACCCAAAGGACCAAAGTGGACGGCGTCTGGGCGGCCGGAGACTCAACCGATGGTTTATACCATCAAAATAATATCGCCGCTGGAGATGCTATTAAAGCGCTTGAGGATATTTATCTATATTTACGCGCGAGATAAAATTCTAGTAAGATAAACGTACAAATGCGCGGTTAGCTCAGTTGGTAGAGCATCCCCTTGACGTGGGGAGGGTCAGAGGTTCAAGTCCTCTACCGCGTACTTTAATTAAAATGAATCAAGAAACTCAAAATACCGAGTCAACGGAACAAATGAATTTTATTGGCATCGGACTCACCATACTCGTGATAGTAATCCTTGCCTTTTTCATTGACATGGGCTCTCTTAGGGTTTGGGTTGAGAAAGTTGGAATATGGGGACCAATAGTATTTATTCTTCTTAAAATTTCTACAGTGGTTGTCGCTCCCCTGTCCGGCTCCCCTCTCTACCCCTTGGCGGGACTCATTTTTGGTTTTTGGCCCGGCATTTTTTATATAGCGATCGGGGATTTTATTGCTCACACTTCTACATTTTATATTAGCAGGATATTCGGACAAAAAATTGTACTAAAACTTCTCTCCGACACAGAAGAAGGCATTCTTGCCCGCATTGTGAATCATATAAGTGACACCCGGGGGTTCTTCCACGCCTGTCTGACCTTTTTCGCTATACCAGAGGTACTTTCTTACGGCGCAGGGTTAAGTCGTCTCTCTTACCTAAAATTTATAGGAATACTTATGCCCCTACTTATAATGGTTGCCTCCATTCTGGTATTTTTTGGTTCGATCCTGAAACCCGATAGCGAATCTATTTTCGTTGCCCTTATCATTCCAGTCCTCGGAGTGTTGGCTGTAATTATTGGCGGAACACTATTTATGAAAAGTATTAGAAAAAAGAAAGCTGAGTAAATCTGCGGAAGAGGTGGGATTTGGACCCACGGTGCAGTTTCCCGCACGCTGGTTTTCGAAACCAGTACCTTAAGCCACTCAGTCACTCTTCCTTCGGCTTGCCATGGCTTAAGCGAAGGCAGCCAGAGTTTGAACTATAACATTTTTTGTCTTTTCGACCAAAGATGTTACTATGTGCCCATCTTTTTCCTTTTGTAAATTGGAAATTGATAATTATAAATTTGCCGTCTCGGCAATCTTCGGCCCTATCGTCTATCGGTTAGGACACAAGCTTTTCAAGCTTGGAAGCCGGGTTCGACTCCCGGTAGGGTCACAGATTGAAACTTGGTCGGAAGTAAGCGCAAAATCTGGGCGCGCCGAAGGCGCGCTGTATGGCGAGGGTATGAAATCCGTCTTGCGGGCGCGGGCGAATTCGGAGGGCGGGCAAAATGAGATCGAAATAGTTTTGTCTTTCAGCGCGGGGTTCGTTCCAAAAGAACGAAGAAAATCTCTCATCTCGTGGAGATTTTCACTGGTTGCCAGAAACCCCGCGCGTTTTGAATCCAAAATCCACTTCCGCAAGGGTTCGACCCAATTCTTTCTCTCGTTTCGGGCAGATGAAGATTTTGCTTGAAGCGAGCTTTTTTGACGCATGAGCGCGTCTTTTTTCGTCAGATATATTTCGCGCTCAATATCGTGGTTTAGGTACAAATCCACGAGTGCGTCGAGTTTCGCTTCAAGCGTTTTCAAATCTTCCTTCATCTGCCCGAGACGATTTCCCGAAGCGTGAATTTCATCATGCTCAAAAACTTGAACTTTTTTGAGCATATAATCTGCCCACGCTTCGGGAAGCGACACTGATTGAAGCTGTTCCTTAACTTGGAGAGCGAGCGCATCTTCCTGCAAATATCCTTGACCACATTTTCCTTTCTTTTTCGTACAACGATAATAACGATACCGACCGCCCATTTTTCCAGTACACCATTGGGCTGTTATCATCGAGCCACACTCGCCACAACGAAAAAGTCCGGTGAAAGGAAAATTGTGAGATATTTTGCTGTGTCTCGGATGCGCTCGCACGAGAAGTTGTTTCTGCACATCTTCAAACAGTGTCGGAGAAAGAATTGGCGCAAAGCTTCCGGGAAAATACTCCTCGCGATGTTTGGTAAATCCCAAGTACGCGCGATTCGCTAAAATCCTTTTCACGGAAGCTTTGCCAAGTGGCGTTCCGGACTTTTGAGCAACACCGTGGTCAGCCAAAAATTGCGACAGCGAAATGAGGGTATGTGTTCCTTTTGCATATTCACCAAAAGCGCGCACGATAATTTTAGATTTCACTACATCAGGTTCAATATTTCGCGTAACGGGATTATTCACATATCCAAATGGAGCGCGCGTTAACCATTCACCACGGCGAAGTTTTTGGCGCATACCTCGCTCGACATTTTGTTTCAAATTGTCAGAATAATACTTGCTCTGTCCGAACGCCACTTGAAGCATAAACAGTCCCTGCGGTGTTGGTTCAAACCAAAATGTCGGAAAACGCAAAGAGACAATTTTAGAAGTGTCTACGGCGTAAATGATGCGTCCTCCGTCAATACTATTTCTCGCTAGTCGGTCAGGATGCCACGCGAGAATGCCAACACCATCCATTTTCTCTATACGCATCATCATTTCGCCGAACACTTCTCGTCCAGGACTCTTTGCGCTTTTCGACTCTTGAAATTCCTCAAGAATTTCAAGATTTTCTCTGCTCGCAAATTCACGAAGTTCCACAAGTTGAGCTGGAATACTCATCACTTGTTTATCATCATCTTCGGTGCTCTTGCGAGCATAGAGAAAATATTTTGGTTTGTTCATAAATAGTTTTTGGATTCAAAAAAGAAACTATTAAGATCTCATTTCTTGCTTTCCGCCCGCCCTCCGAATTCGCCCGCGCCCGCAAGACGGATTTCATACCCTCGCCATACAGCGCGCCTTCGGCGCGCCCAGATTTTGCGCTTACTTCCGACCAAGTTTCAATCTGTGATCTAATCATATCCTTTGCGCGAATTTTTCCAACAAAACTCTGACTAATCGCACGCTCCGCGTGCGTGGTGGCTTTAGACCAATGCGTACGCTCCGATTGCGTGGTGACTCTCACAATCCGACCACACCTCGACAAGCTCGGTGTCCGCCCTCGCCCCGTTCCGCCTTTCCATGCTTTTTCTTTTTCGCGGGGGGATTTTTTTAAAATTGAATGGGCGGAAACGGGGCTCGGTCGGGCTGTGTGCATTATATTACACGATTGCAATATGATGCAAGTTTAACTATCATATAAAATATGTCATCAGGAAAGAAATTGGGTGAAAACCTACGAAAATGGCGTTTAAAAAAGAAAATGTCGCAAGGAGACCTTGCGACCGCTTTGGGTGTGGATAGAGCGTATATCAGCAACATTGAAAATGGTCGAATGAACCCTACTCTTTCGACTTTGGAAAAGATCGCTGGAGCATTGGGAATTTCAAGTAGTGAGCTTTTGAAATAAATCTATGAATCAAATTGTCTATATTCTAAAAAATGAGTCGATGCCGGAGTATGTAAAAATTGGGTTTACTCACGGTGATGTAAAAGAAAGACTCAAACAACTAGATCGGACTGGTGTGCCCCTTCCGTTTGAGGTTTATTACGCGGCAACAGTAGAAGATGCTGAAAAAGAGGAGAGGTGGCTCCATTCTATTTTTGCCGATCGGCGAGCACGGGATAGTCGAGAATTTTTTAAGATGAACCCAGAATATGCAGCCCTTGCATTAAAAAGAGTGGAAATCAGAGAAACCAAGATTGATAGCGGATTAACCCCTGAACAAGAAAAGGAGGTTGACGAAGTAAAAGAAAGACGCTCAAGATTTCATTTTGCAAAATACGGAATACCTATCGGATCAAAACTAACTTTCACAAGAGATTCAAATATAGTTGCCGAAGTAGTAGAAAACAACAAAATAAAAATCAATGGCAAGGTGAATAGCTTGTCTAGCTTTGCTAAGGAATTGCTGGGTTATCAAAGACAACCGCAAGGGACATTATATTTTGAGTTTGAAGACGAAATTTTAGATGATAGACGAAGAAGAATGGACGAAGGAGAGCCAACTGATAAAGAAATTGAGGCGGCTGGAGATGCGTGGATGCAACAGCAAGCCGACATAGAAAGAGGAAAATAGTTATGGCAAAATCCTTAAACAAAAACTTACATTCGGCAAGGACTGCCAAAACAGACGAGTTCTATACTCAACTTGTTGATATTGAAAAAGAGCTAAAGCACTATAAAGATCAGTTTCGCGGCAAAGTTGTTTATTGCAACTGCGATGATCCTTTTGAGAGCAATTTTTTCAAATACTTTGCCGCCAATTTTAACGCGCTCGGATTGAAAAAGCTCATCACTACGAGCTATGTAAAATCACCGATTGTTGGCGGACAATTACCACTGTTTGAGGTAGAAGGGCTGAAGCCATCGGGTAAAGAGCCGTTCAAAATTGAAATCAAAAAAGTGCCGGATACCGACAAGGACGGTGCGATTAATCTTGACGATGTGGAATATTTGCTAAAACACGATAAAAACACCGCGACTCCACTCAAAGGCAACGGGGATTTTCGTAGTGAAGAATGTATCAAGTTGCTCAAAGAAGCAGATATTGTCGTAACGAATCCTCCCTTTTCTCTATTTCGGGAATATGTTGCACAGCTAATGGAGCACAAGAAAAAGTTTTTAATTCTTGGTGATCAAAACGCCATCACCTACAAAGAAACTTTCAGTTATGTTAAAGATGACAAATTGTGGGTTGGTTACGATAACGGCGGCACAAAATGGTTTCAGGTTCCGATGAATTACGACATTTCTACAGAATCAAGAAAGAAAATTGTAAATGGTGTGAAATATTTCAGCATGGGAAGGATTTTGTGGTTTACAAATCTTGATACTACTAAACGGCACGAGAATATTGTGTTATATAAAAAATATACACCGGAAGAATTTCCCAAGTATGACAACTACGATGTCATAAATGTTGACAAGGTTTCTGATATTCCAATGAATTACAATAGTGTGATGGGCGTTCCAATTACGTTTGTTGATAAATATAACCCAAAACAATTTCAAATACTGGGTGTAGCTAATTCTGCAAGATGGATCGGCTATAAATGTCTTACGATTATTCAGGGAAGAAAAATATATAACCGCATTTTAATTAAAAACAAAAAAGTAAAAAAATAATATGAAAATTGACCTACATAAAATTAAAGTCCGTAAAGTTGTTGATGGCTATAAAGACAGCCGCGAGGAGGGTGTGGTGTCTTATGGCGGCAAACTGGATATTCGACCAAAATATCAGCGCGAATTTGTATACAAGGAAAAGCAACGCGATGCCGTGATAGAAACTATCAAAAACAGTTTTCCGCTAAATGTGATGTATTGGATGATTAGAGAAGACGGCGGCTACGAAATTCTGGACGGTCAACAGCGTACTATCAGCATCGGGCAGTATGTTACTGGAGATTTTTCGCTGAATGATCGCTTTTTTCATAATCTGACAAAAGAGGAGCAGGATAAAATTTTGGATTATGAATTGATGATTTATTTTTGCGAAGGAACGGACAAAGAACGACTGGACTGGTTCAGGATTATCAACATCGCCGGAGAAAAATTAACCGACCAAGAAATTCGCAATGCGGTTTATACCGGGCCGTGGCTTTCGGACGCGAAGTTGAAATTTAGCAAATCAAATTGTGCCGCATATTTACTCGCAAATGACGGCGGACAATTAGTAAGCGGCTCGCCGATACGGCAGGACTATTTAGAAACTGCTCTTTCGTGGATAAATGACGGCAAGATTGAAGATTACATGGCCAAGCATCAACATGACAAAAACGCTAACGAATTGTGGGAGTATTTCCAAAATGTCATCGAGTGGGTGCGAAAAACATTTCCTAACCATCGCAAAGAAATGGCGAGCGTGAATTGGGGCGAACTGTACAATCAATACAAGGGCAAGAAACTTGACGCAAAGAAATTAGAAGCAGAAGTCTCAAGACTGATGCAAGACGACGATGTAACGAAGAAGTCGGGCATTTATCCTTATGTTCTAACGAAACAGGAACGGCATCTCTCAATCCGTGCTTTCAACGACAAGATGAGGCGCGAGGCATATGAGAGACAGAAAGGTATTTGCCCACATTGTAAAGGCGAGAACAAGAAAAAGAAATGGGGAATTGAAGAAATGGAAGCCGACCACATTACTCCTTGGCACGAGGGCGGTAAAACGACCGCAGAAAATTGCCAGATGCTTTGCAAAGACGATAATCGTCGGAAATCTGGAAAATAAAAACATGGACTATGTAAATTTAACTATAGGAATCGTTTCTGCCATCGCCGCTATTGCCGCCGCTTGTTATGCGTACAAAGCTTACTTATCAAGCAAAACTCCAAAATTAGTAATAGAAACACCAGACAATGCGGGTTTATTTCTTCGGAATGTGGGGACTGACACCGCAAAGAATATTAAAGAAACTACAGAAATGTTTCGAGACGTGCCTACGGAGATATGGAATTTCAATGGTCCCATAGACTACATAAGAGTTAAAAGTCCGGGTACTGCAAGGATGATAAATTTTCACGACGAAAAAAGGATTCAACCATCAATTTCGACCGTGGTGCGATTTGAATACGAAAATTCAGACGGCAATAAATTCTATTCCGAGATAAAGGTGGAGCGCGGATCACCAACACAACAAGTTTATTTTCTTACCCCTGCATTGGTAAATTCTGGCAAGATTTAATTATGGCAAAAAAGAGTACCAAAAAAGTAGAAGAAAAACCGGAACAACACTTTGATTCAGAAAAAGGTACTTTTTGCGTGTATGAAGTTTATCGCAAACAAAATAGAACAATTTACTATCTGCAAGGAGGTCAGGCAAAATTTCTTTCCAAAATTATTTTAAATGGCTACCAAGGTCTTCCGTCTGGTTTGTATCTAAACAGGAATGGCTATGGATTTGGTAAGAAGGGTACTTTTTTACTATCTGCACTGAAAGATAATCTTGCGTCTAATAAACTCTTGGAGTTTACGATTACCAAGAAAACCAAGTCTGTCAAAAAGAATACGCTAAAAACTTCCGTGACACTTCCTCTTATTGATGTAAAGAATCTTTTGGTACGCTTGGGACGAATAAACGAGGATAGTAATAACGACTTACGGAGCGAAGTTGCTTCGTTTTTGAGCACAAAATTTCCTAAACAGATCAGAATTTCCACTGAAGATTTTGATGATTATAGAGGTGGTGAAGTTGCCGCTCTTTTTCGTAGAAAAAAGGTTGCACAAAAACTGAATGAGGAAGATTTGGAGGCATTGAAAAACTTTTTCCCAAAGATATTTGAAACATCTCTCAAAGGAAAGAGAAAAGGAGTTAAAGTCGAAAGAAGCGCACTTATTCGAGAGACAAAAAAAGTTACAGACAAGATTTTTCTCGATGAGGTAATAAAAGAGTTTGAGGGAAATCTCGCCAAGAAAATAATTTCCGAAAATGACTGGCAAAAGTTTTTAAGTGAAAAGGTTTTTCGCTTCCTCGCGAACTATGTTACGACCATTGAAAAGCAGAATGTGAGCATTAGTGTCAGTTACCCTGATTTTGTGTTGGCTGATGTATATGGATTTGTTGATGTTTTTGAGATTAAGCGACACGAAACTCCACTCATGGCACTGGATGAAAGCCACGATAATTACTATTGGAAACCGGACATAGTAAAGGCAATATCTCAAATTGAAAATTATATAGACGAAATCGTCAGAAATGCTGATGATTATGTACGCGCGGTAAAGAAAAAGAAAGGCGTTGATATTCGTGTTGTCCGTCCACGCGGATATATTATTGCCGGTACAAGTAGTCAATTCAAGAACAAGAAAGAATCTGGTGATTTTCGAAAGCTCGGTGTGTCGCTAAAAAACATCAGCTTTATTTTGTACGATGAACTTCTTGAGAATCTGAGGAATTTGCGTTCCAAACTCTAGGGAGCCCCGCCCGCGATCCCTTCTAATCTTCGCGGGCGGGATGTGCGCGCACAGGGTGGGAGGGGCAAGCACAGAGGTATTTGCGCCTCGGACATTTCCGCTAGGGCGTCCATGCCCTTGGATGAGCGCCGCCGTTATCTTGCAATACAGAAATCCAAAGCGAAAGCGACACCACGAAAGCTATTTTGAAAACGAGGAAGGGGGTTGTGCGAGGGCGGACTCCGAAGGCACATAAAACGAAGGCAAAGACACACGCAAACCACTAACCGAAATAAAGCACTGAATACTCTAGCAAACCACTGCGAGGAGGAGACCGAAGCTGGGGGGAGGATTCCTTCCTTCCCCCAAACAGCATGGCGCCCGAGCCACCCGCCCGCAGGCGGGCAATGGCGAGGAGAAGCGCCAAACCTAGACATCTAGGCGCGAGTAGCCCTAGCGGAAATGTCCGAGGCG
>Ga0208375_1002952_pt1 | contig 15157 bp, 15 predicted proteins | sample RifOxyD1_FD_184038 | JGI IMG/M metagenome (GOLD analysis project Ga0208375, IMG submission 184038) | Soil microbial communities from Rifle, Colorado - Rifle Oxygen_injection D1 (SPAdes) | ecosystem: Environmental > Terrestrial > Deep subsurface > Rock core/Sediment | place: Rifle, Colorado... | reverse complement strand
TCCAGGACGTGCTGCAACCGCGTGGCGTCGGCGTGGTGATCGAGGGCGCGCACGAGTGCATGACCACCCGTGGCGTGCACAAGCGCGGCGTCAGCATGATCACCTCCAAGATGCTCGGCACCTTCCGCGACGATGCCCGCACGCGCGCGGAGTTCCTGCGGTTCATCGACGTCGGCATCGGCCGCTGACGGCAGGGCCCGGTTCTACGGGAGGAGCCGGGTCCGGGGTTTTGTAGGAGCGACGTAAGTCGCGACCCGCGCAACTCTCATTGGCTACTTGCCTGGCCCGGTCGCGACGTACGTCGCGCCGGCACGACGCGATCAGCCGCGAACCGCCGCCGCGATCGTCTCCGCCACGTGTGCCATGTCCGCCTCGTCCACGTGCAGGTGCGGTGCGATCCGCAGCAGGCCATGCCGTCGCGTGCAGACGATACCGGCCCCGTCCAGTGCCGCGCCGACCGCATCCATCCGCCCTGTCGGCACACGCACGCCGGTGAAGTGCGGTGCGTGGCCATCCGCCACGCACGCCTCGAGCCCTGCATCTTGCAGCGCGGCATCCAGCGCCCGCGTGCGCGCCTCCAGCCGTTCCGGCAGCGACGCCAAGCCCCAGTCGTGTAGTTGGCCCAGCGCGGCTTCGGCCATCGACAGCCGCAACGGATCGGTGATGCCACCGGCGTCGAAGCGGCGTGCGCCGCCCCGCCACGGCGTGGCGGTATCCACGGGGAACCGCCAGTCGTCTACCGCCCGTGCCGTCCAGTGCTGCTCGATCGACACCCCGTGCGCGCGCCAGTGCGGCGCGGCCCACAGGTAGGCCAGCCCGGTCGGGCCCAGCATCCACTTGTGCCCGACCGACACCACAAAGTCCGGCTTCCAGCGCGCGAGGTCGACCGGCAAGGCGCCCAGGCTCTGGCTCAGGTCGAGCACCAGCGACACCCCACCGCGCTGGCAGCGTGCGCTGATCGCATCCAGGTCGAGCAGCGCGCCGTCGTGCCAGTAGGCATGCGGCAGCGTCAGCACACGGATCCCGGGCGTGCGGTCCAGGGCAGTGAGCACTGCGTTGGTCCAGCTGTCGTCCCCGCGCTCGATCCCATGCAGGCGTGCGCCGGTTTCCGCACAGCGCCGCTGCCAGCACAGCAGGTTGGACGGGAATTGCCCGTCGAGCACCGCAACCACGTCACCGCGCGCCAGCGGAATGTTGCGCGCCGCGATCGCCAGCCCGAAGGCCGCCGACGGCACCAGCGCGACGCCGTCCGCATCCCCGTCCAGGCAGCCGGCCGCCAGAACGCGGATGCGTTCGATCGCCTCGCGCCATTGCGCGTTACCCAGCCGCCACGGCGCGATCGAGGCATCGAGTGCGGCATGGCCGGCCGCCAGCACCGCGTGCAGACGCGGCCCCTGCGCGGCGGAGTCCAGGTAGACCGTGCCCGGCGGCACGGCGAACAGCGGGCGATCGGGCGCGGTCATCGGCGCACTCTAGCCGACACTGCCGATGCGACCCGTTGCGGGTGGCGCGATGCGGCAGTGGGGTGCATCACGAAATCGTCACCATTGCGTGGACGCACGCCGGTATTCTCGACCGGCCATGCCGTTGTCGCCCGTTCCCGCGTTGCCGTACCCGCACCTGCCCGACGCCGAGCGCGGCCTGGACGATGCCGCCGATTTGGCCGTGCGGTTCGACCGCGTGCGCGCCCGCAGCCGGGCGCTGGCCGCGCCGCTGTCGCCGGAGGACGCGCAGGTCCAGAGCATGGAGGACTGCAGCCCGGCCAAATGGCACCTCGCGCACACCACGTGGTTCTTCGAGCGCTTCGTGCTCGCCGCCCGCGATGGCTACGTGCCGTTCGATGCGGACTTCGACTTCCTGTTCAACAGCTACTACCAGAGCGTGGGCACCATGCACGCGCGCCCGCAGCGCGGACTGGTGACGCGGCCCAGGCTGTCGCGCGTGCTCGAGTACCGCGAGGCGATCGACGCGCGCATGCGCGATCGCCTTGAGCGCGACGACCTCGACGCCCACGCCCGCCAGGTGCTGCTGCTGGGCACGCACCACGAGCAGCAGCACCAGGAGCTGCTGCTCACCGACATCAAACATGCGTTCTGGTGCAACCCGCTCAACCCCGCGTATCGCGACGACCTGCCGCTCGCCGCGGGCCGAGAGACGCCGGTGGAGTGGGTCGAGTCGGACGAGCGCATCGTCGAGGTCGGTGCGCCCGCGTGGCCGCACGCATCGGCATTCGCCTACGACAACGAATCCCCGCGCCACCGCGTGCTCGTGCCGGCGCATGCGCTGGCCAGCCGCCCGGTCAGCAACGCGGAGTACCGCGCCTTCATCGAGGACGGCGGCTACCGGAACGCCGGGCTGTGGATGAGCGAGGGTTTCGCACGCGTGCAGCGCGAGGGCTGGGCCCGGCCGCTGTACTGGGATGAGGACCTGCAGCGCGAGTTCACGCTGGGCGGCATGCGCGACATCGACCCGCACGCGCCGGTCTGCCATATCAGTTACTTCGAAGCCGACGCCTACGCGGGCCGGCGTGCGGCTGCCGACGGAGTTCGAATGGGAGTCCGCGGCCAACGGGCACGCTGTCGACGGCCACTTCGCCGAGGACGCGGGCGGCCTGCATCCGCGCGCGGCCACCGCAGGCCGTGGCCTGCGTCAGCTGTTCGGCGACGTCTGGGAATGGACGTCGAGTGCGTACATGCCCTATCCGGGGTTCCGCCCTTTGCCCGGTTCGCTGGGCGAATACAACGGCAAGTTCATGTGCGGCCAGTGGGTCTTGCGCGGCGGCAGTTGCGCCACCCCGCCGGCCCACGTGCGCGCCAGTTACCGTAATTTCTTCTACCCACCCGACCGCTGGCAGTTCTCGGGCCTGCGACTGGCCAGGGACTTGAGCGACAGGACGCGATGAACGCTGTGACGACCGCCACGATGGCTCCCCTGACCGACCTGCGACCCACCCCCGACGACATCACCGGCGACGCACTCGCCGGGCTGTCGGCTGTCCCCAAGCGGTTGCCGTCGAAGTACTTCTACGACGCGCGCGGCTCGCAGCTGTTCGAGGCGATCACCCGCCAGCCCGAGTACTACCCGACGCGGGTGGAGATCGCGCTGCTGGACGCGAAGATGGCGCAGATCGCCGACGCCGTCGGCCCACACGCGCACGTGGTCGAGTACGGCAGCGGCAGCGGCCGCAAGACGTTGCAGCTGCTTGAAGGGTTGCAGGATCCTGTCGCGTACACGCCGATCGAGATTTCGCGCACCACCGTGCTGGCCGCCACCGAACGCCTGGCCGAGGCTTTCCCCGGCATCGAGATGCTGCCGGTGTGCGCCGACTTCACCCAGCCGGTCGACCTGCCCGAGCCGGCGCGGGAGCCCGGCCACACGCTGGTGTTCTTTCCCGGCTCCACGCTGGGCAACTTCACCAACGACGAGGCGGTCGCGTTGATGCGATCGATGCGCGAAACGATGGGGCCCAACGGCCAGGCGCTGATCGGCATCGACCTGGAAAAGGACACCGGTGTGCTGGAAGCGGCGTACAACGACGCCGCCGGCGTCACCGCCGAGTTCACCCTTAACCTGCTGGCGCGGCTCAACCGCGAGATCGGCAGCGACTTCCAGCTGGAGGGCTTCCGCCACCGCGCCGTGTACTCGCGCGAGCGCGGCCGCATCGAGACCTTCCTGGTGTCGCAACGGGCCCAGACCGTGACGGTCGATGGCCGCGCCTTCGAGTTCGAAGCCGGCGAGGCGATGCAGGTGGAATACAGCCACAAGTACACCGACGCGCGCTTCGAGGATCTCGCCGCGCGCGCCGGACTCAAGGTGGTGAGTCGCTGGAACGATGGCGATGACTGGTTCGGCCTGAGGCTGCTGCAACCGGTCTAGCGAGCGCCCGCACCTACGATCGGCAGCCCAGCGATAGCCAGCCAGGCTCGCACGGAACCCCATGCCGTCATCCCGGCGAAAGCCGGGATCCATTTCGACCCGACATGCGTCGAAAGATGCAGCCCTCACCTGCACATGGCTACACGTCCATGGATCCCCGCCTTCGCGGGATGACGGCTGAACATTCGAGGCGCTCGCTCGGACCACCGCCCGCTGCCCCGTCAGGCAACCGCCAGCCCCACCCCCACGCTCGCCAGTACGCACCACGCCACCGTCCACAGCGGCGCGCGCCCGGCCAGCAGGATCGCGAAGCCGACCGCCGCGATCACCGCATCGCGCCAGTCGCCGACGCCCTGCATCCACAACGGGTCGACCAGCGCTGCCGCCAGCAACCCGACCACCGCCGCGTTGACGCCCGCGACGACGCGGCGCGCGCGCGGCATCGCCGACACCCGGTCCCACGACGGCAGCACCGCCCACAGCAGCAGGAAGCCGGGCAGGAAGATGCCGACCAACGCGACCAGCGCGCCGGCAGGTCCCCCGACCTGTGCGCCCAGGTACACCGACAGCGTGAACATCGGCCCCGGCACCGCCTGCGCCGCGCCGTAGCCGGCCAGGAACGCATCGGCGTCCAGCCACCCGGGAGCGACCATCGAGGCTTCCAGCAGTGGCAGCACCACGTGGCCGCCGCCGAACACCAGCGCGCCCGCGCGCACGAACGCGGCGCCGATCGTCAGCAAGGACGGGCCGCCTGATACCGGCACCAGAAACGCGATCGCCAGCAGCGCGGCGAACGCGAGCGCAGCCCAACGCGCACCACCCGCCACCACGCCGTTGCCCGTGGCATCGGCCGGTCGTGTCGTCGGCCGCAGCATCAGCCAGCCGAGCAGGGCACCTACGGCCACCACCCCCAGTTGCATCCACGGCGACGCCACGGCGAGCACCAGTGCCATCGCGAGCACCGCGACCAGCGCATGCCGCGCGTCCGGCAGCAGCGTGCGCGCCATCCCGAGCACACCGTGCGCCACCACCGCCACCGCGACCAGCTTCAAGCCGTGGATGGCGGCCGCACCCGGCCCCGCATCCAGCCGCGGTGCCAGCCACGCGAAGGCCAGCATGAGCAGCGCCGATGGCAGGGTGAAACCGGCAAAGGCCGCCAGCGCGCCACGCAGGCCCGCGCGGTGCAGGCCGATCGAAAATCCCAACTGGCTGCTGGCGGGCCCCGGGAGGAACTGGCACAGCGCCAGCAGCCGCGCAAAGCGCGCCTCGTCCAGCCAGCCGCGCCGCGTCACGAACTCGTGGCGCAGGTAGCCGATGTGCGCGATCGGCCCGCCGAACGCGGTCAGCCCCAGGCGGAGGAAGGCGCCGAAGACCTCGCGCGTGGAAGGCCGGCCCTCGGGTTCGCCACCGGACACGTCCATGGAATCAGCGTGTCAGGGACCCGCGCGCCTCGGCGCCTTCCAGCAATCTCAGCAGCAACGCCAGGCCGAGAAGCAGCCAGCGCATGGCCGGCCACTGCCGCTCCTGCGTTCTGAGCTTCTTCAGGAGGGCGGACTCGGGTGGCGTCAGTTGCATGCTCAGCGGTCCCTCGCTAGTTGCACCGGTCATCGACCGATGCCCGTGTACCCGCCAAAGCTCCCCGCCGCGCCCGGGAACACCACCGGGCTTTCGCTGCCGTCGGTGCCCACCGCCGACACGCCGAAGAAGTAGTTGTCGATCACCACGTTCTGCAGCGTGTGCTCGGTGACATCGCCCACGTAGACGCTGTGCGTCCACTGCGGCTCGGTGGTCAGCCGCCAGTGCACCTTGTAACCGGCCAGGTTCGGCGCCTGCGCGGCGGGCGGGCGCGACCACTTCAGCGTGGTGTCGGCGCTGACGGCGCCCTCGATGGTGACGTCGGCCGGCGGCGGCGGCGCCCAGGCCATGCCGGCCAGGCTGACGGCGTTGAGCGCGGTCAGCTTGGCGGCGTAGTCGAAGTCGACGCCGTCGATGGTGTCGCCGTAGACCACGCCATCCTCGGTGCGCAGGTCCTGGTGCTGGCGGTCGTAGTGCTCGTTGGTCTCCATGATGCGCACGGCCGGGTAGCCCAGGTCGTTGAACGGCCGGTGGTGGCCGCCGCGGCCGAAGCGGTCCAGGCGGTAGATCATCATCACGTCGAGGTTGGGGACGTACAGGTCGGCCATGCGGTCGACGTAGCGCGCCAGGTTGCGCGTGGGCGAGTCGACCTCGCCGCCGGTGAAGCGGCGCGCGCGCGCTTCTTCCTCGGTCTCGGTCGCGCGCGTGCCTTCGGCGAACACGCGCGCGGTGGTGTTGTCGGTCACGCCGTTGATGCCGCTGATGTTGCCGATCATGTCGTTGTTGAGCACGGCCTCGATGCGCCAGCCCTCGCGCTGGGCCTGCTCGGCCAGGATCTTGCCGCCGAACAGCCCCTGCTCCTCGCCGGCGAGCGCCGCGTATACGATCGAGCCGGGGAAGCGGTGCTTGGTCAGCACGCGCGCGGCCTCCAGCGTGCCGGCCACGCCGGAGGCGTTGTCGTTGGCACCGGGCGAGTCGGAAGTGAAATCCATGACGTCGCTGACGCGCGAGTCGATGTCGCCGCTCATGATCACGTAGCGGCCCGGGTCGGCGCTGCCTCGCTGGATCGCGATGACGCTGACGACCTCGACCGGGTCGGGGATGCGCGTCTCGCCGGAGATCGTGTCGCTGACGTACTTCACCTCCAGGCAGCCGCCGCAGCCGCGCGAGATGCGCTCGAACTCCTCGAAGATCCAGCGCCGCGCCGCGCCGATGCCGCGGGTGTCGGACGCGGTCTCCGACAGCGTGTGGCGGGTGCCGAAGGACACCAGCTTGCGGATGTCGGCCTCGATGCGTTCGGCCGAGGGCGCGGTGCCGATCGCGTGCAGGCGCGCATCGCCGGCGGGCGGGGCGGGGTCGGCGGCCAACGCGGCGGGCGCGGCAAGGGCGATGGCAATGGCGAGCGGCAGGCGCAGGGGCATGGCGGGTCCTCGGATTCGACGTGCGGGCACCTTAGTGCAAAGCGGGGAATGGAGGACAGGGAACGGGGATGCGCAAGGCGCCGCGGCCGTGCGTCGCTCCGTCCTACACGGCGCCCCGACCCGGCGCGTGCTGCACTGGCGCCCCTTTTTGCAGGCAGCGCGCATGTCGACCCCGCCCGAAGACGTCCTGGATGTCCTGGTCATCGGCGCCGGTCCGGCCGGACTGACGGCCGCCACCTACCTGTGCCGGTTCCACCGCCGCATCGCGGTGGTCGATGCCGGCAAGAGTCGCGCGCGCTGGATCCCGACCAGCCACAACTGCCCGGGGTTCCCGTTCGGCGTGGGGGGCGACGAACTGCTCGGCAAGCTCCGGGAGCAGGCGCGCGGCTATGGCGCCCACATCGAGTCCGGCTGCATCGCCCGTCTCGAGCGCGGCGGTGAAGGCGACGCCGCGCATTTCATCGCCACCGCCGAGGACGGCCAGTCGTGGCACGCCCGCCACGTGCTGCTGGCGACCGGCATCGTCGATGTCATGCCGTCCGTGGACGGGTTGGAGGCGGCCATCGAGCGCGGCGCGGTGCGACTGTGCGCTGTGTGCGACGGCTACGAGGCCAGCGACGAGCGCATCGCCGTTTACGGACCGGTCGACCAGGCCATCCGCCACGCCGCATTCCTGCGCAGCTACTCGCGCAACGTCGCGGCGCTGCCGTGCGAGGACGCCGCACCGTCGGACGCCTGCGCGCGACTGGCCCGCGAGGCACGCATCGAGGTCATGCCCGCGCCCTGCCACATCGCGCACGTACCCGGCGACGGCTGCCGGGTCGACTTCGAGGACGGCACCACGCGGGACTTCGAGACGCTCTACCCGGTGCTCGGCGGCAGCGCGCAGTCGTCGCTGGCAGTGGCGCTGGGCGCCAGGGTGGACGAGAACGACGAGCTGATCGTCGACGCGAAGATGCAGACCAGCGTCGAGGGCCTCTACGCGATCGGCGACATCGTCAGCGCGCTCAACCAGATCAGCGTCGCCGTGGGCCACGCCGCCATCGCCGCCACTGACATCCACAACCGCCTGCCGCGCAATTTCCGCGAACTGTCGGAGGATGCCGCCACGGGCACGTGAGTGCCGGGCGGGCTCAGTCCAGGTGGCGCCGCAGCTGCGCGGCGTAGGCGTCGAGCACGTCGCGCGCCGGGGTCGGTGGCGTGTCCGGGTACACGTCGAGCATGCCGTCTCCCGTGCGCCGCGGATGCACGTGTATGTGCAGGTGCGGCACCTCCTGCCACGCCGCCGGGCCGATCGAGCTCCACAGGCTGATGCCCTCGCTCGGGAACGCCCGGCCGACCGCGCGCGTAATGCGCGACACCGTCGCCATCAGCGCCGCACCCGTGGCGTGGTCCAGCTCCCCGACATCGTGGAAATGCGTGCGCGGGATGACCAGCACGTGCCCCGGGTTGAACTGCCGGAAGCCGACGAACGCCATTGTCAGCGCGTCCTCGTGGACGATGCTGGCTGGCGCCTCGTGGCGCGCGATGGCGCAGAAGGGGCAGTCGTCAGCCAATGGTGTGGGCGTGTCAGCCATCCCGCTCGCCTGCGGATCGGGTCGATAGTGGTCGCATCGGGCACAACAGCACCAGCAGTCCCGTACTGATCATGGCCACGACGAGAATCGCCGGGATGAGCGTCCACCATGCCTGGTGCCGCGTCACCAGTATCGCGGCGATGCCACCCAAGCCGCCGGTAAGCGCATAGAGCCACAGTGCACGCGCCTGGTCGGGTTCGCTGTGGAGCCGGCAATCCGGGCAGGTGTAGGGGTGCCAGTTGGTGACGCGCAGCATGCGCCAGAAGCGCAAGCGGGCGCGGCAGTGGGGGCAGTGGCCGGTCGTTTTCATGCTCTCCTCCTTGAGTGAGCGCAGTAGCTACCGAGTGCCGGTAGCGTTGGAATCGGCGACCGGTTCGCCGCGATACCAGCGCTCATGCGCCATCGCCAGCAGCGGCCGGTCTTCGGGTGTGTCGCCATACGCATGGATGCGTTCGTAGTGCGCCACGTCGAAGGCTTCGCGCACGCGGCGGGCCTTCTCGCCCAGCACGCATTGCGCGCCTTCGAAGCGGCCGGTCAGGCGGCCGTCTCGGTGCTGAAGCGACGAGCACAGGACGGGCAGGCCGTGCGCATCGCACCACGGCTGCAGGTACACGTCCAACGCCCCGGACACGACCACGACCGTGTCGCCGCGGCTGCGGTGCCAGTCGATGCGCTGCATGGCGTCGGTGCGCAATACACGTGGCAGCGCGTCGCGGGCGAAGGCCTCCCCGCGTGCCTGCAGTTCCGCCAGCGGCAGGCCGGTCAGCCCGACGCGCACGACCGCCGCGCGCACCGCGCTGCCTGGTACCAGCCCCAACCGGTAGCCCGCCACCAGCGGGGCCAGCAGCGCACCGCCCCAGCGCAGGCGCTGCGGCGGCACGGCGCTGCGGATGAAGGCCGGGAAGGTTTCGCCGGTGGTGATCGTTCCGTCGAAGTCGAACAGCGCCAGGTCCATGCGCACGCTCCGTTGCTCAGCCGCGGTGTTCCAGCGCCAGGTACTCGGCCGACTGCATCTCGATCAGGCGCGAGGCGGTGCGTTCGAACGCGCCGACCAGCTTGCGGCCGGTGTAGAGGTCGGGCGGCGCGGCGGCGGCAGTGCTGACCAGGTTGACGTGGCGGTCGTAGAGCTCGTCGACCAGGTGCACGAAGCGACGGGCGGGGTCGTCGTTGTCGCCGTCGAACCGCGGGATGCCACCGACCAGCACAGTGTGGTGCTCGGTGGCGATCTCGATGTAATCGCTGGCCGCGCGCGGGCCGTCGCACAGGGCGTCGAAGTCGAACCACGCGTGGCCCTCGGCCAGTGCGCGCGCGGGGATCAGGCGGCCGTCGATCTCCAGCTGTCCGGCCTGCGCGCCGGGGTCGTCCGGGCTGCCGGCGGTCAGCGACGCCCAGCGCTGCGCCAGCCACGGCTCGCTGCCTTCATCCAGGGGTGCTCGGTAGACCGGCGAGCGGGTCAGCTCGCGCAGGCGGTAGTCGGTGTCGCTGTCCAGCTCCAGCACCACGCAATGGCGCTTGATCTGCTCGATCGCCGGCAGGAAGCGCTCGCGCTGCAGGCCGTCCTTGAACAATCCGTCCGGCGCGATGTTGGAGGTGGTCACCAGCGCGACGCCCTCGGCGAACAGCCATTCCATCAACCGGCCCAGCAGCATCGCGTCGCCGATGTCGTTGACGAAGAACTCGTCCAGTACCAGCACCCGCAGGTCGCCGCCCCAGTGCTGGGCGATCGCCCTGAGCGGGTCGGACTCGCCGGCATGCGACTTCAGTTGTGCATGTACTTCGCGCATGAAACGGTGGAAGTGGGTGCGGCCCTTGGCCTCGAAGGGCAGGCCGTCGAAGAACAGGTCGACCATGAAGGTCTTGCCGCGGCCGACGCCGCCCCACAGGTACAGGCCCTTCGGCGAAGGTTTGGACGCGCCGCGCAGGCGGTCGAGCAGCCCCAGGCGCGGCGGGTCGAGCAACGCGTCGTGCAGCCGGTCGAGTTCGGCCAACGCGGGGTGCTGGGCGGGGTCGTCGCTGCAGTCGCCGCGTTCCACGCACGCGGCATAGCGGGCGCTGGGCCGCGGCGCGGCCTCAGTCATCGGGCATCGTCGCCACGGCCGGCAGGTACGGGCGCACGCCGTTCTTCACTGCGCCGCGCAGGTCCATCAGGCGGCGGTGGAAGAAGTGGCTGGTCTCGGGCATGCGCACCAGTTCGGGCGTGTGCTTCAGGCCCTTGAGGCCGTCCAGCCAGGCGTAGACGGCCGCCGGGTCGACGATCTCGTCGGCCTCGCCCTGGATGACGAGCCACGGGCAGTCCGGCGGCGTGATGGCATCGAACTCCCAGCCGCGGCCCGCCGGCGGGGCGATGGAGATCAGCATGTCGGGCTTGAGTTCGGCCGCGACTTTCAGTGACACGTAGGCACCGAAGCTGAAGCCGGCCAACCAGAGCTTCGCGTCCGGGCGCTGGCGGCGGACCCACGCCACCACCGCGCGCAGGTCGTCGGCCTCGCCATTGCCATCGTCGAACGTGCCCTCCGACTGCCCGACGCCGCGGAAGTTGAAGCGCACCGTGGCCGCGCCGGACTCGCGCAGCGCGCGCGCGGCAATGGTCACCACCTTGTTGTGCATGGTGCCGCCTTCGGTGGGCAGCGGGTGGCACAGCACCGCCACCAGAGGCCGCGCGTGGCCCTCGGCGGCTTCCACGATGGCCTCGATCGCACCGGCGGGGCCGTCGAGCATCAACGGCGTGGATTCTTCGGTCGGGAAGACGGGTTCGGTCATCCGTTCATCATACGGGGCGGTGTGGAAGGAGCGTGTCGGTGGTCACGGATCGCGTCGCGCGCCGGCCGGCTCAGGGCGCCAGATCCAGCCCCACCAACAGCGGGTCGTGGTCGGAGCTGCGCCACGGCGTGCCCGCGCTGTCGGGGTTGCGGTAGCCGGCGGCGCGGGGCTCGTCGGCATTGGCATGCCAATAGGCGGCGCCGCGCAGGCGTCCGGCCAGCGCGGGGCTGAGCAGGGCGTGGTCGAGCCGGCCGCGCTCGCCGTCGTAGCGGTAGCTGTAGGCCTCCGGGTCTCCTTCGAAGGCATCCTTCCAGCCGGCCTTGCGCAGCCACGCGACGGGTGATTCCTGACCGTAGGCGTTCAGATCGCCGAGGATCGCGGCACGATCGATGCCGGAGCCGGTCGGGTCGCTCTTGAGCCAAGCGTGCAGGCGCCGTGCCGATTCGACCCGGGTGGCGTTCCAGCAGGCCGCGCCGTCGCCCTGGTCGGCGTCCGGTCCGGCCGCATTGCCGCAGCCCTTGGACTTGAAGTGGTTGGCGACCACGACGAACGGTGCGCCGCGTCGGCCGCCATCGCCGAGGGCGACGAAGGCCTGCGCCAGCGGCGCACGGCTGAGCGTGTCGAACGGGGCGTCAGTGAGCGTGGCGGGCGGGCCCACCGGGCGCACCCGGTCATGGCGGTAGATGAGCCCGACCCGGATCGCGTCGCTGCCCGGCCCCTGCCCGGCATCCACCGCCCGCCACGGGGCGCCGTCGGTGCCGGCATTGAGCGCGTCCACCAGTGCATCCACCGCGGACCCCGGGCCGTGGCCGTCGTTCTCTAGTTCCATCAGCGCGGCCACGTGCGGGTCCAGCGCGCGGATCGCGGCGACCTGCTTGCCCAGTTGGCGGGTGAAGTCTTCGGGCGTGCGCGCGCCGCGTTCGGTCGGGAAGCCGCCGCCGCGGCCGTCGCCGTTGAACAGGTTTTCGACGTTGAACGCGGCCAGCCGGGTGTCGCCCGCGACCTGCGGCGGTGCGGGGCGCGGCGCGGCCGTCAGGCGCGGCGGCGCGGTCAGCTGCACGCGATGGCCGCCGAAGCGGTGGTCGACGATGCCGGTGACGTCGTCCAGCGTGCTGCCGGCGCGGGCCTGTTCAATGCCCGTTGGCAGCGGACCGGTATCGAGCAGCAGGTCCTGGGCGAGGCGACCGTCGTCCAGCACCAGCCGGCGCTGCCGGTTGGCGTCGGCCAGTGCCACGGCTTCGGCACTGCCCGGCGGCGCGTGCTCCACCGGCTCCCACAGTGGGCCGTCGAACGAAGTGACCAGTTCGCCGCGACGGGCGGCATCGTCGGCGCTGGCCAGCGTCAGCGGCGCTTCGATCCGGACGGCCATGCCCTCGAAGGCTTCCCATGCGTAAGGCGCGGCGACCACGGTCGCGGGGGCCATGGCGCCGGTGCCCAACGCCTCGATCCGCAGCGGCTGCAGGGCAGTCAGCGATGCGCCTTCGCCGGTGTCGAGTTCCAGGACCGTGCCATGCAGCCGGACGCGCTGGCCCACGCCGGGGAGCGGGTCCACGCCCTGGACATCGGCCACGAACAGCGCATCGGACGTGGCCGGGTCGCCATCGCCGGCGTCCTGCACGAACACGCCGCCGAGCCCGTCGCCGCCGCGGAAATCGGCGGTGACCACGCCTTCGACCCAGGCCTCGCTGCCTTCGATCGGGCTGCGGTCACCGCTGCCCTGCACGGTGCCGATCGCCTGCACGGGCGTGTCCGGCATGGAGCGGCATCCGGCCAGTGCCAGCAGCACGGCGACGGAAAGGGCGAGGCATGGCGGCATCAGTCGGCGCATGGGCATGGGATCGGGGCGTCGGGAAGGGGCGAGCATACGCAGCCTCGGCGTAGCGGCCACGCGAGGTGGATCCCGGACACGAAAACGCCGCCCGGAGGCGGCGTCTTCCAAGCGGCGCGGGAGGCGGGCTTACTGCAGGTTGTCGACCATCCAGTCGACCGTGGCGATGACCTGCTCGTCGGTCAGCGCCGGGTTGCCGCCCTTGGCCGGCATCACGCCGGCTTCGCCGGTGTAACCCTCGATGGCGTGGCGATGCACCGTGTCCATGCCCTGCGCCAGGCGCGCGGTCCACTGCGCGGCGGCCAGGGTGGGCGCGCCACCGGCACCGGAGGTGTGGCAGCCGGCGCACAGGTTGTTGTAGATCACCTCGCCATCGAGCGTGCCGCCGTAGGCGACCTGCGAAGCGGCAGCCGCGGCGGCCGCGGCCTGCGCGGCGGCCTGGGCCGCGGCACCGGTATCACCGGCATAGACAGCGCCGATCGGCGCGATGCGGCGCTGCGTGCGCTCGGCGACGCGCGGGTCCACTTCCGGCGGCAGCTGGCCGTGGATGATGAACGCACCGATGATCAGTCCGAGGGTGACCAGCACCAGGAAGCCGATCACCATCGAGAATTTCTTGAGGAATTCGAGGTCGTAGTTGCGCACGATCCACCTGTTGGCGCGCCGGGCGCGGCGCGTGAAGCCATCGACGAAAACGCCAGCCGCTGCACGGACCGACCCCGCACACGTGCAGGGAATGGCGCGCCCGGAGGGATTCGAACCCCCGACCAATGGCTTCGGAAGCCACTACTCTATCCGGCTGAGCTACGGGCGCCTGGCTGAGATCCGCGCGGGCCAAGCCTGTGGGCTCGGTCCGCGCGGGGCTGGCATTCTAGCGGCAAATGCGCGTTTGCGCGCTGCCGCAGTGGCGCCGGTCCGCGTCGAGCCGGCCCTGCAGGCGCGGCCCGCGTCGCTGCAACCACGAGACCCCGATGACCGTTCCACCCGACACCACCGCTTCCGTGCCTTTCTGGCGCGACCGCCTGGCGCAGTACTGGCAACTGGTCCGCGGCGACCGCCCGATCGGCTGGCTGCTGCTGCTGTGGCCAACCTGGTGGGGCCTGTGGCTGGCGGCCGAGGGGGTCCCGCCGCTGTGGACGCTGGTGGTGTTCAGCGCCGGCGTGTGGCTGACGCGCTCGGCCGGCTGCGTGATCAACGACTACGCCGACCGCTGGCTGGACCCGCATGTCGAGCGCACCAAGGGACGGCCGCTGGCCACCGGTGCGGTACGCGGACGGGAGGCGCTGGCCGTGTTCGCGGTGCTGATGCTGGTGGCGTTCGCGCTGGTGCTCACGCTCAACCGGCTGACGGTGCTGCTGAGTTTCGTGGGCATCGTGCTGGCCGCCAGCTATCCCTATCTCAAACGCTACACGCACCTGCCGCAGGTCTACCTGGGGCTGGCGTTCGGCTGGGGCATCCCGATGGCGTTCGCGGCCATCCGCGGCGAAGTGCCGGCAGTGGCCTGGCTGCTGTACGTCGCCAACATCTTCTGGGCGACCGCCTACGACACCTGGTACGCGATGGTCGACCGCGAGGACGACATCCGCATGGGCAGCAAGTCGACCGCGATCCTGTTCGGCGATCTCGACCTGGTCGCGCAGGGCGTGCTGTACGCGCTGTTCCTCGCGGCGCTGGTTCTGGTGGGCCAGCGCGCCGGGCTCGGAACGTACTACTGGGCCGGCGTCGCGGCGGCGGCGGTTCTGGTGGCGTGGGAGTTCTGGATCGCGCGCGGCCGTCAGCCGGCGCCGCTGTTCCGCGCGTTCCTGCACAACCACTGGGTGGGCGCGGCGGTGTTTGCCGGGATCGCGTTGGACTACGCGCTCGGCTGAGCGCTACGTCCGGTCACGGTACCCGCGCGCAGACCCATACATCGACCCGCTGCACCCCGGCGCGCTGCAGGGCGCGGACGGCGGCATGCACCGTGGCACCCGTCGTCATGACATCGTCGAGCAATGCGACGTGGGCGGGGATATGGCCGGTGTCATCAACGCGGAACGCACCGCGCACGTTGCGGCGGCGCTGCGCGGCGTCCAGGCGGGACTGGGGCGGGGTCGCGCGAACGCGTTGCAGCAGATCGCTGC
>Ga0208375_1002949_pt1 | contig 15164 bp, 17 predicted proteins | sample RifOxyD1_FD_184038 | JGI IMG/M metagenome (GOLD analysis project Ga0208375, IMG submission 184038) | Soil microbial communities from Rifle, Colorado - Rifle Oxygen_injection D1 (SPAdes) | ecosystem: Environmental > Terrestrial > Deep subsurface > Rock core/Sediment | place: Rifle, Colorado... | reverse complement strand
AGGCGCGGCGCTTCCGCATCGACTGCGTCGCCTCGCGCCTGCGCATGCACCTGCCGCCGGGCTGCCCGTTGTTGCGCGTGCCGGGCAATCCGCTGCCGCTGGGGGCGGGCGCCGCGCCCGGGCCCGAGCCAGGCGACGAGCCCGCGCCCGCGCCCGGCATGCTTCCGGCGTAGGCCTGCATCCGCGCGGCGAAGCGGCTAAAGTAGCGCCCCATGAACCTCCGGGCGACCCTTCATTCCTGCGGTGCCGACACGGGTTGGCGATGGTGGCCGATGCCCGCCGCCGTCCACGCCCCGTCGCATTCCCAGGAAGTGCCGCATGCCGTCGCCCCACACGCTCACCGCCGAGCAGTTCCAGCAGCAGGCCGCTGAAGGCCACACCCGCATCCCGGTCGTCCGCGAGGTCTTTTCCGACCTCGACACCCCGCTCTCGGTCTACCTGAAGCTGGCCGACGGCCCGCACACCTACCTGTTCGAATCCGTCGAAGGCGGCGAGCGCTTCGGCCGCTACTCGATCATCGGCCTGCCGGCGCGTCGCGTGTACGCCTTCGCCGGCCACACGCTGGTGGTCACCGAGCACGGCGAGCTGGTGGAGGCGCGCGAGGTCGCCGACCCGTTCGCCGAAGTCGAGCGCCTGCGCGCGGCGCACAGCGTGCCGAAGATCGACGGCCTGCCCGGTTTCACCGGCGGGCTGGTGGGCTGGTTCGGTTTCGAGTGCATCGGTTACATCGAACCGCGCCTGGCCGGCCCGGGTCCCGATGGCGAAACCAAACCCGACGAGCTGGGCACGCCCGAGATCCTGCTGATGCTCAGCGAGGAAGTCGCGGTGTTCGACAACCTCAAGGGCCGGCTGTACTTGATCGTGCACGCCGACCCGTCCGAGCCGCAGGCGTTCGCGCGCGCCAACCGCCGGCTCGACCAGCTGGTGCACCGGCTGCGGACCAGCGGCGCGACGTACCCGGACACGCTCGACGGCGCGGCGCTGGACGAGTCGCACTTCGTCTCCGGCTTCACCCGCGAGGGCTTCATCGACGCGGTGGAGAAGTCCAAGGACTACATCCGCGCCGGCGACGTGTTCCAGGTGGTGCTCAGCCAGCGCCTGAGCGTGCCGTTCAAGGCGCGCCCGGTCGACGTCTACCGCGCCCTGCGCGCGCTCAACCCGTCGCCGTACATGTACTTCCTGGACGTCGGCGAGATGCAGGTGGTGGGCTCCTCGCCGGAGATCCTGGTGCGGCTGGAAGGCATGGGCACCGATGCCCCGACCGTCACCGTCAGGCCCATCGCCGGCACGCGGCCGCGCGGCGAGACGCCGGAATCCGATGCCGCACTGGAGGCCGAACTGCTGGCCGACCCCAAGGAACGCGCCGAACACCTGATGCTGATCGACCTCGGCCGAAACGATGTCGGCCGCGTCAGCGAACCGGGCACGGTGCAGGTCGGCGAGCAGTTCGTGATCGAGCGCTACAGCCACGTCATGCACATCGTCAGCGAGGTGACCGGCACCCTGAAGGCCGGGATGAGCTACAGCGATGTGCTGCGCGCCACGTTCCCCGCCGGTACCGTCAGCGGCGCACCCAAGATCCGCGCGCTGGAGGTCATCCGCGAACTCGAACCGATCAAGCGGAATGTCTATGCCGGCAGCATCGGTTACATCGGCTGGCACGGCGACGCCGACACCGCCATCGCCATCCGCACCGCCGTCATCCAGGACGGCCGCCTGCACGTGCAGGCCGGCGCCGGCATCGTCTACGACTCCGATCCAGAAAGGGAGTGGGACGAAACGATGAACAAGGGGCGCGCGCTGTTCCGCGCGGTGGCCGAAGCGGCGAGGGGACTGTGACGTGCTGTTGATGATCGACAACTACGACAGCTTCACCTTCAACCTCGTGCAGTACCTGCAGGTGCTGGGAGCCGAGGTCGAAGTCGTGCGCAACGACGCGCTGACGGTGGCGCAGATCCAGGCGCTGGCGCCCGAGCGCATCGTGATCTCGCCGGGGCCGTGCACGCCGAACGAAGCGGGCGTGTCGGTGGACGTGATCCGCGAACTGGGCGCCACCACGCCGATCCTCGGCGTGTGCCTAGGCCACCAGAGCCTGGGGCAGGCGTTCGGCGGCGACGTGGTGCGCGCCAAGTCGATCATGCACGGCAAGACCTCCCGCATCCGCCACGAGGGACGCGGCGTGTTCGCCGGGCTGCCCGACCGCTACGAGGCGACGCGCTACCACTCGCTGGTGGTGGCGCGCGATACGTTGCCCGGGTGCCTTGAGATCACCGCCTGGACCGAGGACACGGACGGCGGCTTCGATGAAATCATGGGCCTGCGCCACCGCGAGTTCCCGCTGGAAGGCGTGCAGTTCCACCCCGAATCCATCCTCACCGAACACGGCCACGCGCTGCTGAAGAACTTCCTTGAGCGCTGATCCGCCCATGTCCTTTGTAGGAGCGGCTTCAGCCGCGATCTTTTGATCCTGGTCCCGCTTTTCTGTAGGAGCGACGTAAGTCGCGATCACGCCAGCCGCATGGTGGCGCGGTCACCCGATTTCCGGTCGCGACTTACGTCTCTCCTACAAAGTCGAGAAATGGATCGCGGCTGAAGCCGCTCCCGCAGGCACCGGACGCCTCGACCCCGCAGCACGCCTTTGCCATCCGCATACCGGAACACGCCATGCCCTTCACCCCGCAAGAAGCCCTGCAGCGCCTGATCGAGCACCGCGAGATCTTCCACGACGAGATGATGGACCTGATGCGGATGATCATCCGCGGCCAGATCTCGCCGCCGCTGACCGCCGCGATCCTCACCGGCCTGCGGGTCAAGAAGGAAACCATCGGCGAGATCGCCGGCGCGGCCACGGTGCTGCGCGAGTTCTCGCGCCCGGTCGAGGTTGCCGACCGCCGCCACCTGGTCGACATCGTCGGCACCGGCGGCGACGGCGCGCACACGTTCAACATCTCCACCGCCAGCATGTTCGTGATCGCCGCGGCCGGCGCCAAGGTCGCCAAGCACGGCAACCGCAGCGTGTCGTCCAAGTCCGGCAGCGCCGATGTACTGGAGGTGCTGGGCGCGGCCATCGACCTGCAGCCCGAGCAGGTGTCGCAGTGCATCGCGCGCACCGGCATCGGCTTCATGTTCGCGCCCGTGCACCACCCGGCGATGAAGGCGGTGGCGCCGATCCGCGGCGAGATGGGCGTGCGCACGATCTTCAACATCCTCGGGCCGCTGACCAACCCTGCCGACGCCCCCGCGATCCTGATGGGCGTGTTCCACCCCGACCTGGTCGGCATCCAGGTGCGTGTGCTGCAGGAGCTCGGCGCGCAGCGCGCGCTGGTGGTGTGGGGCCGCGACGGCATGGACGAGCTGTCGCTGGGCGCCGGCTCCCTGGTGGGCGAGTTGCGCAACGGCGTGGTGCGCGAGTACGAGGTGCATCCCGAGGACTTCGGCATCGCCATGGCCGCCAGCCGCAACCTGCGCGTGGCCGATGCCATGGAGTCGCGCACCATGGTGTTGCAGGCACTGGACAACCAGCGCGGGCTGCCGCGCGAGATCGTCGCCTTCAACGCCGGCGCGGCGCTGTACGTGGCCGGCGTCGCCGACAGCATCAGCGACGGCATCGAGCGCGCGCGCGCGGCGATCGCCTCGGGCCAGGCACGCGAGAAGCTCGACCAGTTCGTCGCGGTGACCAAGGAGCTGGCGGCGGCATGAGCGGGCCGTTCGCCACGCTGCCGCAGCCGCCGTACTACGCGGTGGTGTTCAGCTCGCAGCGCAACGCGCACGACGAAGCCCGCTACGCGGAAGCCGCGACGCGCATGGTTGAGCTGGCCGCCCACCAGCCCGGGTTTCTCGGGGTGGAGTCCAGCCGCGACGCGGACGGCTTCGGCATTACCGTGAGTTACTGGACCGACGAGGCCGCCATCCAGGCATGGAAGCGCCAGGCCGACCACGCGATGACGCGCGCATACGGCCGCACCCACTGGTACGAGCATTTCGAGCTGCGCGTGGCGCGGGTCGAACGTGCGTACGGGAAGGCGGCCCCATCGAAACCATCCCCGCAATGACCTTCGTCGCGACGGTGCACCTCGCCGGCTCCGACCCCGCACCTCGGGTTGCATGCCGCCACCCGCGCATCCCGACGCAACCCCTTTCCCCGACCGGTACCGCATGAGCGACATCCTCACCACCATCCTGTCCCGCAAGCGCGAAGAGATCGACCAGCGCAGCCGCGTGCGCTCGCTGGACGACCTGCGTGCCCGCGTGGCCTCGCAGCCGCCCACGCGCGGGTTCGCCGCGGCCATCGACCGCAAGCTGGCCGCGGGCGATGCCGCCGTCATCGCCGAGGTCAAGAAGGCCAGCCCCTCCAAGGGCGTCATCCGGCCCGACTTCCACCCTGCCGAGATCGCGCGCAGCTACGAGGCAGGCGGCGCGGCCTGCCTGTCGGTGCTGACGGACGTGGACTTCTTCCAGGGCAGCAACCTGTACCTGGCCGCGGCGCGCAACGCCTGCGCGTTGCCTGTGATCCGCAAGGATTTCGTGATCGACCCCTACCAGGTGTACGAGGCGCGGATGATCGGCGCCGACGCGATCCTGCTGATCGTCGCGGCGCTGGAGGACGGCCCGATGATCGAGATGGCCAACCTGGCGAACGAGCTGGGCATGGACGTGCTGGTGGAAGTGCACGACATCGACGAGCTGGAACGCGCGCTGCAGACCGACTGCCAGCTGATCGGCGTCAACAACCGCAACCTGCGCACGTTCGAGGTGTCGCTGGAGACCACGCTTGAGCTCAAGGGCGCGGTGCCGCCGGACCGCACGCTGGTCACCGAAAGCGGCATCGCCACGGCCGCCGATGTCGCGCGGATGCGCGAAGCCGGGGTACACACGTTCCTGGTCGGCGAGTCGTTCATGCGCGAACGCGACCCGGGCGCGGCGCTGGCGCGGATGTTCGGCGCGTAGGGCATTGCGCCCATCCGCGCTCGTTTCCACCGCCGCACTGTTTCGTCACAATCGCCCTAACGCATCGAACCGAATCCCGCATGAGTGAAGCCGGCCCCCGTTACCCCGCCGCCCGCGCCGGCGCGCCGCTGGTGGTGTTCGATTTCGACCACACACTGTACGACGGCGATTCCGGCGGCCACCTGTTCAAGTGGCTGATCCTGCGGGCGTGGTGGCGCCGGTTGCTGGCGTTGCTGGTGGCGCCGGTCGCGGGGCCGATGGTCGCGTTCCTGCCGACGCGGCGTCGCGGGATATCGGCCTTCGTGTGGGTCGGGACGATCGGTTTCCACCGTCGGCGCGATCTCGACGCGTTGATTGATCGCTACGTCGAAACCCACACCGCGCAGATCCGCGAGCGGCTGCTGCCCACCGCGCTGGACGTGCTGCACCGCCACCGCGAGTCCGGCGACCGCGTGGTGATCGCCACCGGCGCGCCGCCGGAGCTGGCGCGCGCGATCCTGGCGTTCGTCGCGCACGAGGACGTGCCGGTGGTCGGCACCCAGGTCGGCCCGCGCCTGGGCGCAGTGATCGCCACCCGGCATTGCCACCACGAAATGAAGATGACGATGCTGCGCGAGGCCGGCTACACCGGCCCCATCGCCGCCGCCTACACCGACAGCAGCGCCGACCTGCCGCTGTTGAAGGCCGCGCAACGGCCCGTCGTCGTCAATCCGAAGGAAGGCAGCGTGGCGATGTTCCAGCGCGCGCTGCCTGCGGGCACGCCGATCCTCAACTGGGGATGCCCGGGACGTGCGGGCGAGCCGGTCGCGATGCCGGCCGCTGCGTCGAAGCCGTAGTCCGCACCTGTAGGAGCGGCTTCAGCCGCGATGCTTCTTCGCCTTATGTAGGAGCGACGTGAGTCGCGACCCTGAACTCGGATGCTGCGCGTGGCCGTCCAGCGGCCGCGGTCGCGACTTACGTCGCTCCTACAGCGGCTCCCATTCTGATGGGGCCGCGGCTGGAGCCGCTCCTACAAGAGGAGGGCCGTCTTTCAGTCGCCCAGCAGCTTCACGAACCGCTGCGAGTCGTCGCTGTAACCGCAGCCGCAGTAGAACGCGCGCGCTTCGGTGCGTTGCGCACCGCTGGTGACTTCGATGCGCGCCGCGCCGGTGCGCCGGGCGACGGCCTCGGCTTCGCGCAGCAGGCGGCGCCCGACGCCCTGGCGGTGGCACGTGGGGTCGACCACCAGCGCGGTGATGCGCGCCAGGTCCGCGCCGTTGGCGATCATGTAGAGCGTATGCAGGGCGACCAGGCCGCAGACATGGCCATCGCGCTCGGCCAGCAGCAACTGCTGGCGGGGGTCGGAGAGGGCGACGAGGATGCGTTCGGCGGCCTCGTCACGCGTACACGGATACCCCAGTGCCTCCAGCAGCGGCGCCACGTCGGCGGCATCGCCCACGGCGGCCGTGCGGACGGTGGTCTGGGGCTGGCCATCGTCGAGGGTGGCCAGCCGCCCCATGTCAGCGGGTCCCGTACAGGACGACAGTCTTGCCGCGGGCGTGCAGCTTGCCGTCGGCTTCCAGCTTCTTGAGCACGCGACCGGCCATCTCGCGCGAGCAGCCCACCAGGCGCGACAGCTCCTGGCGCGAGACCCGCAACTGGGTGCCGTCGGGGTGGCTCATGGCCTCCGGCTCCTTTGCCAGGTCGTGCAGGGCGCGGACGATGCGGTCGGTGACGTCCAGGAACGCCAGCCGTCCGGCCTTGCGGCTGGTGTCGAGCAGGCGCCGGGAGATCTGCGCGCCGATCGCGTACAGCAGCTTGGGCGCGTCCATCGACAGCCGGCCCAGCAGCAGGTCGTAGAAGCGCTCGTGGCCGATCTCGGCCAGTTCGCAGGCGACGCGGGTGCGCAGGATGACCTCGCGCCGGTCGTTCTCGATGAACAGCCCCAGCTCGCCGACGAACTCGCCCGGGCCGAAGTAGCCCAGCACCAGTTCGCGGCCGTCGTCCTCCTCGGCAATGATGCTGACCGAGCCGGACACCACGTAGTACAGGGTGCTGGCCGGGTCGCCCGGGCGGAACACGTCGGTGCGCGACGGGTAGCGGCGGCGGTGGCTGTGCGCGAGGAAGCGCTCGATGACCGAGGCATCCGGCATCAACGGGCTGTGGGTGCGGCGCAGGGCAGTCAAATGGGCAACCGAGGTGGCGGACATGGGCGATGGGCTGGTGTGATCGGCCGAGCTTAGGCCCAAGCGACGTGCCGGGGCAAATGCTGACGCAAACCGCCACGGCGAAGATCGGCCGGCGTTTCACCCGGTGGGCCTAATGCCCCATAATTGCCGATTCCACTGCCAGATCCGGGATCCCCCACCGTGGTCAAACCGCTGCCGCGCCTGAGGTTGCAAGGCTTCAACAACCTCACCAAGGCCCTCTCGTTCAATATCTACGATGTCAGCTTCGCCGCCTCCGAAGAGGAGCGGCAGCGCTACATCGAGTACATCGACGAGGAATACAACGCCGACCGGTTGACCCAGATCCTTACGGATGTGGCCGACATCATCGGTGCCAACATCCTCAACATCGCGCGCCAGGACTACGATCCGCAGGGCGCGTCGGTGACGATCCTCATTTCCGAGGAGCCGGTGGTCGACAAGCGCGATGCCAAGGGCGTGATCTCCGACGCCGTCGTCGCGCACATGGACAAGTCGCACATCACGGTGCACACGTACCCGGAGACGCATCCGGACAACGGCATCGCGACGTTCCGCGCCGACATCGATGTGGCCACCTGCGGCGTGATCTCGCCGCTGAAGGCGCTCAACTACCTGATCGAGAGCCTGGAGTCCGACATCGTGGTGATGGACTACCGCGTGCGCGGCTTCACCCGCGACGTGAAGGGCAAGAAGCACTACATCGACCACAAGATCAACTCGATCCAGGACTACCTGGCCAAGAACATCAAGTCGCGCTACGAGATGCTCGACGTCAACGTCTACCAGGAAAACATCTACCACACGAAGATGCACCTGAAGGACTTCGACCTGGACCGCTACCTGTTCGAGGAAAAGGCGCGCAACCTGTCGTTCAAGGAGCGCATGAAGATCGAGGCGCGGCTCAAGCGCGAGATCGAAGAGCTGTACCACGGGCGCAACCTGGCGGATTGATCACCGCGTCGGGATCGCGTTTCGGAAAAGGCCGGCATTGCTGGCCTTTTTTACGCGGTGGGTTCCAGCCCGTGGGCTGACGCATAAGCATTTGTAGGAGCGGCTTCAGCCGCGATTCCCCAACTGTAGGAGCGACGTAAGTCGCGATCCGCAGCCGCGGGAGTTTTCGCGGTGGCGACTTACGTCGCTCCTACAAAGGATGTGGATTGGCGCGGAAGGGCATCGCGGCTGAAGCCGCTCCTACAGATGCCCGAGGTGCCGCCTCAGATCCGGTACGCCACCGACTTCATCAGCTTCGACGCCGCGGCCATCAACGTCGGCACCGGCATCGGCAGGATGCGCGCGCCGGCCTGTTCGGCGGCATCGGCGTGGCGGGCCTCGTCGGCTTTCATCACCTGCAGGATGGCGCGGCTGCGCGCATCGGCTTCCGGCAGGGACTGCAGGTGCTCGTCGATATGGGCTTCGACCTGGCGCTCGGTTTCGACCACGAAGCCGAGGTTCCAGCCGTCGCCTCGCAAACCCGCGAGCGCGCCGATCGCATAACTGCCGGCGTACCACAGCGGGTTGAGGAGGCTGGGGCGGCTGTCGAGTTCGCGCAGGCGGTCCGCGCACCAGGCCAGGTGGTCGGTTTCTTCCTGCGCGGCGGCCAGCAGGTGCTCGCGCGTGGCGCCATCGCGGGCGACCGCGGCCTGCCCGCAATACAGCGCCTGCGCGCAGACCTCGCCGACGTGGTTGATGCGCATGAGCCCTGCCGCGTGCCGACGTTCGTTGTCGTCCAGCACGATGTCGGCCTGCTCCTGCGCCGGGTTGGGGCGTTCCGCGGCGGGTGCGCCGGCCACGGTGTCCATCGCGCGCTGCAGGTCGGACAGCAGGCGGTCGAGCGGAGAAAGTGAGCGTGCGTTCATGGCGTGCAAGTGTAGGCGGGCGACCTTACGCCGGCGTGGAGGCGGCCAGGCGCGAGGCGAGGAACTCCAGGGGATGCTGCACGGGCGCGTCGGTGGCGCCCGCCAGGTGCAGCCGGCAACCGATGTTGGCGCTAAGCAGCAGCGTCGCGCCGCTGTCCTCGAACTGCCGTACCAGCGGGGCGCGGTGTTCGGCGGCGCGGTCGCGGTCCAGCAGCATGTTCAGCCCGGCTGCGCCGCAACAGCCGGTGCCGGCGTCGAGCTCGATCACCTCCAGCCCCGGCACGCGGGCCAGAAGGATGCGCAGTGCCGCCACCGAGCGGACCACGTTGCGCTGAGTGCAGGGCAGGTGCAGCGCCACCTTCATCCGGGTGGGATGGAACGTGAGCGCGGACGCGCGGCTGGCCAGCCACGTGATCGCATCGGTCGTCTCGGCTTCGCCCGCCAGTGCATGCGCGACGGACTCATGGCAACCACTGGCCAGGGTCAGCACGGTGCCCTGGCCCGCGAATGCCTGACGGTTGAGGGCCGCCAGGGCGTCGGCCTGGGAGCGGTTGCCGCCATGCGCATGCAGCGCGCCGCAGCAGGTCTGGCCAGCCGGTTCGTACACGGCGCTGCCGGTCGCGGCGCACAGGGCGGCGACGGCGTTGCGGAGTCCGCGTTCGTAAGGACGCGCCGCGCAGCCGCTGAAGATCGCAATCGAGGGTTTCGAACCGGAGAGCGTCGGCGTCGCGGCCGGCGCCGGGGTCGGCTGGCCACTTCCGGAGGAGGGAGGCGGGGGCAAGCCGCGTCGCAATACCCGCGGCACCCACCGGTACATCGACAGCAGCGCTGCGAGCAGCCGGGGCCGTGCGGCCAGGCCTTCGATCAGGCGTTGCAGCCACCCGGGCGCACGCCGTTCGCGCTGGCGGCTGCGGGCTTCCACCAGCAATGCCCCGTACTCCACGCCCGCCGGGCATACCGATTCGCAGGTCCGGCAGGCGAGGCAGTGGTCGAGGTGGGCCTCGCCGGCCGGGGTCGGGGCGAGGGTGCCCTGGGCGATGTGCCGAACCCAGGCGATGCGGCCGCGGGGCGACTCCGCCTCAAGCCGGTCCACGGCATAGGTGGGGCAGGTGGGCAGGCACAGGCCGCACTGGACGCAGCGGTCGGCCAGCGCCAGCAGCGGGTCGGCAGGTCGCGGCGCGGGGCCCGCACCGGCGGGGGGCGCTGCAGGGTGCGGGCGGGCGGACATGGCCGGCGATGCTACACCGGCCGGCGGCGCCCGGACCCGCACCACCGGGGGGTGGGTTGCGGCAGGGCGGGCGGGCCGGTATCATTCCGCCTCTTTCGTCCCCCGCTTCAACAACGCGAGGCAAAGTTCCGCCGGCGCAACGCCGCGCGCAACCAGCCCGACCAGGTAACCGCATACCGTCATGAAGACTTTCACCGCCAAGAACGAGACCGTCCAGCGTGACTGGTACGTGGTCGATGCCGAAGGCAAGACCCTCGGCCGCCTCTGCGCCGAGCTCGCCCGCCGCCTGCGTGGCAAGCACAAGCCCGTCTACACCCCGCACGTCGATACCGGCGACTACATCGTCGTGATCAACGCCGAGAAGATCGTGGTCACGGGCAAGAAGCTGACCGACAAGAAGTACCACCGTTTCACGGGGTACATCGGCAACCTGAAGACCGAGACCCTGGGCCAGGCGCTTGAGCGCCACCCCGAGCGCGTCATCGAGACCGGCGTGAAGGGCATGCTGCCCAAGAATCCGCTCGGTCGCGCGATGTACCGCAAGCTCAAGGTCTACAAGGGCTCCGAGCATCCGCATTCCGCCCAGCAGCCGCAGCCGCTGGACTTCTAAGGTACCGACATGGCAATCCAGCAGAATTACGGCACCGGCCGCCGCAAGTCCTCCACCGCCCGCGTGTACCTGCGCAAGGGCGATGGCAAGATCACCGTCAACCAGCGTCCGATCGATGAGTTCTTCGGTCGCGAGACCGCGCGCATGATCGTGCGCCAGCCGCTCGAGCTGACCCAGTCGACCGACAAGTTCGACGTCAACGTCACCGTCGCCGGCGGCGGCACCACCGGCCAGGCCGGTGCGATCCGCCTGGGCATCGCCCGCGCGCTGGTGGAGTACGACGAGTCGCTGAAGTCCGAGCTGCGCAAGGCCGGCTTCATGACCCGCGACGCCCGCGAGGTCGAGCGCAAGAAGGTCGGCCTGCACAAGGCTCGCCGCGCCACCCAGTTCTCCAAGCGCTAATCGCGCCTGGGGCGCTCCACAGCGGCATCCGCTCCAGATGGTGCGGATGCCGGGCAGAGGCGCTAAAATCCGCTCCATAGCCCCGTCGCCAAGCGGTAAGGCACCTGACTCTGACTCAGGCATTCGGAGGTTCGAATCCTTCCGGGGCTGCCAGATCCAAACGAAGAACCCGCCCACGTGGCGGGTTTTTTGTTGCCTGTCTCCCGGTGATCACCATGTCGGAGGCGGGTGTCCTCGCGCGGTCGCGACTCCCACGGGCAACCGTTACACTTGAAACCATCGCGCAACGCGCAGTCACATCGAGGTCCCCCATGAAGCTTGGCTCCCTCAAGGAAGGCGGCCGCGACGGCACGCTCATCGTCGTGTCCCGCGACCTGGCCCGCGCCGTGCGCGCCACCGGCATCGCGGACACGATGCAGCGCGCGCTGGAGGACTGGTCCAACGCCGCGCCGCGGTTGAACGCGCTTTCCGACGCGCTCAACGCCGGCACCGCCGAAGGTGCCTTCGACGTCGACATGGCCCAACTGGCCTCGCCGCTGCCGCGCGCCTACGAGTTCGTCGACGGCAGCGCCTACCTGCCGCACGTGGAGCGCGTACGCCGCGCCCGCGGCGCCGAGGTGCCCGAGAGCTTCTACACCGACCCGCTGATGTACCAGGCCGTCAGCGCCGGCTTCTACGGGCCGCGCGATCCGGTGCGCGTGCCCAGCGAGGAGTACGGCATCGACCTGGAAGCCGAGATCGTGGTCATCACCGACGACGTGCCGATGGCGGTGAGCCCCGAGCAGGCCGCCGGGCACATCCAGCTGGTCGGGCTGGTCAACGACGTCAGCCTGCGCAACCTGATCCCAGGCGAACTCGCCAAGGGCTTCGGCTTCCTGCAGTCCAAGCCGCGCTCGGCGCTGAGCCCGGTGTTCGTGACGCCGGACGAACTGGGCGATGCGTGGAAGGGCAGCAAGCTGCACCGTCCGCTGCTCACCCACATCAACGGTGAGTGGTTCGGTGCGCCGGAGGCGGGCGTCGACATGCAGTTCGACTTCGGCCAGCTCGTCGCCCATGCCGCCAAAACGCGCCCGCTGTCGGCCGGCACGATCGTCGGCTCGGGCACCGTGGCCAACGAGGACACCTCGCTGGGCGCGTCGTGCTTCGCCGAGCGCCGCACGGTAGAAACGCTGGAGCATGGCAAGCCGAGCACGCCGTTCATGAAGTTCGGCGACACCGTCCGCATCGAGATGCTGGACGAAGCCGGCGCGTCGATCTTCGGCGCGATCGAGCAGCGCATCGAGCGCGCCGACGCCTGACCGGCGGAGCCCGCGCGCCGGCGGATGGTCCGCTTCGGGCCGCCGGCGCCGTTTATCTTGGATGGCCGCGTCGAGCGGGCCTGGGGACTGGGGACCGACACGTGGCCGATCAACTTCAGCTGTACTCGTACTGGCGTTCGAGCGCGGCCTACCGCGTGCGCATCGGCCTGAACCTCAAGGGCCTGCCGTACGACACCATCCCGGTGCACCTGGTGCGCGACGGCGGCCAGCAGCACACGCCGGAGTTCCGGGAGGCCAACCCGCAGGGCCTGGTGCCGGTGCTCAAGCACGGCAGCCGCGTGATGCGGCAGTCACTGGCGATCCTCGAATACCTCGACGAAACCTGGCCGTCCCCGGCACTGTTGCCGCCGTTGAGCCGCGACCGCGAGCGCGTGCGTTCACTGGCGCTGGCCATCGCCTGCGACATCCACCCGCTCAACAACCTGCGCGTGCTGCAGTTCTTCGAGAACACCTGGCACGTGCCGCAGCCCGAACGCGAGGACTGGGTCAAGCACTGGGTCGCCGAAGGCTTTGCGGCCATCGAGGCCCTGCTGGCCGACCATCCGTCCACCGGCCGGTTCTGCGAGGGCGACATGCCGTCGATCGCCGATTGCTGCCTGGTGCCGCAGGTCTACAACGCCCGGCGCTTTGGCGTGTCGATGGATGCCTACCCGACCATCGCGCGCATCGAGGCCGAGTGCCTGGCGATGGAGGCGTTCGACGCGGCACGCCCGGAACGGCAGCCTGACGCGCCGTAGCCGAGCGGCCACGCGGGCAGCCCGCCACCTGCCGGTGCTGCAAAGAAAAAGGGCCGCAATGCGGCCCTTTTTTGCATGGCGCAGTACGACGCCCGTTACGGTTCGGACTGGAACACGTCCGCGTACGGGTCGTGCTCGCCGGTGCCGCCTTCCGACAGGCGGAACTTCAGCGCCAGGCCGTCGCGCGAATCGGCGGCCTTCAGCGCCTCCTCCATCTCGATCTTGCCTTCCTTGTAGAGGCGGAACAGGCACTGGTCGAAGGTTTCCATGCCTTCCTCCAGCGACTCCTCCATCGCCTGCTTGATCTCGTGCACCTGGCCGCGGCGCATCAGGTCGCGGATGTGCGGTGTGTTGATCAACACTTCGGCCGCGGGGATGCGACGCCCGTCCACGCCCACCACCAGGCGCTGGCTGACCACCGCCTTGAGGTTGAGCGCCAGGTTCATCAGCACGTTCTTGTGCGCGTTCTCGTTGAAGAAGTTGAGGATGCGCTCCAGCGTCTGGTCGGCGTTGTTGGAGTGCAGCGTGGCCAGACACAGGTGGCCGGTCTCTGCGAAGGCGATCGCCGCCTCCATCGTGGTCGCATCCAGGATCTCGCCGATCAGGATGACGTCCGGCGCCTCGCGCATCGCGTTCTTCAGCGCGTTGTGGAAGGCGTGCGTGTCCAGCCCGACCTCGCGCTGGTTGACGATCGACTTCTTGTGCTTGTGCAGGTACTCGATCGGGTCCTCGATGGTGAGGATGTGCCCCGGGATACTGCTGTTGCGGTGGTCGATCATCGACGCCAGCGTCGTGGACTTGCCCGAGCCGGTCGAACCGACGATCAGCACCAGCCCGCGCGGGGCCATGATGATGTCCTTGAGCACCTGCGGCAGCTGCAGCTCCTCGATCGACGGGATCACGCTGCGGATGGCACGGATGACCATGCCGACTTCGCCGCGCTGCTTGAAGACGTTGACGCGGAAGCGGCCGGCGCCCTCCAGGGCGAGCGCCATGTTCAGCTCCAGGTCGCGCTCGAACAGCGGCACCTGGCCCTCGTCCATCAGCGAGTAGGCGATCTTCTTGACCATGCCCGGCGGCAGGCCGGTGTTGCCAAGGGGGTACAGCTTGCCCTCGACCTTGATGTACACCGGCGCCCCGGTGGTCAGGAACATGTCCGACGCGTTCTTCTCCGTCATCAGCTTCAGGAAATAGCCGATGTCCATGCACAACCCCCTCATTGACGGCGACGTACCGTTGCCAGCGCGCCGCCGGCCTGCCCAAAATGGCCGCGCGAAAACCCCATCCGACACGGCACCCCTAATGAACTCAAGCTTCGCACACTTTCGTTGGCCGGCGCTTGCGCTGGTGCTCGTTCTGGCGCTCGCGTCCTGCGCCTCGATGCCGCCGCCCACGGCCGAACTGGGCGCGGCCCAGCAGGCGGTCGTGAGGGCTGAAGGCGCCGATGCCGACCAGTACGCATCGGCCGAGATCGCCACCGCACGCGAGGCGCTGCTGCGCGCCCAGTCGGCGATGGCATCCGGGCGCGAGGACGATGCACGCCGGCTGGCGCTGGCCGCCTCGGCCGACGCCGACCTCGCCTACGTGCTGAGCCGTGACGCCGTGGCCCAGGCCGAACTGGCGCAGCGCCGCGCCGAAGTCGAAACGCTTCAGCGCCGCCTGCAGGGAGGTGTCCAATGAACCGGATTACCCTGACATTGGCGGTGGCCGTTGGTCTGGCCGCACTGGCCGGCCCGGTGGCCGCGCAGGAGGCCGGGTCCGACCTGGCGCAGCGGCTGACGGCGCTGGAAGCCAACGCCGAATTCAGCGGCATGGCCGCCTACGAGCGCCTGCAGGCGCGCCAGGCGGTGGACGCGTTGGCCGAGGCGGGCAGCCG
>Ga0208375_1002944_pt1 | contig 15188 bp, 13 predicted proteins | sample RifOxyD1_FD_184038 | JGI IMG/M metagenome (GOLD analysis project Ga0208375, IMG submission 184038) | Soil microbial communities from Rifle, Colorado - Rifle Oxygen_injection D1 (SPAdes) | ecosystem: Environmental > Terrestrial > Deep subsurface > Rock core/Sediment | place: Rifle, Colorado... | reverse complement strand
AATGGTAGGAACAATAGTATTAAGCAGTTTTTGGAATTTTGATGCATTATTCACCGCCCAAGATCATCCAGTTAGAGAATTGCAAGATACTTTTTATTTAGATAAAAAAATAAGTGCAAAACTTCCGGATAAAGAGTTGGTTAGAAGGATTAAGCAAGTACATGAAACTGGATTAAACACTGGAGATGAAAAGAGCAAAGGATGGCAATATTCTTGGAATGAAGAAGATGCAAAAAGATTAGTATTGCGAACTCATACAACATGCTTATCAGCTCAAACACTTGCTGAAATAGGAAAAAACAAAACAAAATTAGAGGATAAAAATGACCAAGGGAACAAAAACAATCTCAAAGGAAAATATTTTGCAATCGGCAGATGCTTTAGAAATGAAACAGTTGATTGGAGCCATGGCTTTGAATTTAATCAAACAGAAGGAATTGTAATAGACCCTAATGCCAATTTTAGACACTTGTTAGGATATTTAAAACAATTCTTCAAAAAAATGGGATTAAATAGTATTAAATTTGTTCCTTCTTACTTTCCATATACTGAGCCAAGTGTAGAGATATATGCATATAATAAAGATAGAAAAGTATGGATTGAGGTTGGAGGGGCGGGAATATTCCGGCCAGAAGTTACAATCCCCCTTTTAGGCACATATGTTCCAGTATTGGCTTGGGGCCCGGGATTCGACAGAATACTAATGAATTATTATCAAATAAAAGATTTAAGGGAAGTTTACAAAAATAATTTAACTGATTTGAGAAACAAAAAAACCTGGATAAAGTAAATATAAACTAAAATGAAAAATAAATCAAAGACTATTGGAGAATTAGACTTGATACTAAAACCATCTAAGATTCAAGGAGTTGGAGTATTTGCAAATAGAAATATCATAAAAGGTGAAAAATTATTATTAGATAAAAAGATTAGAAAAATTAAAATTAGTACAGCCAAAAAAAATAAACAATTATATCAAATGTGTGAAAATTATTGTGCAGAAACTAAAAATTATTATGCATGCCCAATAAATTTTGGTGCGATGTCAGTTTTATGGTATCTAAATCATTCAAAAAAGCCAAATTTAAAAGCAATTAAAAATGGATGGATAACTAAGAATACAATAAAAAAAGGGCAGGAATTAACAATTGATTATAGTGAGCTAGATAAAGATGTAGATAATGCTTATTATTTTAATAAAAAACTAAAATGAAAAATAAAATCAATGGTATCTTCGGAATATCACTCTTGAAACAAACTCAAGGGAAGATTAAGCGAAAGAAACCGTTAGGTGTCTGCGCATGGCAACTGTAACATTTAACAAAGAAATTTTTGAAAGAGAAATAGGAAAATTTGATGAAGAAATGCAACAGCAAATAGCTTTATTTGGAACACCAATAGAATTTTTCGATAATAAAGAAATACAAGTTGAAATCTTTCCTAATCGTCCCGATTTATTAAGTTATCAGGGGTTCAAAAGAGCTTTCCTTGCATACTTAAATAAAAAATCACATATAGGATTAAAAGAATACAAAATAAACAAACCCTTAAAGGATTACATTGTTTATATAGACAAATCAGTTGAAAAGATTAGGCCTTTCACATCCTGCGCAATTGTTAAAAATCTTGAGTTTAATGATGAGAAAATAAAAGAAATAATAGATATCCAAGAAAAATTGCACTTCACGTTGGGAAGAAAAAGAAAAAAACTTGCAATAGGCATATACCCTTTAGAGAAAATTTCCCTGCCAATAACATATGAAGCATTAGAACCCGACAAAATAAAATTCCAACCACTTGAATCAAATAAAATTATGCACGGTCTTGAAATCCTACAAAGACATCCGGCTGGAAGAGAATATGCTCATTTGCTTGCGGGCAAACAAAGATTCCCAATTTTTATTGATTCGAATAATAATATCTTAAGTATGCCTCCAATAATAAACAGCCATTTAACCGGAAAAATAACAGAAAGTACAAAAGAAGTTTTTATTGAATGTTCTGGATTTGACTTTGAAATTTTAAACAAATGCCTAAACATTATAGTCACAACGTTATTAGAAATGTCTTCGGATGTACAGGCTTATCAAATGCAATTGATAAGAAAAGACCAAGATAAAGTTCTAACTCCTAACTTAAAACAAGAAAAAATTAAATTAAATATAAAAAATGCAGAAAAATTGCTCGGAATTCCTTTAAAACCTCAAGAAGTAAAAACTTATCTTGAAAGAATGGGCCATGATTATGATATTAAAACTGGCTTTGTGTCTTATCCTGCATGGAGAACAGACATTTTGCACGAAGTAGACATAATAGAGGATATTGCAATAGCTTATGGATATGACAAACTAATTCCTGAACTCCCGGAAATCTCAACACTAGGAGAAGAAGATAAAAAAAGCATCATAAAAAACAAAATAGCAGAAATTCTAGTTGGTTTAAATCTTTTAGAAGTTTCTAATTATCACTTAACATTAAAAGAGAACCAAATAAGCAAAATGGAGTTAAATGAAAAACAAACAGGGGAGATAATAGACATAGAAGAATCAAAAACAGAATACAATATATTAAGAAAAGATTTGAGCCATTATTTACTTAAAGTTGTCTCAGAAAATGTTGATTCAGAATACCCCCAAAAAATATTTGAAATCGGGGAGGTGTTCAAAAAAGATAATCTTAATGAAGTTATTGAAGAAGACAAACTTTCTATTGCCTTAACCCCCGGAAATTTCACAGATTTAAAACAAATAATAAATTATTTATTCAAAAACCTCAATTTGGAAATAGAACTTAAAGAACCTGAAAATAATTTCCCTATTCATTTTATTGAAGGAAGAGTAGCTGAATTATTTATAGAAAACACTTCAATAGGATTTGCAGGAGAAATCCATCCTAAAATTCTCAAGAATTGGAAAATAAAAATGCCTGTTTCTTTATGCGAAATGTCTCTTGAAAAAGTAATGGAATTAATTAATAAATCTTAAGAATTCTTATATAAACTTTGAATTTTAATTAACCTAAAAACCTATTTTAAATATACTGCTCTTTTATCACAAATCAATAAAAAGTAAACTAATCGGAAAACATCGTCGATAATTATGATTAATGGTTGTTTCTTTGATTATCAATCTGAAAATCAATCTAAAAAATATCGTGAGTGAAAACGAGTGCAAAATCACTTGAAGATTCTCTTTGTTAACTTGAGAAATTGACTTAACAAATAGCTATTTGGCGTCCAAAGAATCTTTTTTCCCAGTAAAAATTCTTGGCGTAACCCTCATTGCTTTGGAAGTAATGTCAAAGAAATAAATTTTAGTAGAGTGGTTTGTTCCCCTCATTTTTAAAACTTCTATAAGTCTTTTACGCTCATTTTTTAATCTAATAAAATATAAAAGTATTATGCTATCCGCTTCAAACTCCAAAGAAGTTGATTCCCCATTTTCTCTTTCAAACGGAGGTTCTTGAAGTGTAACAAGAGAAGTACACTGCCACCTTCTAACTATATCAAACAAAGATAATGCAGCTTCTCTTTTTTCTAATTCCCCTTCAAAAAGTAATGCAAAAGAAGTAACACTGTCAATAACAAGTCGGGTTACTTTATGTCTAATTACTGTTGACTCAATTTCTCCTCCTCCTTCTTCAATCATCATCTTTACTTTTTCCGGGCTGTATTCAAGAAAAAATAATTTTCCTTTTTTCTCATAACTTGCTAAATCCCATCCAAATTCTTTCATATTTCTATAAAACTCATCCTTTTTCTCCTCAAAAGTTATGTAGATACATTTTTCTCCTCTTTTTAATCCTTCCATTAAATATTGCATAGAAAAAATTGTTTTTCCTGAACCAGAATCCCCTACCACCATATTAACAGAAAATTCTTCAAAACCCCCTTTTGTTAAATTATCCAACCCCGGAATCCCGGTGGAAATCCTCTTAACCTTGGTTCTCACTCTCCTTTTTTTTATAATTGACCTTAATCTATAATCTATTTTAACCTTCTTTTTCACCCCAATTTTCCCTTGCGGCTTTCTCTTTGTTATTATCTTTTGAGTTTTTTTATCTTTATTTTGTTTATTCTTTCTCATATTTTATAAAAAAACAATCATCTATATAAACTTTATGAGAGAATATCAAAACTACTTGATATAAAATTGTATAAAAACAACCTTATCAAAAAGAACATGCTTAGCGAGGTTATTATTAAGGGAAGAGCATAACGCAATCCATATTTCTCGCTGCCCTTATTAACCAATCCTATCAATAAACTGGAGATAACATCTATTGTTACTAAGAATACTAAGGCAAAATAAATTACAAAATTTATTGAAAGACCCACATTTGTAAAAGTAAATGGCAAACTAGTTTGTGCGGATGAAGTGACAGACAATTTAGATGTAAGCCCAATAATTATTTCGACGAGTATAGAGGACAGAGCAAAAAGGAAAGGTGCGCCAATTCCAACTGCAATAAATATAAAGATTACATACATTAAAACATTGGAGGCTGCCCTTTTTTCCAAGTATTCTTTCTCTCTCATATTTTGCCCCGCAGTCTCTAAAAGAGTTGATATATTGCCTCCCGCCTTTAAGCCAGAGATTATCAAAGAGATTATCTTTCCAATTTTTTCGGAATTAATTCGCTTGGATAAATCATTAAATGCTCTTACTATCTCTTTTCCTGTTGCTATTTCTTTTCCCGTTAAAAGAACCTCTTTATCTAATGGTTCAAATTCTGGACGAGCAGAAAATAAAAAAGCTCTATCAATAGTCATACCAACTCTTAAATTGCTTGCCATTAATTGAATAAGGTCTGGAAAAACCTCTTCCATTTTCCTTATTTGGGCAGATGCTTTCAAAGAAACCCGGTAATATGCTATTATTTGAAACAATAAAAAAGAGATGATAAAAACAAGAAAGAAATTAACATTCAATAAAAATAATATTATGCCAAGAAATGCAGATATCCAAAATCCGTAGATTAAACTTCTTGAAAGATAATCTTCTGGATGAATTCCTATATTCGCCACTTTAATATTATCAAAATAAACTTTTCTCATTTTCTCTGGGATAAGCAAAGATAGTTTCATAATAAACTTGGCCTCCTAGTTTTGACTAAACCTAAAAATAATATTTGAATAATAACTATGAACACAAATACCGAGATAAAAACAAGTTTTATAAGGGTGGCTGAAAGTCCCAGCATTGAAGAGATTATTATCAAAAACGTTATTCCTAATGAAGGGACTATTACTGTAATGAGCATATAAAACATCACTAACGGATTTAATTTTCCTCCATAGTTTTGTATTTGAATTGCCTGCTCTTTATTAAGCGAATCTATGCCATCTTTTATAACAACTATCATATCACTTCCCGATCTTAATCCATTGCTTATCTGCCATAAGACTCTTTTAAAATAATCTGAACCAGTTTTTTTTATTAAACCTTCTAATGCAAGAACTTGGGGCATGCCGGTATTAAGTTGCCTCACTACTTTCCTAAACTCTTTACTAACCATACCATATTCTGAATTGGATATATTGGATAAAATCTGAAACATAGGTATTCCAGATTCAAGTTGAACAATCATATCCTGCAGAGCGGGGATTAGATTCTTTTCCAGATTTTTCGATTTTCTGAAAGAATAAATTCGGGGGTAATTAAATTGAACAGCAAAAATGAAACAGGAGAAAAGTAAAGCTATAAAAATTCCAATAAAAAAACTAACTTTTACAATCATTGATAACAAGATGCCAAATAAAAAAAAGAAGATAAAAGAGATTCCAACTGTTCTGGTTACTATGCTCAAATATTCTTGAGTGCTTAGCTCGACATCCGCACTTATGAGAAATTCTTTAAGTTTTTTATTTTTTATTCCTTGAAAAAGCTTGGAAAATTTTAATGATTTCTTCTTTAAAATGTCTAAATTTCCTGTTGTAAAAGGTATTCTAAATTTAAATTCATCCTGAACTTTTTTACGATCCACCATAATTACAAAATCTTACTCACATCATTTTTTTTAATTATCCTAGAAAGCTCGTCTGGATTAGTATAATAAAGGTTCATCACTCTTCCAAGCTGTTCAAAGCTTCTTAACTTATTTTTTATTAGCCATTGTAGGATAGATTTTTTGTATTGCATATCCTTTTCTATTTCAAATCTTGACATTGCAGTATGTCGACCCAGCTCTTCCAAAAAAACAAGACTTTCATTATGCCCTATGATTTTATCCCTTTCTGGAGAAAATCTAAATAATATATTTGGAGAAACTTTGTCATTTCCTGCAATAAATTCTGCAACTTGAAAAACTCTTCTTGATCCCTTTCTCCTATCCCTAAACATTACTACGTTAAGATTAACTATCTTTAACATGCTCGGAGGAACACTTAATGGGGGATGAGTTAATCTGGAAATCGTTTCTGAAGCAGTATCAGCATGGACTGTAGCATAAACACTATGCCCTGTGTGCATAGCTTCAAACAAAACTTCAGCTTCTTTTTGTCTTCTCATTTCTCCCAAAACAATTCTATCCGGCCTCATTCTAAGGCTATTAACTAAAAGGTCCAACATACTTACTTCCCCTTTCCCTTCAGGATTTGCAGTTCTTGTTGCTAATGGACACCAATACAAGAATTCAGGAAGCATTAATTCTCTTGTATCTTCAATACTAATTACCCTTTGGTTAGGGGGGATAAATGGCATCAATGAATTAAGAAAAACAGTTTTCCCCGAAGCCGTACCACCCGAAATGAGAATATTCATCTCAAACTCAACAGCCAACCACAAAAGAGTTACAATATCTATGCTAACAGTGTTATTTATTATAAGATCCACAATAGTCCATGGATCCCTTGAGAATTTCCTAATCGTAATAGTATTCCCTTTAGTAGAAATTGGATAAAGAACAGCATTAGCTCTGTCTCCTGTAACCATGTGAGCATCAAGCAATGGAGAAAGAATATTTACTTGTCTTCCAACTCTTCTTGCAATAATATTTGAATAATTTAATATGTCTTCTTCCCTTTTTATCATCACATTCGTTTGAAGCCAACCATATTTTTTATGATAAACCCTAACAGGCTCTTTGCTATTTGCAATAACCAACTCTTCAAGATAAGGATCTGCTATTAAAAATTCAATTTGCCCCAAACCTAACATATCTTGCAATAACATCCCAGTCAAAAACTTTTTGGAATCCTGAGAAATATCCGGAACTTTTTCTGACAATAATTCCGATGCTTTTTGCGAAAATTCTTTTTTTATTTTATTAATTAATTTAAGTTCTGCAATCTCTACTGCACCAATTGTTGTCGTTGAGATTAACTCCTTTCTAAGCTGTTCTAGCAAGGCAGATGTCCCAAAACCAACTTGTGGAAGAAGGAGGTTGTAAGTTTTTCCAATTTCAGACAATTCAATCTTAACAATTACATTGACATCATCCACTTCAAGCTCGTACTTATCAATAACTTGTTTATCCTCATTAATCAAAGTTTTATTTGTAATTTTATTTTTATTCTTGAAGATAATCTTGTTAACGTATTTATTTTTGTTATTTGGGTTACTTTTCTTGTTTAAAGTATTAGAATTTTCAATTGGTGATTTGCTGAATTTAACCTTATCTGTAAAAGTCTGAAATTTATTTCCTTTGTCGTCTTTTTCCGCTAATTTTTTTATTTCTAAACTTTCCTTTTTGTTGCCGCTTCTTTTCTTGTTTTGTTCTTCTATTTTCGGGTTTTTCTCCAGGTTTTTCTTTAGATTTTTTTTCATTTGTTTCTTTTTGTTTTTCATTTGCTTCTTCATTATCTTTATCTTTATTGTCCTCAACAATATTTACAATTGGATCTGAAAAAGTGGGATATTCGATTGCAGCCAGGTCTAAATCTTCAAAAATCTTGCTCCATTCCAAAGCCAAATCCTTATCAATTTTAAATGTTCTAGCAATACTTGGGATATTAATGCTCTTTTCCTTAACCAAAAGATCATAAAAAGCATCTAAATCTGTAAAACCTTTCCCACTTTTTCTTTGAAACGATAACTTAACAATTTTGCTTACTCTTTGAGCCTTAAGTTTCTGAATTTTTATATAGGATAAGAATAAAAACACTAAAAATAAAAACACTAAAATCAATATCCAAAATTTGGAAGATATAAAATCAGTTAAGATGTTAAACGCAGGACTTAGATCATAAAAATTATACTTTATATTGAGAAAATACAGGGCAGACAATAAAATTAAGAAGAAAAATTCTAAGAATAATATTTTCACACCTCTTCTCATTGCAAATCTTTATAAATTTGTTTATCTAAAAAAATATATCAAAGGAGGTATATAAATCTTACTTTAAAATTATGAAAGCACAATCAAGTTTAGAGTATATGTTATTAATTGGCTTTGTAACTTTGGCAATAAGTGTAGTGCTTATTACAGCTTATTTTTATATTAATTTTTCAAAAGATAGAATAAAAGAGAATCAAGTTGAAAATTTTTCCGGAAAAATAATTTCATCTGCAGAATCTGTTTTTTTTTCAGGGGAACCTTCCCAAACAACAATAACAATTTACATTCCATCAGGAGTTGAAGATATAAATTTCAATGCAAAAGAATTAGAAATTACTTATATTACATCATCTGGGACAAACAAAGTATCATTCTCATCAAGAGTGGATCTTTCTGGAGAAATAAATAAGTTAGAAGGAACAAAGATATTGATTATTAAGGCTTTGGAAAATGAAGTTTTGATAACACAAAAACAATGAAAAAAAAAGCTCAATCTGCGATGGAATTTTTAGTTATTTCAGCGTCAGTTATATTTTTCTTCACAATGTTTTTTGTTGTAATCCAGAAAAATGTTTTGGATAAAGAAAAAGAACAAGAAGTAGTTGTGGTCGAAGAATTAGCGCTTTCAATTAAAGATGAGATAGGAATTGCACTTGGCGCCAGCGATGGTTATTCTCGGGAATTTAACATTCCAGATAATATATTTGGAAGGGATTATGAAGTCACATTGATTGATAATTCAACTATTTATGTAAAAAGTGCAATAAGTGCAATATCATTATCAACAGGAAGAGTAGAAGGCAATGTAAAAAAGGGGGTTAATGTTATTAAAAAAGAGAATGGTACAGTTTATCTCAACTAAAAAAGGGCAAATCTGGGGAATGGACTTGATGATAGCCATAACAATTTTTTTAGTGGGACTAATGGGGGCATATGTTTATGCAATAAATTATTCCTCTGAAGCCGGAGGAATATTGGATGAATTTTTTTATGAAGGTTCTGTTTTATCATCTTTATTTTTATCAGAAGGCTCTCCAATAAATTGGACCCAAGATAATTTTGACACATTGGGCATAACAAGTAATAACAGAATAAATCAAACAAAGTTAGATGATTTTTTCCAACTAAATTATCTGGAGATGAAAAGGGGCTTAAGAGCCCAACATGATTTTTATATAAATTTTACTGGAATCAAGGCTTTAGGGGGAAATGTAGAAAGCTTCGGAAAAAAACCAATCAATTCAAAAAATCTTGTTAAAATTGAAAGATTTACAATCTATGAAAATAAACCAATAAAAATAAATTTTTACATATGGGAAGGTGAATAAAAAATGACAAATAAAAGAGGATATTATTATTCAACCGATGCACTTATAGCAGTGGTGGTTATTTTCTTGGTAATTTTTGCATTAAAACCTTTGGGGGAAAAAAGAGAAATTCAAGTAAACGTCCAAGAAGATTTAATATCGGTTCTTTCTAATCTAAAAATGGGGGAAGTTAATGATAGCTATTTCCAAGAGTTAATAAGCAGTGGTGAGGCCTCAGAAAACATAACGATCTTAGAACAGATAGTAGAACTATATGCAAAAGATTCTCCAGAAGCAGAAAATTTAATTAATTACATACTTATTAATTTAAAACCAGAAGAAAATATCGGAGTCTGGGTAGGGAATGACTTAATTGCAAGTGTTAATAAGACATCTTATGAATCCTCAACAGAAATATGGACTTCAAGAGAACTAGTTTCTGGGATAAAAAAAACAGAAAATGGAGATGATGTCAAAGGCTATTCAGCCAGAGCTTTTCTAAAACGAACAGATAACATAGAATATTATTTTTTTGGGGGTTATGTTGGTGATGGAAATATCACAATATTAATTGAACCAAAAGGAAAAGTTAAAGATATTAAAATTGAGGGGGCAATTAGCGAAAATTTTCAAGTGTATATAAATGGCAATTTTGCAGGGAGTTATAACAAATCCCCTTCAGAAATTGAACCCATAACTCATTCTCTTACAAACTATTCCAATCTATTTACAAGTGACATTAATACTATAGAATTCAAAGGAAATAAAAGTCTGTATATAGCTGGTGGGCATTTAAAAATCTCCTATGAAAATTCCACTCAAGTTCCTACATCAAAAAGATATCTCCCAGGAATTGATGGACTGATTAATATCTATGATTCCTTTTATATCCCATCTAATTTAACCTCTTTAGAGTTTTATCTTCATTATACCAGCCCAGTAGACCTGTTTTTGGTTGTAGGAAATGAAACCATTTATGAAGGGAGGGGGGAAAATGTGCAGCAGACTATAACAAATGCAGAAATAATCTCAAAAATAAACTATAAGGACCTAATCAAAAAAACTATTCCATTAAGAATAGGCCTAGAAGAAATAAACTATGTTGGGGAAACAATTACTTTAGATTTAATTTCTGTTACAGATTTGTCCAAATATATGAGATGTTCAATATTTCAATATGGACCAAATAAAAATCAATGTAACACTGCAAATGGTATTTGGATGCTACCTGCTAATTATTCAGAAGAAGCAAACAAATTACTTATCAATGAAATCCTTTATTATGCTGGAAATCAAATGGGTTTTATTGGATTGGGCGCAAGTGAAAATCCAGTTTTATCTCACCCATTATCCACAAATAAAAATTCTTTGTTAAGCACAGTTGATCGGTTATCATTAGAATCAAGTTATGATGCTAATAACCTAAGATTATGCTCCGGGATAACAAGTGCAACACAAGAATTCGTTTCAAATGCTAATAGCAATGCAATTAGAGTGATGATAGTTATGCTCGCGGGACAAATCTCTACTCCCCCATGCAACATAGCAACAATAGATTTAAATCAAGATGGAACAATAAACTCACTGGATGATGCTATAAAAGCTTCATGTGACGCTTACAATGTTCAAAATATAACAATTCATACAATAGGATATGGGGACATTGTGGATACAAATACTCTTTCTGCAATGGCGGCTTGTGCAAATGGGACATTTACTTATCAACCGAATGTGTCTGAGTTAGTTGATACCTATCAAGAGGTAATAGACAAAATCCTAATCCAGTATAAATTTCAAACTGCAAAAACCTCCACGGGGGTGCATACTAAACTTTATCCGGATTCTTATATAAAAATGGAATATGAAAAAGAAGAAACCCCTTTTGGATTGGTCATAAATCTTGAAGAGCAATTTACCAGTGCAAGCATAGGAACCTTAAATGTTCCAAATAATACTGAAGTTGAAGAAGTAAAAGTAATTTCTTATTCTGGAGCAAAATGGACTAATGAAATAAACCTGTATAATAATGAAAACGGATGGGATAATATTTTCAAACTTTCTGATTTTGGGCAGCAATATATCAAAATTGGAGATCCTTATAATATAATCATCCCTAAAGACAAAATAAAAAAAGGAGCAAATCAAATAAATTTGACTACGGGGGTTTCTCCTTCTAATTCTTCAGAGGGTTCTGTATTCAATAAAATAATTTATACTTTAATCAAAGGAGGATTGGGATACTCACCAATTTCTGCATCAGCTAAAGGATGCATTTGGAATATTGAATTTTCTGACAACACAAATTCAACAATAATCATCCCAACAGATTATAATGGAACAAAAACATGCTCTTATACTACCTTATCAAATTCATATAATGAAAATGATGCAATAGCAAATGCCGTCTATGACTTGCTAAAAAATTTGGATTTGGATTTGAATGGGAAAGTGGATAGCAAATTTTCAAGCCAAGACTTATCTATAGACTCAAGTGAAATATCAGGTATACCTTATATAATTAGTAGTGAGGTGCAAGTAAGAATATGGAGATAAAAAATAAAAAAGGACAGCTGTTCACTTTAATGGCCATTGCAATCTTATTTTTATTATTCACATCATACGGATTATATTCTATTGTAAGCAAGAACAGTTCTGTAAAAACAAGAGTAAAAACAATGGATTCTTTTGTTTCATCAATGGAATCAGATTTGGAAAGAAAAATTTACATTTCTGGCTTTAGAATTATCTTTCTGGCTGAAAATTCTATAGCTAAATCTGGAAACTACTTAGATGATTTTAACAATTTTTTTGAAAATGCTATAGTTAATGGAAGTTCGAATGAAGAGGATTCTGATATTTTACTTGGAGCAACTATTTCTGAGATAATCTTATCTGTGCAAGAAGATGGGCAAAAATTAGGAATTGATGTCAATTTGTATGATATTGATATAGACGTAGGACAAGAAGACCCCTGGCATGTTATCGTTTATATGAATTACACATTAAATGTTACAGATGAAACAAATTTGGCTAGATGGGATAAAAAAGAAAATTTAAAAGCCCATATACCAATAAAAAATTTTGAAGATCCATTATTTTTGCTTAATACCGGCGGTTTAATATCTAGAAAATTTAATTCTACAGTTTTTGAGGGAGAATATGTTTCAGGAAACAACGTGGATGGACTTTTATCGCATTTAAATAATGGTTACTACACAAATAATAGCAATGCACCAAGTTTCATAAAACGCCTTGAGGGAAAAAATGAAGCAGATATTAATGGCATAGAAAGTTTTGTTGATTTGGGAAAACTTTCAACTCAAGGAATTACTGTTCAAGACAAATCGGTTGTTGATTATATTTATTTTTCTTCTTTAAATCCAACAAGTTATGGAGTACAAGGAATGCCTTCGTGGTTTAAAATTGATGATTTGCACATAGATAAATACCAAGTAAATGGATTGTTAATCTAATAAGCCGATAAAGAACTTGATATCAACTCAAGTTCATAACTTAACTTGAGGAAACAACCATTAAGCATTGTTAATCCTAATCTTTGACAAGATTTTTATAATTACTTTAATCTTTTTTTATATTAGTTTACCCTTATTTCTATATTACTTTAATTTTATAACTTTATTTATTTGCAATAAAAGAAAAAGAGCAACATAAAGCTGTTTTGAGCAATATAAATCTGATTTTTAAAACAGATTTTTATGTTAATAATTAAGGTTTGCTTAACATTTAGGGAAAATTTATAAAGTAGTTTAACTTGATTCTTATAATTTGTACAGTTTAAAAGGAGGTGTAAAGATGAATAAAAAAGGACAAGCTGCTTTGGAATTTCTTATGACTTATGGTTGGGCAATCTTAGCTGCGATTATAGTTATTGGGGTTCTAGCTTATTTTGGAGTTTTTAGTCCTGGGAGATATGCTCCTCAAGCTTGTGCAGTTACTGCGCCATTTTATTGTAATGCTGCTAATGCAAAAACAACTGGTTTAACTCTTGAATTTAGAAACCAAGGCGGTGAAGCTTTCACTATATCAAGTGTAGCTGTTACAAATTGTGCAACCGTTAATGTTGGCCAAGGTGTTGCTTCCGATGCAGCAATAGTAGTCGATGTTACCTGCACATTAATAGAAGGTAATAGTTTCAAGGGAGATATAACCATTAACTACCTTAAAACAGGCAGTACAGTAGAATTGTCTTCAACTGGGTCTATTTCACAAAGAGTTACAGCCTAAATTTTTTTTATTTTTTTATTTTTTATAATTTTATTTTTTCTGCACCAAAAAAAATATTTTAGCCAAAATAGCCTTTATCACTATTAGATTTAGAAGTGTCAAACTTAACGTTATCATTATCCTTTATTGTTTTAATAATCCTCAAAGTATCTTCCTTAATTTCTTGCCAAACAAAAAACATAAGCTTAATTAATTCTATTTCCTTAACTTCGTTATAGGCAACATCTGCTTCAATTAATTCTATCTCGATTTTAATTAATTTTTTGTAGATTTCATTAAGAAGTTTCTTATCCTCCGCTCCCAAACTCTTAAGTATAGAGAAATAAAACATTGGAGCATTAACTGGATGTAAAAGTGTTTCAACAAATCTCATATAATTATATATTTTATCTGCCATAAATTTTCTAATCTCTCTTAAAAGATAATCTGTTTCTACTTCTGCAATTTTTTCTATGCCAAAATCTTCATTCAATAATTTAAACTCAGGAAAACCATGAATTTTTTGGATATTAAGAAATTCTTTCTTAAATTTATCCAAAGATTTTTTGTCTTGGTTTCTGGCACCTTTTTTGCTTTCTCTGTTTTCTTTAAAATTTTCTTTAGCCATAATTACCTGATAAAATCAAAGTTTTTAAAGATATTCAATCAATACAATAAGAAAATATTGTCAAGGGATAAAAGTATTAATGGTTTATAATTGTGATAGCTTAGAAAATTATCTGTTCTGGCAAAGTTTCCTCTTTATTTCCTCTTTTTTTTCTTGTTTTTTCCAGACTTGGCCAACCTTATTAGTTTACTAATCTTAGAACTCTTACTCTTTCTACTGGACTTTCTTCCACCACTCTTCTTAACTGCCTTCTTTTTTTTCAATTTTTTCATCTTTTACCTCTTGAATAACACTTTTTATAATTTTTTATGATTAGGACTCGGTGAAGGAGTGCCTCAAACATCCGTTGAAATCAATCTTAACCTATCAACTTGCTTTAAAGGTTATCTCCTTCGCGCCACGAAGCGAAGCTTAAAAGGCACAGGTTTCGTAAAGAGAGTTATAGTCCTTCCCCTTTATTAATAGCTGAGTGCCAAACAGAGGCTCTCGCGGTCGCATCCTTTCCAGGACAACCGATTTAAGGATATAGGCAACTGAGTATTTAAATGTTGGCTGCTACCCAAAAGTAAAAAATTTTAAGAAAAGTTTAAGCCTCTGCTGAGGATTGAACTCAGGACCTCTACCTTACCAAGGTAACGCTCTAACCAACTGAGCTACAGAGGCTTTGTTTGTTTTGTCTTTACTCTGTACGAACCTTTTCTTTTAGAGAAAAGTTATTGCAATTTGAAAATCCATAAGCATTTAATTTTTTC
>Ga0208375_1002942_pt1 | contig 15196 bp, 18 predicted proteins | sample RifOxyD1_FD_184038 | JGI IMG/M metagenome (GOLD analysis project Ga0208375, IMG submission 184038) | Soil microbial communities from Rifle, Colorado - Rifle Oxygen_injection D1 (SPAdes) | ecosystem: Environmental > Terrestrial > Deep subsurface > Rock core/Sediment | place: Rifle, Colorado... | reverse complement strand
ATGAACTTGAAAGGGAAGCCTCTGAATTGAAAAGAGCTGAACGATATGTCAGAAAGAAAGAAGGAGAGGCTACACAAGTAGAGCTTGTAAGAGAAGCTTTAGCCATGGAAAAAGCAGCAAAACAAGCAAGTCTAGTTGAAAATGCTTTAAAGGATGCTGAATTAAAGAGACAGGCAAAAAATCTGCAAGATGCTGAAAAGAAGTTAAAAAATGTTGAATCAGAAAGCAGAAAGAAAGATGTTTTAAGACAGGCAAAACAACTTGAAAATGCGGAAAAGAAAGTTAAAGAATTAGAATTCTTAGACAAACAACAAGAATTGAACAGGCAAGCAATTGAACTTGTGAAGGCGCAAGCAGAGATTAACAAGAAAAAAACATCAAAGAAAAAGACTTCTAAGACGCAATCAGTTAAATCAACAACTTCAAAATCTGCAAAGACAAACAAAGAGCCGGTATTTGCAACAAAATCAGGCAATAATTTCCATGAAACTGGATGCATGATTATAAAGAAGACACCAAAGAAGAACCTAATATTATTCAATACTCAAAAAGATGCATTAAAGAAAGGATATAAGCCTTGTAATGTGTGTAAACCATGAGGTAAAAATGATAATACCCGCAAAAAGATTATTTGATATTAATGACGCAATTAATGTATTGGGCAAATCATACCATATTGGTGATAAGATTAATTTCTTGTTAAAAGAATCTAATGGACAAATCGTCGGTTTTTTGATTGCTGGCGGTCCAGGTAATGAGATTAGTCCAAAAAATCAGTCATTCTCTGATAAAATAATCGTTTATGCTACGGGTTATAAAAATCATGGAATATATGCTGTCTTTGAATCAGATATTGCCAAAGTTGATTACGCGCAAAAGTATTCTGGTCAGAAAGAATTAAAACATGATTGGGAATAAGGTTATATAACTTAAAATGATGTTAAACGGCCAAGTGCCCCATAATTTGTTTGTAAATCTTTAAAATATTTGGTGAGTTTTATGCCTGTTGCTAATTTGGATGGTAAGAATTTAATAAAATTTGAGAAACTTAAAGGCAGAATCTTTGAAGGAATAGAATCGCTTTCTGATATTGTTCAAATTAATAAATGGGCTTTTCCAGATTTTGTTGCTAGGGATATTGTTAATAAACCAGTCTTTTTTATGACTAATTTGGGTTCTTTCAGAAATTATTTTTTAGGAATTTTAGAGTTTAGTATTGATTCTTCGGTTAATTCGCGCATCCTTAAATTTAAGGGGGATATTACTAACAATAGTATGAATCTTAGTCTTTCAGAGATACTATCTAAACATTATTCGATTAGTTTTGAAGCTAAAAGATCTGGTAAAATTTATTTTGGTGGTATTGATTGTCCAGAATATTATGGCCCCGTGACTTTAGAACATCTTGTTCCAACGGATGCGCGCGCATATCATGATAATTTTAGATATTTACGAGATTAAGAAAAGATACTTATTATTCTAATATTCATTCAACTTCGTTTGTGTTTTCAAGCTTTTTACAAGAACACTTTGTGAAAGAATCTTGTTCAGATTATAATTGAATGTTTCTTTAACAAAATCAAGCGCATACTTCATCATACTTTCTTTATCAGGAAACTCAATTGGTTCAGAATTCATTGACTTCTTAGTTGCTTCACGAACAACCCATACTCCAAGAGGCGCCCAGTATTCATCTGTTATGAACCGCAAAGCAAGTACTGTCCCTTGTCTTTTCTGTTCTTGTAATTTTTGCAGTATTGCAAATCTTGCAGCATAATATCCGCCAACTGTGTTGATTGCATAGCTCTTTCTGCCATAGTATCCTTCATAATCTGTCATGAACTCACCATACTTTAGTGCTGTTTCAAATAATTCATAACTCCATGGTTCAGGATATACTAATATTAGATAATAATTTCCTAAGTATCCTCCAAAGTATAATTTGTAATCAGAAAACTTAAAATCCTTTACTTCTTTTATGAGATTTTTGCCTAATGTATCATCAACTGCTGTAATTGACCATCTTGTTGGCACTAGTTTTTTCCCTGTGTTTCTTCCAAGGTTGCCAACACTGAATATTTTTGTGAGGTAATGCTCATCAAATCCTTTATCATATAATATATTGAGTGATTGTGTTGCCGTAAGCTCATCATTGACTACCTTATCTACTTTTTGTGGAATTGAGGGATTTTCAGTAATTCGTGCTCTCTCAAGCTTTATTGTTGGGCCGAATGGAGTTGCTTCAGCATTGAAATTTATTTTTACTGTTGGCGGCTTTTCAAGAACAACTTCAGTATCAACTGGTCTACTTGAAAGCGATAGTTCTTGATATAGTTCCTTTAATCTTGTTCCTTTGATGTCTGTTTTGAAGTTCGCGTTTATCATTTGCGTTCTTAAATTTATGATTGTGTTTATGTCATATTCTTTGCCTGCCCATAATTGCGGGTTATCATATTGCTCATCCTTTTTTGCTTCAGGAAGACTTACTAGGCCAACGTTTATATTAGGATATCCGAACCGGCCTACAAATATATTGTAATTTTCTCCAAAGAATTCTTTCTTAAAATTTTGGCTGATATTCTTTTCTAATTTGATGCGTTCCCTTAATATGCAAAAGCATTTTGTTAAGCCTCTTGAATGACATTTGGGGCATACGATGTTCATGGGTTATGTAAATGCTCTTTTGTTTATATTCTTTACCGCTATTTGTCCTTTGAAAACTCTTTCGAATTATGGAAACAGTTTTCAGAAATGAAAACATTTATATAGAGGCTTGTATCTATGGTATTATGGGGTCTGGGAAATTACTAGAAACTTTGTTCGATGGTAAGATTTTGAATATTCTTAGGTTACTTCTTAACAGGAAGGATCAACAATTTACACTAAAAGAGGTTTCAAAATACTCAAAGGTTCCACTCGCATCAACATTTCGAATCGTAAACAAATTAGTTGAACTTGAAGTTATTGATGTTACTAAAACCAAACATCTGAAAATTTATAGTTTAGCACATAATGATAAGACAAGATATCTTGAAGCAATAATTAAGGAAAACAAAACAATAATAGAAGAATTTCTTGAACTGGTAAATAAGATTCCAAATATTGATACAATATTGCTGCACGGTAAACTTGAAAGAGAAAAAGCAAATATATTGATAATTGGTGAAGGAGTAGATAATAATCTAATAAGAGAAGCTATAGTTAAGATTAAAGAGAAACATAATTACACTATCACGCATTTAGTTCTTACAGAATCTCAATATAATCAAATGGCCGCAATGAATCTTTATTCTGGAAAAAAAGAGATTTTATTACAAAAATAATGTATTTATTCTTAAAAGAAATGTATTGTTGTTTCAAATATATATTTCAGGAAATAATCTTTTATAAATAGTATTTTAGAACTAGTATTTTACAATACCGATGTATTTATATATTAGTTTAATACATAAAAGAATCAATTAAAGTTTTTTGGCGAAGACTTTAATCGTGGTATAATAAAAAATTAATTCGAATCGTACTTTTTTGGCGAAAAGTTCGATTAAAAAATCGTGTTTGGCAACACAAAACATCTTTCTGTAGGGAACTTAGTTAGACAAATATTTAAACTTTATCATAGTTAGACCTATATTTTGCAAAACAACTATTGCAGAATAATAATTCAAAAACAAGGGACAAACCTTGGGGGAGTAAAAAAAATGGACTTCGTGAAAAACAATGGATATGAGGGAATGGAAGTAGGACAGGCCAATATTAAAGTTATTGGCGTGGGTGGAGCAGGTAACAACATGGTTAACTGGCTTTACAAGAAAGGCATCAAGGGTGCAGAAATTCTTGCATGTAATACAGACCAACAACATCTGAACTTGATGGAAGCAGATAGGAAGTTCTTATTAGGAAAGGATGTTACAAGAGGATTGGGATGTGGAGGTTTTCCAGAAAGGGGAACAGAGGCAGCGCAAGAAAGCATACAAGAGATTAAGGACGCTTTAAAAGGATCAGACATGGTATTTGTATGTGCAGGAATGGGAGGCGGAACCGGAACAGGTGGCGCCCCAGTTGTAGCACAGACAGCAAAAGACATGGGAGCAATTGTTATTGGAACAGTAACAATGCCATTCAAGATAGAGAGAGCAAGAGTTGACAAGGCAGAATTCGGATTGCAGCAATTAAGACAAGTCTCAGACACAGTAATTGTAATCGACAACAATAGATTGGTTCAAATTGCAGGAAACTTGCCAGTACAGCAAGCATTCGCAGTAGCAAATGAATTAGTAGCAACAATGATTAAAGGAATTGTAGAGACAATCGCCGTACCATCACTTGTAAACTTAGATTATGCAGATGTAAAGGCAATAATGACAGATGGTGGAGTCGCAGCAATTGGAGTAGGCGCATCAGATACAAACAATAGAGTTGAAGAAGCAGTAAAAGGTGCACTAAGCAATCCATTACTTGACATAAGTTATGATGGAGCAACAGGAGCAATTCTACATGTATCAGGCGGACCAGACATGACATTAGACGAGATTTCAAAAGTAGGAGAGCTTGTAACAGAAGCAATGGACGAAGACGCAAACGTAATCTGGGGAGCAAGAGTTTCCGAGAGTATGAAGGGTAAATTGACAGTAATGACAATCATAACTGGCGTTAAGAGCCCATGGATACTTGGAAAGACAACTCCAAAGCAAGCAAAAGCAAACAGACAAAGAATGTCAGATGAGCTTGGAATAGAAATAGTAAGGTAAGCCTTACAAATATTTTTTTTTATTTTTTTATCACAACATCACAAGGAATTCACGATCCGTTATGGATGTAATTCTTTGCCTTCACTCATCACCCCCAACGACAAGTGAAGGCAAATTTTTTTTTATATGCCATTTTGGCTTTCACATCATCTTCACGATGATTCATAAACCCTCTAGAATGGTTCCTCAAGGGTTCTAGAGGGGAATTATATTTACGAAAAAGAAATTTATTTATATAACAAAATTTAAATATGTCTAGACGTTTGATGATAATATGTGGTACGAGTTTCTTATTCCTAAAAGAAAGACAGTTATTGCAACTTTAATCACATCTTTTCTCTGGATTGCTCTTTTGAATATGCTATATGGTGGTATCCAATGTGCTCAATGTATTTTTAATCCCGATTTTATATGTGGGCAACAGTGGCCGCAAATTATACATACTTGTACTTGTTGTTTTACGGCAACTGATTTTTTTAATCAATTATTTGGTTTTATAATTATTCCTTTTGTAATAATATATTTATTTTATTCAAGCTTATTTTACAAATTAGATAAGAAAACGCTTAATGAAACAAAAAAAATATAGAAATATAATCTACTTCCTTTCCATATAACCGCACTTGCCACATGTCCATCTGTCTTTGTGGTTTGCAAGAAAACTTGAGCATTTTGGGCATGTCTTGTTCTTTGCTTTGGCTTTAGTGCCTGTTACTTCATATATTTTATACATATGATACTGTTTTCCTTTCTTTACTGGACCGCCACCTTTCGGGGCCTTTGCTGCGGGTTTAGCTGCCATAATTAATCACCTTTTGAATATTATTTTATTTTTTCTTCTTTTTAGCTACTGGAGCTGCTGCTTGTTTCTCTGCTTTTACTCTCTCTTTTTCAGCTGTTTGTTCTGCTTTTGTTAAATGTCTTAACAAAACATGTTTATTTTCAATGTTCTTCATTGTTGCTTCATCATCATAAACATATCCAGTAATTATAGCTCTTTCTGAGCCGTAATCATTATTTATCTTCCTGACAACTGTTAAATTATCTTTGCTTTCAAGTTTTTTACATAAATCCTTTTTCATGTCTATTCTTGATGGTGTCTTTCCTTGAAAAACAATCTTTGCCTCGAAATATGATCTGTTCATTAGTGGTTCTTTATTTTGTTTGATTACTTCTATGTCCATTTTTACCTCACTTTGATTGCGTATTCTCCTTTAACGTCAACATTTATCTTTTCTGCTATCGTTGATTTTGCTGGGTCCATGAAATATATTCTTCCTTGCCAGCTTGTAGAAAATTGATTTCTTTTACATATTGGGCATACTTCCCCATCAACAAATATTTTGCATTTCTTGCATGCTTTCTTCTTCATTTTGCACCTTTCTTTTCTTCTTTTTCAGGCTTTTCTGCTGGTTTAGTTTCTTCTTCTACCCATTCGTCTTTTCCAAGTCCTGGTTGTCTCATTGTCAATCCGATTTTTGGATTTTGTAAGTCCTTGTATGATACTGCAATTATTCTTGCTTTACATACATCTCCTGCCTTTAATGTGTGTTTTGAATTCTTTCCTAAAAGCACTCCATCTTTGCTGAAGCTTACAAAGTCATTCATCGTTTGACTTATATGAATCATGCCCTCGACAGGGCCGATATTTATGAATGCTCCAAAGTCTGCAACATTAGTTATTTTTCCAATTATTATTTCTTGCATTTCAGGTTTGAATGTTAAAAGTGTGAATTCTACATTGTAATGTGCAGATCCGTCACCTGGAAGTATAACTCCCTGTCCTACTTTATTGACCTCTGATACATCAATGACGAATCCCAAATTTGGATTTATGTATCCATTAAACTTCTTTTTTATTTCTTGGACTACTGCTTGTTCTGTGTCTTCCTCAAAGCTTGATGGAGGAACTCTTATGAAATCTTGGACTTTTGTTTTATAATACATTTTTTTACCTCATGACTAATTTTCTATTCAACGTTATTATCTTTATCTTAGGGAATTTTTGAGTTAAAAGCCTCTTTAATGCCTTATCCTGAGTACAAACTATGTCTGAATCAGTGATATTGCCTAAGATTATATCATCAACATGACTAACTTCTGTTGAGGAATTTTTAAGGGTTTTTAAGTTTTTTTGTTTTATAAGTTTAATTGCGACTTTTGCGTTGATTTTATCCCTAGTTCCTCCTTTAGCTATTTTTTCCAATTCGTCTACTGTTTCCTTGAAAATGCAGAGTTGATATGGCGTCGTCATAAGATGTTTTATTTCTTCAAACACGTCTATCTTATTCTGGCCTGGTATCATTAAAAAGTTAGTGTCGAGTATTACTCTGGTTTTGTTTATACCCATATCTATACTTTTATCCATATCTTAAAGAAAAAAAAGGCTATTTATAAATGTTTATGTATATTTTATGCATGTTTGTGTTTTTTGATATCTTTTTTACGTCCATATCTGAGATTCTTTATTGCATTGAAGAACCTATCCATTCTTTTTATCTTCTGATCTTCAAAATATTCCATAGTCCATGATGCCAAAAGCGATAATAACAATATGTACATCATGATTATTGTTAAATCATTTACTATCAGGTTTTTGCTTGAAAATACTAGCAGTGCAGCGCCATATACCATGCCCTTTGGCGCAAGTGTCAACAATAGTTTATTCTGCAGTGAATACCGTCTATACGCAAAACTTATGACTATTAATCTTATAATTATATACGCCAGAAATATTAATAACGCATTCCATAATAATCCTGTATCAATACTAAAAGTGATTATGAATCCTATCAGTATAAATATAAGTATTTCCATGCTCTTGAATATGAATGGGCTAAAAGTGTTCATCTCTGATTTCTTTCTGATATAACTGTTTCCGAACATAACGCCGAATATCATTATTGCAAGCAACCCGAAGCCGCCTAAATATTCAGTTAATAAATACGTTAGATATGCAGCGCTTATGAGCATTAATTCATGAATCCATGTTATCTTATTCGGCTTTAGTAATTTGAATATTATTATAGAGACAAAAATACCAACTCCTAATCCTATAAGTATGTATTGTATGAAGTCTGTAATATTATTAATCACATCTCCTCTTAATCCTATAAAATATATAAGGCTGAATGCTACTAGCATTATCAATGGATTTGCTGTATCCCCCTCAATGCGCAATTCATCAACCATAAAGTATTCTATTGCAGTAAGTATTATCGCAAATATTATTGAATGCAGTATAGAAATTTTCAACAATGAAGCAGCAAGTATCCCTACTATTACTATGTTAAGTAGTAATATTGCAAAGAAAATTATTGCAGATTTTGGATTCTTAAGATTTTCTGGAGTTACTCGCATACTTAATTCAAATGCGAGAGTTATGAGCAGCAGATTAGCAAGATTATTTATCAGAAACAAATCTAGTTTTCCGCCAAGTAATGCAAATAACGCTATCCCTGAGAGTATTAATGCTATTTTATAGAAACTAAAAGAACCTTCTGCTTTTCTGCGTATGTACAGAATAAGAAATCCGAAACCTAAAATTATTGCAAGATACATTAATTGACTGATATCCACTAACATCAAACACCTCTTTTATGAATGAATATTCAATAATACTCTATTTAAATCTATCGTGGATTTTTCATTTATTAAGTTTACTGAAATGACAAACTATTAAAAGAGAAAAACTAGAAATTGTTGTATGGAGCCATCTAAGCTTAAGAAGATAAATTCTATAATAGAGACTGTTAAGGATATTGTCAGACCAAATAATATAATACTTCGAAATGTTGATGATACGGTTAAAAGAATACACGAATCGATAAAAAAGTCAAAGATTGAAGCAGAATGCGTTAAGGGGGGGAGCATAGCAAAAGACACATTTCTAAAAAACGATCACGACGTGGATTTATTTGTAAGATTTGCTTTGCATTATCCAGATAATGAATTATCTGAACTTCTTCAAAAAATACTTAAAATCGCATTTCCAAAACAACATATAGACCGTATTCACGGAAGTCGAGATTATTATCAATTCACACTTAAAGAATTGGACTATGAGATAATACCTGTCCTCAAAATACACAAATCAAATTTTCATGAAGCAAAAAACATAACTGATTTTAGTCCATTACATGTAGAGTGGACTGGGGGAAAAATACGCGAACACTCGGAACTTGCTGACGAGATACGTATTGCCAAACAGTTCTGCAAAGCAAATAATGTGTACGGTGCAGAATCATACATCAACGGCCTTTCCGGACATATAGTCGACATACTTGTTATACACTATGGATCTTTCTTGTCTCTTATAAAAAAATTTGCAAGTATCGAAGAAGTTTCTATTAAAAAACCCATAATTATAGACACTGATAGTCTATTGAAGAATCCTCTCAACGAAATGAACGCGAGCAAGATTTCTCCTCTTATAATAGTTGATCCTGTGCAACCTGAGAGAAACGCGGCGGCTGCTTTAGGAAAAGAAAAATTATCAATATTTATCAACGCATGTAAGCAATTTATCGATTCGCCGTCTGAGAAATTTTTTGAGATAAAGAAATTTGATCTAAAAAATAAGATTCTTGAGTTAAAAAATAAAAATAATAATTCGAAAATAATATTAATTAAAATAAAAACTCTTGAAGGGAGTAAAGATATAGTCGGCACAAAAGTATTCAAGGTATATGAAGATTTGATAAAACATTCCTCATTAAATGAATTTGCGGTTATTGACTCTGCATGGAATTTTAATTATGAGAAAAAATCTGCAAGTTTATTATTAGTTTTTGACAAAGAAAAATTATCTGATACTGTTGAGCATTTGGGCCCTCCATTAAGTTCAAAAACTGATGTTGATAAATTCAGAGAAAAATATGAAAAAACAAAAACTAAGGGAAATAGAATTTATACTATAATAAAAAGAAAATATGTCGTGCCTGAAAAATTATTGAAGGATTTATTTGAAGAAAAGTACATCTTTGAGCGAGTCAGAGAGATATCGATAGAAAAAATATTATAATTTTTTTATAAAAAATTACAAAATGAATTTATTAAAGATATCAAGGAATATTAAAATAAGACTTTTTATCATCGGAATAGTATTGACATTACTTTCTTTTTTTATAGATAAATATTTTGTTAGCTTGATGCTCGAACTACAAAATAGTTTCTTAATAAGCGTATTAGAATTAATAACTTTGATTGGTAATATAGAAATATTTGTTCCGATAGCAATCATAATGTCTATATTCTTTTTTGCAAAGAAAAAAAAGTTGCTAGGACTATGGGCGTCTATAATTTCTATTGGCGCATTAAGTTTTCTGTTGAAATTTTTCATCAATAGGCCGCGACCGTATGAATCTCAAAATATTATTTCTATAGTAAATACAAGCATGAGTAGCTTTCCATCAGGACATGCTATGATTGTATTTTCTATCGTGCCTTTTCTAGTTAAGAATTTCCCTAAGCAAAAATATTATTTTTGGTCAATAGCAATACTCGTAGCATTTAGTAGAGTATATCTTAATGTACATTATCTTAGCGACATAATTGCGGGAGCATTTATAGGATATTTAATTGGGATGATATTTTCAGAATTAGAGGATAAATATGGTTGGAGCTAGAGGCGTAACAAATGATGAATGAAAACACTTTTGAAATTAATAGGAAAATGTTTCATGTAATTCTTGGAGTAATTTTTGTATTCTCAATATATTATGGAGTTTTAGCATTTTGGATGGCTTTAGCATTATTGATAATTAGTATTTGTTTCTCTCTTCTCTCGATTAAATATTCTCTTCCAATAATTAATTTATTTCTTTTAAAATACGATCGCCCCGAGCATTCAAGAACTCCGGCAAAAGGCGTCATCTCGATATTTTCAGCATTATCTGTACTATTGCTTCTTATGGAATCAAGTATCTTGTCAAAGAATATTGTTCTAGCATCATTAATGATATGGACATTCGGGGATTCACTTTCTGCAGTTGTAGGAAAATTATATGGTAGAAATAAACATCCATTAAATAATCGATTCATGGAAGGAACGATTGCAGGAGTGATAGGAGGAACAATTGGAGCATTATTTTTTGTTCCGATATATGCAGCATTTCCAGTTGCTGTAATAACAATGACAATAGAAAGTTTAGAGTTAAAGTTTCTAAAGCATCCTATCGATGATAATCTTCTAGTTCCATTGATAGCTGCAGGATTGTTGGTATGGATACTCTAATTCATAACGATATTAGTTTTTTTAACAATATAATTTGTTTTTTAATAATATTTTTCAATTATTAACAATATTTTTAAAGATACTGGATTTTCAAGTGAGCCAGGTGGTAGTATGAATAAAATATTAATTAACGATGAATTCAGAAAAATGATACTTAATGAATCATTCAATGACATTCTAGGACAGGATAAGGTAAAAAAGGAGCTCAAGTCGGCTTTGCTTATGGATAGACATATAATACTTGTCGGAAGTCCAGGAATAGGAAAAACGACTATGGCAAAGAATGTTGCAAAAATTCTTCCAGATACAGAAGTGTTTGATTGCGGATTTAATTGCCTTCCAAAAAGTCCGATTTGCCCAGAATGCCTTTCAGGGAAGACTATAAAGAAAAAGAAAATATCCGGAGAGGAGCGATTCATAAGAATTCAAGGTTCTCCAGATTTGACAGCAGAGGATTTGCTTGGAGATATAGATCCGATAAAGGCAATGAAATTTGGCCCATTAAGTATAGAGGCATTCACTCCAGGAAAAATATTCAAGGCAAATAATGGTATTCTATTTTTTGATGAGGTTAATCGATGTTCAGAAAAACTACAGAATGCACTTCTTCAAGTTCTAGAGGAGAAAAGAGTCACGATAGGTTCTTATAATATTGATTTCCCTGCAGAATTCATATTTATAGGGACGATGAACCCTGAAGATTCAAGCACTGAAACATTAAGTGATGTATTCCTAGATAGATTCGATATTATAGTTGTTGAATATCCTGAGACTCTCGAGATTGAAAAACAAATTGTTGTCTTGAAAGGAAAAAGAATTCCTGAAGTAGAATTCTCTGATGATTTGATAGAGATGATAGTGAAATTTGTCAGAGACTTGAGAGCAGACCCTAATATCGAGAAGAAACCATCAGTAAGGTCATCAATAGGTATATACGAGCGCGCGCAAGCATTCGCATTCCTCTCAGGTCATAAAGCTGTAACCACGGATGACATAAAACAAGTCATACTTTCTGTATTGAGTCATAGAATAAAATTAAAGCCTTCAATAAAATATCTGGAAACAACAGAGAACTATCTTGAAGAATCATTCAATAAGTTCAAAGGCAAAAAGAGTGGTTATACCTAGCATAGAGGAGACTCAAAATGCAGAGGATGTACAGAGAATAATTCCAGAGTTAGACCTTATTAAAGAGCAGAAAGGAGCGCTTAAGCCTACTGATGAAGAGAAGCTTATGCACTCAATTCTTGAAGATGACAAGGAAAAAATATCTGATGGTAAACTTATTTCTGAATCAATAAATCAAGGCATAGGGAGTTTGACTCCTGAAATGATACTTGAAAATTTAGTGAGAGATTATAAGCTTGCAAAAAAATTATATGGCGAGACTATCATTAGAGAATTGACAGGTTACAGTCCGAATTATGTCGAGAAGAACATTGCTATTCCAGAATTCAAAAGAGAATTAAACAAGAAAATTACTGACAAGATAAATGATTTGAAAGATCAAGGATTCTTAAATAAAGACGGTACAATAACAGATAAAGGTTTAACGTTAAGTTCGCTTGTTTTATATGTCGAGGAATTGGATCACTTAATGCCTAAAGGTTTTGGCGAGAAAAAAAGCAAGAAGAAAACGCCATACGGTGATAGAGTAGATTATAGATTGTTCAAACATGACAGATATAAAGATATTGCAATAAAGCAGAGTATAAAAACTGCATTGAGAAGGGGTCATACTGAACTTGAACGAGCTGACTTGAAAGCATATGATAGGCAACATGAGGGTCATATTAGTATAATTTATGGTCTTGATGCATCTGGTTCTATGAAAGGAGAAAAATTGCGTATTGCAAAAAAATCAGGGATTGCACTAGCATTCAAGGCAATTGAAGAGAAGAACAAAGTAGGTATTGTCGTGTTCGGGTCAGACATCAAGGATTTTGTTGAGCCAACGACAGATTTTATGTCACTTTTAAGAAAACTTGCAGAGATAAAGGCAAGCATGGAGACTGACATATCTAAGAGCATAACTAAATCTATTGAATTATTTCCAAAGAATGACACTAAACATCTTGTACTATTAACTGATGCACTCCCGACAAAAGGAGAGATTCCAGAGAGAGAAACAATGAATGCAGTAAGTTCAGCAAGAGAGAATGGTATAACTATATCTATAATAGGTATTAATCTTGATACTCAAGGTTTTAATCTTGCAAAAAAGATTGTAGAGATTGGTCAGGGTAGACTTTATCGTGTAAAGGACTTGGCAGATGTAGATAAGATAATACTTGAAGATTATGCGAGTTTAAAGAATGGATAAATAATAACTTATTTTTCAGAAATAATCTTTAGAAATAAAAAAAAGAAACACGAAGAACAGAATTTCGCGTGTGTGGGTGAGGTGATTGATGGAAAACAGTTCTTCGTGTTCAATTTCAGTTTTGGCTGAATGTGAATTTTGTGCGATAGTCGAAACTGAAATTTTAAAATGCGTACATTTTATTTATTTCAGTTTTGGCTGAATATGAGTTTTGTTTCAAAATCGTTTTTGAAACCGAAATCGCCTGAATAGTCGATTCCTTCTTCGTTAATTAGTTTATTGATTTGGCTGATTGTCAAATGTGATACAAAAATTTCTGAGTATATTCTATTAATCATTTTAACCCCCAACAATCATCACTCTTAAGTAATGAATATAAAGTATAACTTATTTATAAAGTTTACGGTTTTTTAAGACTTTTTGATTACTCTAATTCATAAACATTATTGAATCTTTGTTCAAGATGTTTTGCTACGTGATTTAGATTATAATTTATTACTATGTTTTGTTCTGGTTCTGATTTATGTTTGAATGCTTGAAATCTCACGTTTTTTTGTTTATTTAATCTCTTTTCTTCTCTTTCTTTATGGTAATGTGCATCGTGCCCCAATACTCCTTTATACCAATTGAGGAATTCTGGGATTTGTAATATAGTTTCTATTCTCATCTTATTGAAGTGATGATCTATCCATATTCCCGCCAATAGTTTATCTTTATCTGCATTTGTAACTTGTTTTTGCGAATTTGATAATTTCTCAGACACATTGTTTCCTTCTACAATTATGTCATGTAAGTTTTCTTTGTTATAGAACGGAAGCAATATCCCTGCTGGCCTGTAATCTGATTTAAATGGCTTACTATCGCTTATTGTGTGTATCTGTTCTATGTTGTCATAGAATATTTTTCCTTTAGGAACAATTTCATGTGTTGCGATACTATCATAATGAAACTCTTCTCTTATTCCTAATAAGTAATCGACAAATTTTTCTAGCTCTCTTTTAGATTTTTTAACTCTGGATATTACTATATATTCTGGTTTTTCTTGTAAATATTTGAGTGGGTCATCTAGTGTTACGAATTTCTTGAATGTTTTTGGAATGATTGCAGGGTCATGGAATGTTGATACGTTTACTGCATAGTTTATTTCAATATCGGATGAATCCGTATTTTCTGGCAATAATCTGTCTGGCTGCTCTTTTATGAGGTGAGAAATTGTGGATTCCATCTTGAAAGAATCTACTGGTATCGCTTTTTCAAATACTTGATTTAAAGATTTTTTTTTCGAGCCGACAACTAAGTATCTATTGTGGATAAGTTTAGGATTGTTTTCTGCTATTTGTTTTACTCTTTTTTCGGTGTAATTTTTAACTACTCCTTCTCTTACTGTTAAATAATAATTCATATTTTCTGAGAATTTTTCTATGTCTGAGTCTAAAATAACATCATCTATATATTTTATTATTTCGCTTTGTGGGCTAATCCATGGCTCTTTTACTAATCTAGGCAGTATCTCTATTTTAGCTTCATCTATTGTTGTCTTGAATGTTTGTAAGTATTCTGTTATATAGTCATAGTACAATTCGTTAGCCATACTCTTATACGTTTAGTGTTCTTTATAAAGTTTTCGATTATTAACCACTAAGAAGTGACAACGTATTTGTGTTAGGTGGTTTTTTTTATTTAGGCGTATTCGCGCGCAAGTTTTCCACAAACTTATCAAAATCTTTGCGTTTGACAGCGCACCCACATGCATGCTCATGACCGCCACCATGACCTTCAATTCCAATAAGCGATTTTTCAAGAATCTCCCGTACATTAAGATTCTCAGAACGAAGAGAGCATATCATGTCATCAATTTTTTCCCTACAAATAACTACGAGTTTATCAGGG
>Ga0208375_1002941_pt1 | contig 15199 bp, 20 predicted proteins | sample RifOxyD1_FD_184038 | JGI IMG/M metagenome (GOLD analysis project Ga0208375, IMG submission 184038) | Soil microbial communities from Rifle, Colorado - Rifle Oxygen_injection D1 (SPAdes) | ecosystem: Environmental > Terrestrial > Deep subsurface > Rock core/Sediment | place: Rifle, Colorado... | reverse complement strand
GCTGACGGTGACAACAACGGTGACCCGAATGATAAGCCCCCACAATTAAATTGTCTATCACAGCCACCTCAGAATCTTAGTTGTAATAATAGTCCGTTGGATATGTCTGTATACGGATCGCAAATTGGATGGGCCAATTCTGTACCAGTATGTGGTGCGACTTTTAATAATGCAACAGATACTTTTTATGTTTGTTTGGCAAGTGAGTCAATTACAGCTAACTGTTCCGGAGGGGGGACCTTTGAAGGAATAATATGTAATCAACAGTGTGTGACAGGAAACAATTGTGGATCGGGCGCTCAACAATGTGTTAGATGGGCGCTTCGAAGTGTGCTGCCTTTCCCGTCGTATTTTGATGCGGCCGGGTTTTCAAGTTTGACACGAATGCCATGCAAATAAAAATACTAGGAAACAGAAAATTGTTAATGATTCTACCTCTTGTTATTGTGTTTTTGTTGGTTGTCGGTTTAATTACATATAGACCTTCGGTGACGGGGAATATTTCAGATAATAATCTTGTTTCACTCAAGCCCCAAGCGGACGGTGAAAATGATGCTATTTTTTCAGCTAATTTAGAAACAGAGGATTTTTTATATGAAAAGAGTGTTTCGTTAATTATCCAGATTTCAAAAGCAGACAATAGTTATCTTGAAAACCCTGTTTATCAAGGTGTCAAGGAAAGTTTGTTGAATAGAGTGAGCGGGGAGATTTCACCGCTAGGATCGGATATTAAAATAAGGGTTTTAAAAGTTTTTGTAAACTCGGATAAATTATCGGGGACAGTTTATTTGGGTTTGGATGGCGGGCCGCAGAAAATAGCACGCGTTACGATATCATATTATAAGAATTCACAAGGTGAGTGGAAACTTTCTGATTTTCATTTAGGTAGGCCAGTTTCAGGAGGTTGAGCCAGCATTTCCGATCTCTTCTGATAAGCCTCACAGGCAATAAACCCTATCAGATTGACAGGGTTTATTGGAAGATAAATTTGGTTTTTTTATTTTCCCTTCGTCCGGACGGCGATTTTTTTAGTTTTTGCTGCTTCAGTTTTTGGAATTTTGATGGTTATTACACCATCTTCCACTTCAGCATCAGTTTTGTCCCATTGTCCCCGGTTAACGCACAGGTGTAATAATATTGGAATGACGAAGAGATATAGGAATCCTTTTTCTTACTCTCTTCGCTTTTTTCAGCCTTAATTGTCAAAACTCCGTCATCGATGTGAACATCAACATCCGATGCTGGAACACCAGCGACAACCGCCTCGACGATAATATGCTTGTCGGTTTCATGAACTTTCAAGCCTCTTTGTGAGGAGAATGATAGGTCATCAAAATCCTCCATCCATCTTGGCAAAGATAAAAAGCTTCTTAGAGGATCTCGTTTTACGATATCTGCCATAATTATTTTCACCACCTTTCTATAAACGTTAGCACTCATAGTAGACGAGTGCTAACATGATCATATAAATTTCTTTTTCGGTTGTCAAGAGTAATTTCTTTTGTTAAACTTCTTTACCGAACCCCCAAAAGGGGACCAAGAAGTTTTAATCCGAGGAAAGTATACTGCCGGAAACTTACAAAGAGCTTAGAAAATTTCTGCCTAAGTTTATGAAGAAACTGCGCACACTACTGATTGTACTAATTGTAATATTTGTTCTTGCCGGGTTTGGATTGGCTACCTTTAATTTTATTGTGCCGAAGGCAAGCGGGTTATTAATTGAGACAACTCCAGCGTCAATGGTCTATATCAATGGCGAGGACGTTGGCAGAACTCCATTTACCAGTTTACGTAAAACCGGTGAAATTAGCTTGCGTTTAGTTCCAGAATCCTTTGGTCAACCTCTGGCTCCTTTTGAAGAAAAAATTAATCTAGTGTCGGGAGTTGAGACGGTTGTTCGGCAATATTTTGGTAGTAGTGATAAATTTACAGAAGGGGAAATTCTCTCGTTCGAGAAATTATCATCGGCGAAGAGCGCCGGAATCACAATTTTAACCGATCCGGAAAATGTTCAAATTTTAATCAACGGTATTAGTAAAGGCTCGTCACCTTACACAAGCAGTGCTGTCGATAGTGGAGTAAACGAAATCCAATTAATGGCAAATGGTTATAAAAGTCGCACAATTGAGGTAACACCGATTAGCGGTTATAAATTGATAGCTTTTGTAAAGCTGGCACAAGTTGATATTCCTGCAGCAGCCGAGCCAACGCCGAGCGAGGAAAGTCAGAAAATGGTTAAAATTCTTAAAACGCCAACAGGTTTTTTGAGGGTTCGTGATGAAGCTTCAACATCAGCGAAGGAAATTGGACAAGTAAAACCTGGAAACGAGTATAAATATCTCGGTGAGGATGAAAAGGGGCAGTGGTATAAGATTAATTTCTCACAAAACCTTGACGGTTGGATAACCAGTGCCTACTCCGAAATTATCTCGAGCGCCGATGCAACCATCACAATCACACCAACAGTCACACCTGCGCGGATTAATTAAACGGCGACGGAGTAAAGAACCCAATACACAACAAGAAGCCATAAAACAACTGAAGTAATCAAGCCATTATCGGTAAGAAGTATTTTTTCAGGAGCTTCGCTTTTACCTTCAAAAATTATACTTTCATAACGCATGATGCCATAAATTGTTATCGGAATTGTCGCCATTAACATCTTGTCTATGGTCGTTGTTTTTGAAATTTCAGCCAGGAAAAGCCAAACATTAAGAGACGCCCGCGGTGATTCGAAGAAGGAATATAAAGCCCAGCTAAGCCAGGCGGCGTTGCCGAACATTGTTACATACGAGTTAAGAAGCTCACGACTGTATTTGGAAAGACTTTTTCGCGTAATTCCGCTTGTATTGGTAACGTTTAATTCCGATCTTCTTTTTCCCGATGCAAGAAACAGTGCCGTTGATATTACGCAAAGTAAAAACCACACCGAGAGATGTGCATTTATGACGAATGCACCTGCGTAAATTCTAATCACAAAGCCGAAGGCGATAGAAAGAATATCCAGGCCCAAGATATTTTTCAAAAACAAGCTATAGAGAATTTGTAAAACGAGGTAGCCGATAAGTGAAAGGTGAAAAAGAAAATTCAATTTCGCTGAGAGAATAAAGGTCAAGGCAAGAAGGGCGACGATTTCAATTAAAGCGATAGATATCGGTAGTTTTCCGGATGCAATTGGCCGGTTTCTCTTTACTGGGTGGTTTTTGTCTCTTTCGGCGTCGATGATGTCGTTGAAAACATAGGATGCTGATGACAAAAGGTTGAACGCGACGAATGCCCAAAAGACCGTTCTAAAGAGGGTCGGATTAAAGAGATTTGATGTAAAGAAAAGTGCGGCAAAGAGCGAAAGGTTTTTTATCCAATGAATTGGACGAGCAACTTTTATAATTTGGATCGATAGGTCAACCATAACAAAAATCCACCTAAAAGGACTGCAACACCTACGATAGTATACAACTTGAACGTGCTTGTTAGGAATAAGGACAATACGCCCAAAATTATTGTTGCAATCCAATAGAAATATGTCACCTGTTTTTTACTTAGACCCATTTCCAGCAGCCTGTGATGTAGGTGTCCACGATCACCCCAAACAGGCGACTTGCCTGAGAGGACCCTTCTAATAACGGTGTATCCGGTATCGATTAAAGGAATTCCCAAAACTACCAAAAGTGTACCAACCTTTGTTGTTGAAAGAATTGATAAAATTCCAAGTAGGTAACCAGCGAGTGTTGATCCTGAAAAGCCTGGCATTATTTTTTGTGGAAAAAAGTTATATGGCAAAAAACCTAAGTATGCGCCAGTTGTAATTACGGCTAGAATTGTTACAGGCCATTCTGTAATGTCGGCTGAAAATTTTAAGGAGAGAACTGCGATCGTTGCACCTGCGACCGCAACAACTCCAGGTAGCTGTCCATCGACACCTTTTGCTCCCATATTGAGAAAATTCATTAAAAGTACAATCCACAAGATAGCAAACAGATCTGCAATCAGCCAAAGACTGTGGTTGCCAAGGAAATTAAGCGCAAGTTGATTTTGCGAAAGATCGATAATTCCAGTTCCTAATGGATTATTGATATAAGCAATACCGATTCCTGCAAGAACGGGGACTGTCGCGCAGACAAACTGGATGGCAAGGCGTAGGTAGGGATTGAGGTTGTATTTATCATCGACCAAACCCAAGACACAGAGAATCAAAGCCCCCGATAAAATTCCGATTAGGTGTTTATCAAATGGAAGAAACATTATGCCCGCAACCAGAATTGCAAGAAATATTGCCAGGCCTCCACCCCTGGGAACTGGGTAGGTGTGCACGACTTTCGGGTGCTTGTTTTTTTTAGGGTCGTCGACGAGATTAAACTTGTAAGCAAATTTGATTGCCAAAGGAGTCAATAAAAAAGCTGACAAAAAAGCAGCAATAAAAGAAGCAATGACTAACGATAGAATACTCATTTAAAGTACGAGAAAAATAATCTTTACAATTGTAATAATTGCCAATAGTGCTGTAAAAAAACCACCCACAACGAGGACATTTTTTAAGAAATTCGTTTTCGTAAAATATGCAATGATAGTGTTCGTTGTTATAAAAAGTGAAGCAAGTGATACTGGTAAAATAAGTAAAACAGGATTGGCAAGTTGGCGTTCACCTCTTGGTAGCCCGTAATACAGTGGGACCTGAGGCGGTAGTTTTGCGGATATAAAGACAATAATTGCGACGACAATCAGGATGTTAATCGAAATTATGGCTAATGTTGGATAAAGATAGATAACACCCCTTTTTTCTGGATCTGTCTTTGTGTTTGCTGTTGATGAAATTTTTTTTTGCTGTGCGGACGAACGCCTTTTTGTTTTGTACATATAATCTGCGATTTTAAAAACCAGTTATTTCCCTTTTCGTGCAATTTTATACTGAAAATGTGCCAATTGAAAATATCTGATAGCCATTAAGGAGTAATTTTTTTGGGATAGAAAGAGTATAACATGGGTGGTTGGTGGGAAAAAGTTAGGGAATAACATAACGTGAGTGAGGTCCAGCCCACCTCCAGATTTGATAATCGGAAGTTTCTTTGTAGAGAAGATAGTTAAATCTGACAAATTGTGCCAGAAGAGGTTGTTCGTCTGAGTCAAAGAAGATAACAATAATCTTTGGAGGAATTTCAGAAAAAAGCGAAACCGTCTCTTCGATAGAGAAGAAGTCACTGATATGGTATCCTGCGACGTATTTAAACGGTGGAAATCTTTTTGCCAGAGCGTGTATTTGTCCCGAGTCTTCCCAAACAAAAATTCTATCGTTTTTGTTTGTCATCCGGTCAATAATTGCGGCAATTTCATAGTTGTTGATTGTTCTTCCGCCAAAATAGTTCAGATACTCCCGGCGTGGTATTTTTTGTGTGACAAGCCCAAAAAAGTTGGAATAATAATTTATTGATCTATAGTGCCAAAACTTGAAATACATCGGAATAAAGAAAATGAGCGTCAACGGAAGGATTGCGTAAACCTGTAGCATGCTGATGGATGTAAAAAGAAGAGTTGTCAGCATCGATAAGGAAGCTACAACTTGCAGCAGATAATGTGGGTAAGGTCTTTCAGATAAGGTAATTCCAAAGAGCGAGAAACTGGTCCAGGAGACAAGAAACAAGAATTTTTTGTTAACCCTTTTCCTAAGCAGAATGAGAACGAAGTTGATAACTACAACAACAAAGGCCCTCATTAGAAGCGGTGCGTTTTTTACAAGAAAAGGTTCCTTTTGAGCATAGGGTCTCCAACTCGAAATATAACCGAAGTTTTGTAAGTATGCTGCCGTTAAATACTCGTTAAAGGCCCCCTTGGCCGTGTAGTAGAGAAAACCGACAAAGATTGGCAGAAAGATACCGACGGTGAGAACTAATGTTTTACCAGCCAGTTTTTTCAAATTTTTCCTGTCGATTTTAGTAAGGAGTACCCAATAAATAAAAATTGCCGGAACGTCAAAGAGGGCTGGAATTTTGTACATCGAGGAAATAGAAAATAAGATTCCGGAGATAAAAATATTTTTATAAGAATTGTTTTTAAATAAAAGAATGTAAAAAGCAAGCAGTGTTGGAATGATCATGAAGTTTTCGGCGTTTACAATATTGCCTTCAAAGAATGGCAACGTGGAAAGAATTGAAAAGATCAGTGTTGAGATAGACGAGAAATGTCTTATTTTTGGAAAGAGTTTCCGGCTAAAGCGGTAAAAAATGACAATTCCAATTAATGAGGAAATAAGAAGTAAACCCTTAAACCAGAAAAGGTTTCCTGCGATTGCCGCCGTGATATACAACAGAGGAGGTTTATTGTCGTGCAGATCCTTATAAAGCGTAAACCCGTTTCTGACGCCGTTTCCAAGAGTCAGATAAATTGTTTCGTCGCCGTAAGAATACGGTTCAAAAAAATTTGGGATCCGCAGGATAACTACCGAAAGCAGTATGAAAAATAGCCATGTTGGTATATGGAAAAACTCTTGTATTTTTTTAGAGAGGCCCATAACTTTTTAAGAAAATTATTCTTGAGCGTCAAACCAGGCAAATTTCAAATCTCCGAGTTGCTTCTTTTCTTCCAAGACATAACCGTTTAGATGTATTTCGTCAAAAGATCCGTTTGTTATGACGCCGACACGCTTGGTACCCTTTGGAATACTTCGTATAATATCCGTTTTTTCCATCAAGGCTGTGCCGACATAATAAGGTAGCTCAACCTCTCCCAGAACGTAAATTGGTGCAGGAATCTTGTAGAATTTACTTTCCCATAAATGGTGTGCCGACGAGTTCCAATTGATCAAAAGGTCACCCCGTTTTTCCGTTGAAAGTACGTATTGCGACATCTTTTTAAAAGGAAGCTTTTTAGGAGTGAGGAAGTAATTTGTATCGATGATTGCGAAAATAGATAGTGTGACAAAGAGGGGAATAAATGTAATTTTGCTCCGGCATGATGTTAAGACAATCATTGCTGCGGGGATTGTGTAAAGCAGGTAACGGTTGAAAAAAATTGATGTGAATTTTTGTGATATGCCCCAGGTTATGAGAATCGGCAACAAAAACCAAAGAAGGAAAAAGACAGTTTTAGAAATACTTTTCCACCACTTGCGAGTAATTAGTGTAGCAAAAACTAAATATGGGGCCAGTTCATAAATTTTTAAATTGACGTAGGGAATTTGAAAATTAAGATATTTAATAGCTTGCCCGAGGTAGTCATAAATAAGCACTTTAAGATCGTTGAAAGTTGGTTTCCCTAACCAGAAGCCGCCTTTGACCATTGTTACTTGATTGTACAGAGGAACGAGCCATGGAGTGTAAAGTAATCCAACAATAAGAAGCGACTTAAATACAGCGAACGACGTCCTTCGTTTTCCAGACAAAAACTCCTTAACTACCCACACTGCCTGGACAATGATTGCAAAGAAAGCAAAGTGGTGCGAATAGATTGCCCACAAAGTGAAAAAGATGTAACCGATATAGTTTACAATTTGTTTTCCTTTGAACAAGAAAATGCGCAGGAAGAAATACATCGAGGCGGTGACACCAAATGCAAGTATCGAGTACATCCTGCCCTCAAACGCGTAGATAAAAAAGAATGGGTTTAGTGCTGTTGCGGCAACTGCAAAAATCCCCGTTTTTTTGCTCCAAATCATTGATGAGATCAGGTAAACAAATAAAAGACAAAGAAGAAAATAGAAAAACGAAAGGCTGCGGATTGTTATTTCACTGACGCCGAAGTATTGAAATGCGAAGTGTTCGGTGAGATTATAAAGAGGCGGTGAAGTGTCGTGCGAAATGATTTTGATAATATCGGGAACAGATTTCATTGAAAGGATCGCCGAAAAACCTTCATCGCCCCAAATGCTTTCGTTGAAAACTGTTTCTATCATATCAACTCTTTAAGTTTTTGTATCAATTTTTTGCCTAAGATACCAGACGGTCTTGGATATTACTTGATAGTCTGGTCGCTAATTCAGTTTAGCATGAAATTAATCTTGGGGTTACAATGTGTTTTATGTTGGTGGTAATCGCCAAAGAATACTGTTATTTATTAGTTGGTGGCGGTTTCGCGTATAATAAATTATGAAGAAGTTTTTTCTAATAGCCGCCGCTTCATTTATTGTTGTTATAGCTTCCGTCTTGGTAGCCCGGTTTTTGCTTGGTGGAGACGAAGATGCGTGGATTTGTGTAAGCGGTCAATGGGTCAAACATGGCAACCCCAGTTCTGCAAAACCAGAAGATAGGTGTGGTCCGGCGATTGTCCAAAAAACCAAAGATCAGCTGGAAGACATGAGTGTTTGTTATTCTCCAAATGGTAACAGCATGAGTTACGCACAGGCGAAAGAAAAAGCGCCTGCTGGTTGTGACGGGGTCTTACAGGAGGATCATTATTGCGACGATACAACAGGAATGTGGTGGATTGACTTTGTCCCAACTACGCCTCGAAAAGAATGCTATCCGGCGTGTATTGTTGATGTTGATACCGGAAGCGCGAAAGTTGACTGGCGCTGCGGTGAACCCCAAGAGCCAAGTGTGTAAGCAATTATTTGCGGTTATGATCAAACTTCTCAAAAGAGGAAAATATACATTAGTCGAAACCAGAGGTGATACTAAAGTTTTGACACTTGATGGAAAAAGTTTTGTTTGGATTTTTTCAAAAAGTATTGGCGAAATGCTGATTACAACTCGAACTGGCCATAAAACCGACCAAAAATTGGCCAAAGGGAAGTACCGGCTTTACCAAGTTGAAAACGAACCTGAATTTGTTGACACATTGCATTTGGAGCTTTCAATCGGAGAGAGTGAATGGCAAGGGTACCTTCTGATAACAGGCTTTCCGACAAATAAGAAAATGCGAAGTAGGATAATACCCACGAATGAGATCATCTCTTAATTAGTGGACTTTTTTCAATTCTTTCCTGGATTCTTTGTTATACAAGAGGTATTGACACTCCTATTTTGTTATAATTTCCCCGTATGTTAAAAGTTGCCGATCTTAGTTTTTCGTTTTCCGATACGCCTTTATACGAAAAGGTGAATTTTATCGTGGGTAAAGGCCAGAAAATCGGACTTGTCGGGCCGAATGGTTCCGGTAAATCAACGCTTTTTAATATTTTATTGGGCCACGAAGACGGTTATAAAGGAAAGGTTGAAGTTAATGGAAACACTGTCCTTGTTCCGCAGGAAGTTAAATATGATCCCGAAATGGAAAAATCTGATACGGTAAGAAGCTACGTTGATAGCAAAAATGATTATCAGGATTTTGAGATCTACAAAATTTTTGACGGGCTTGGGTTTTCTATCAATCTTTTCGATGATCCTAAAATTTTAAGCGGTGGGCAGAAAACAAAACTGGCACTTTCCAGAGCACTTTTACAAAAGTCAGACACTCTGCTTTTGGATGAACCGACGAATTTTATGGACGATACTGGAAAAATTTGGTTGATGAATTTTCTCTCAAATTACGAAGGAACGTTGATTGTTGTTTCTCATGATTTGAAACTTTTGGATCGCGCCATCGATAAAGTTCTTGCGGTAAATCCTGTAACAAAAACTATCGATGAATATAAAGGTAATTATTCTGCATATCTAAAATTAAAAGCGGAAAAAGAAAAGCTGTTGGCAAAACAAATACTAATAAAACAAAAACATATCAAACATCTTGAGGAGGGTTTGCGAAAAATGGCCAGATTTAATTCTAAAAAAGGCGTCAGAAAAAAGACACTGCAAAGAAAAAAGCTTGGTAGAGAAAAAATGGACTTGCCGGATCTTCCAAAAGAAGTGAGAGTCATCAGGATTAACCTTCCGGAGCCAAGCAGGGTTGGGGAGCTGCCGCTGAGAGCAACTAATATTTCAAAATCTTTTGGAAACGTGCAAGTTTTAGTTAATTTAACACTGACTTTAAGAAGGGGTGAAAGAATTGCTTTTATCGGTCCAAACGGATCGGGTAAGAGTACGTTTATAAAAATTTTAATGGGACTTTTAAACCCGGATAGCGGTGAAGTTATTTTAGACGACCGAACGGACGTTGGTTACTATTCGCAGGAGTTTGAACTATTTGATTTTAACAAAAACGTGATAGACACTTTTGTCGAAAAAACAAAAAGGGATACTGGGTTTGCACGCTCTTTTCTGGGAAGGTTTATGTTCAGCGGCGACAAGGTTTTTCAGAAGGTTTCGCTTCTTTCGGGTGGGGAAAAGACAAGATTGTCGATTGCGGTTTTGACTGGATGCAACCACAACGTTCTTGTTTTGGACGAACCGACGACCTACCTCGATGTAATGTCTCAGCGTGTAATTTTAGAAGCTTTGAAGGATTATAAAGGAACGATAATTATCGTTTCGCACACACCGGAATTTGTTCGAGAGCTTAATCCCCACAAAGCCCTTCTTTTTCCGGAAGAGAAATTGGTTTTTTGGGACAATGATTTGTTGGAGAAAGTCGGAGAGATATAATTTAGTTTTGTAAAAAGATGAAATTAATTAAATATACAAATAGTTACCAAAAGGACGTAAAAGATTTTGTAATTGCGGCTCACGACGAATTTAACTTCCCTTATGACCGGAAACTTGATTACGATTTAGACAACCCAGACAAATATTACAATAATAGGGGCGGAATGTTTTATCTGCTTCTGGATAATGAGAAGGTTATTGGAACAGCTGCTGTTAAAAAATTAGATGATAAAACTGCTGAGCTAAAAAGGTTATATGTAAACAAAAATTACAGAGGAAAAGGTTTAGGATTGCAACTTTTTACTGAAGCTCTGGATTTTTGTAGGGAAAATAAAATTGCGAAAGTTGTACTGGACACAAATATAAAACAAAAAGCTGCTCAAAAGTTATACGAGAAAAACGGATTTAAAATTGACAGAGTTGATAAAAACACTATTTTTATGTCAAAGATTTTGGAAAAATAACTTGTCTTCAAATTAGCTACACTTACAATAATGTTAAAATGTATTCATGAAGAAAATGTTAAAAATTGAATTATTGCGTTTTGATAAAGGTGATGACATACAAAGTTTACATGGACTTTGGGTGTCAACACTTGGAACGAATTGGCCAATAGGGAAAGATGTTTTTGAAAACTTAATACTTGATTCGCGGTATAAAAAACTAACAAGTATTTTGGTAGCAAGAATTGATAAGAAAATAGTTGGGGTTGCAGTTTTTCAGGAAAGGGAAGACAAGATTCTCGCAGAGATAATGTTGATTTTAGTATACAAAGATTATCAAAGAGAAGGTGTCGGAAGAAAATTATTAGAAAGTGTGGTCCAAAAGTTAAAAGCAGACAAAATAAAGAAAGTACAACTAGGCGGGGGAGGGTATTCTTATTTTTGGCCTGGCGTTCCTTCAAATTTGCCAAACGTTTCAAACTTCTTTAAGAAGAATGACTGGGAATTTACGGAAACTTGTGTTGACATGGTTTTGGATCTTAGCGATTACAAAACGCCGAATCTGTACGATAACAAACTACCCAAAAATATAAAAATAGTTTCAGCTAGTATTTTGAGTAAAGATGAAATATTAACATTCGAAAAAAATAATTTCCCCAATTGGTTCAATTATTTTGAAAAGGAGATTGAACGAAAACATTTCGATAAAATCATTTTGGCAAAAGAAAATAACAGAATTGTTGGAACAACGCTGATTTCTGAAGATAAGAAATGGGATAAAATACTTTCATCTCCGATCGGTACAATAGGTGCAATCGGAGTTGAAGAAAAGAATCGCGGAAGAGGAATCGGATCGGCGATGATGAGTTATTCATTGGAAAAATTAAAACAAGAAAAATTTAAAACTGTTTATCTTGGTTGGACATATCTAAAAGACTGGTATGAAAAACTTGGATTTAAGATGTGGAGAAAATACCATATGGCATGGAAAGATATTTAATAATTTGTCTTCAAATTAGCTTAAGAAGTTAATTAAAGAACCGTTTGCGATCACTTTTTATTTACCTATACTTTTTAACCACATCTTTTTGAAAAAGGGAAGGGTGAGGGTTGAGAGGAGAAACCCAACAGATGGAACAATTGCATTTAGCCAGGAGTCCTTAACTTGGATTGCACTTAAATAAAGTCCAATGGAAAGATAAGTAAAAAGAATTAATAAGCCTCTTCTTGTGAAACTTGTTTCCCACGCTTTGTCGCTTTCAACTTTTCCGTTTCTTTCTTCGATCTTTTCAATCCTTTGCTCGAGTTTTTGCAGACTATCCATCAATTGGATTTTAGCACGAAACATTCTTTACCCGAAACAGTTTCCTCCACACTTTAATTTTGTGTTAAAATCGGCGCATGAATAAGGACAATTCCATTTCAGTCAGGTTGATGCGGAAGGACGATTTGGAATGGGTAACCGATCTTGGACAAAATACCCCCGAATTTAAAACAGAAACGTCAGCCGCGCAGTTTTTTTCTGCTGAAACTTTACGCAATTGGATTAATGATCCAAACGGAGTGACACTTGTAGCGGAAATTGACGGACGAAAAGCAGGATTTTTACTTGGCTGTTACATTACTGGTCCAAATGATGGTTACATAAAATGTACTGTTATTGAAAATGTGCATAGGAGAAAAGGCGTCGGTCGAGAATTGCAGAGCAGCGCCTTAGAGGAATTCTCTCAAAAGGGTCTAGAGGGACACAAGTGCGATCATGTTTTTAGTTTAGTTAAGGATGATGATGGGCCGATGCTTAATTTGAAAAGGGAAATGGGTTTTGAAATCGGTGCAAAAGGCTACTATGTGGAAATTATGCTTCATCCGAAAGGGAAAGAATTTTAAAAATAGATCACTTTAATGAAACCCTGTAGTTGTCTTTGGAACATTTTAGACCTATAATAGTGGCTATGTCAGAAATTGAACAAAGAACTTTGTATGAGGAATTTTTTGGTGGGAGAATGTTTGTATATCCTCTCGGAGAAGATGGAAAGCCCGATTATGGCTCGATTAGTTTTGGGAATAGAACAATCAGAGTTGTCAATGTGACAGTTTTTGACATTGATGGAAAGCGTGTCGAATCATTGGAATTGGAAACGGGCAATTTTCTCCCCGGTAGGGAAATTTTCATCGATGGTTGATAAGAATGTTTATCAGAGTAAAAAACACTTCGTCTACCCTCCGTTTAAAAATATATTAAATGTTGTTATACTTCGTTTGACAGTATGCAAAATAGTGTTGTAAAAATTGTTGTCTTTGTTCCCGAAATGCACGCAGACGCCGTAAGAAATGCGATGGGGGAAGAAGGGGCGGGAGTAGTGGGCGAGTACAAATTTTGTAGCTTTTCAGTTAAGGGAATTGGGAGATTCATTCCGATGGCCAGAGCTCACCCAACAATAGGGAAAGTGGGAAAACTTGAAGAGGTGAAAGAGGAAAGGATTGAGACCGTTTGCTATAAAAAAGATTTAGATAAAATTATTTCTGCGATCAAAAAAGTTCATCCTTATGAAGAGGTGGCGATTGATGTTTATCCTCTGGTTTTAAACCCCAATAAGACCACCTACAAAAAATGAAGGCGCTTCGGTGGGGAATTAACTTTGATATAATATGAATAAACAAATGATAAGAGTACTTCTTTTTGATTTTGCCAGAGTGCTTCTTTTTCCGAAAGATAACAATTATTCCGGAAAGTTGAATGACCTTTATAAAGCAGTTAAAGACAATAACAGTTTTGATTTTGAAAGTAATTTTCATTTTAATGAGGAACTTTTAGAATATCTAAGAAATATTAAAGGAGAATTTAGACTCGTGATGTTTACATCTGAGAATATACAAGAAGACCCGGTTGTTAAGGAAAAACTGAATGGAATATTTGAAGAAGTAATTTCGGCTAAAGAGCTTTTTTTATCAAAATCTGATCCGAAGGTATATGGGCTTATTACCAGTAAACTTGGTTGTAGTGCAGACGAAATATTATTCGTAGACGATTCAAAAGAAAACATAAGAAGTGCCGTAAGCGTTGGTATAAACACCCATCTTTTTAGTAACACCCACGACTTTTAAGAATAATGGAATTGCTTAGGGATTAGACTTATGGACTTCGGAAAGGTTTGCCATATTGTTGGGAACAAAAAGGAATTGTATAAGGATCTCGTTGATTTTCTTCAGACAAACTATCAACCACAAGTTAAATTCACTTTTTCTAAAAAGTCCGGATGGACAGTGTTTTTCAGAAAAGGCGGTAAACCTCTTTGTTACATTAATTTACAGGAAAACGGTTTTACTGTTACTGTGGTTATCGGTCTAACATTATCCGATAAAATTTCCAAATGTGTAGTCAGCGAAAACACAAAACAAATGTTTAATGTTGCCAAACAACACTTTGATGGTAAATGGTTGCATTTTGACGTAACGAATCGTGATCAAATTAAAGACATAAAAGAATTACTTTTAATTAAGAAAAATCCTATTAAGCAGAAATGATTTACAAACACAAAATATTTAACAATAGTGCTGTCCAGGGAAAAGATTTTGAGGATTGTACTTTTATTGACTGCAAATTTAAAGAAACCGTCTTTAGGTTTTCAAATTTTACAAACTGCGAGTTTAAAGATTGTGATTTTGCCGGCAGTGTTTTCGAGATCGTGAGTTTTTCAGCTTGTAAGTTTCCGGCAAGCAATCTAAGCAACCTTGATTTCGGCGATGCCGACATCAAAAACTGTAATTTTTCAGAAAGCCTCTTAATAAACTGTATTTTTCAAAAGATTAAGGGTAAAAGGGTGGGGGATCGGAAAAAATTGGACTTAAGGGAGTGTAATTTTGAAAATAGCAAGCTGGGAAATTCTTTGTTTGTTTTTTGTGATTTGGCTGGTGTTTGTTTTAAGGGGGCGGACGTTGAGAGGGGAGTATTTGAAAATTGTAACCTTAACGGCGCAAATTTTTCCACAGCGAACATTTCCGGAGTAGGCTTTGAAAATTGTCTGATTAAAAACACAGTTCTGGATGTTGAAGGATTTATTAAATTTGGAAACGCTAAAGGCTTTATCTTAGAAGGAAATATATAACGTCGCACAATAATATGCGTGCTATAATTCCTATAGAATCCTAGGTATATACTATAAGATGGTTTTTTTAAGAAAACGGTAGGGAAGGGGTTAAACAAAATTTTTTAATTTAAAATTTTAAACGAAAAACTATAAAACTTTTATAAATTTATTGAGCAAAAGAAGATCTTAAACAATTAATCTTTAAACTATACTTTCTCCG
>Ga0208375_1002940_pt1 | contig 15202 bp, 10 predicted proteins | sample RifOxyD1_FD_184038 | JGI IMG/M metagenome (GOLD analysis project Ga0208375, IMG submission 184038) | Soil microbial communities from Rifle, Colorado - Rifle Oxygen_injection D1 (SPAdes) | ecosystem: Environmental > Terrestrial > Deep subsurface > Rock core/Sediment | place: Rifle, Colorado... | reverse complement strand
ATATGGAGTGGGGGTCGACCGAGCAACAGGAGAAACTGGCATTTGTAGCTTATTTTCATGATATAACCTTGCAATGTGATAAGTACGCTATGATTAAGAACAACGAGGAGGTCATCGCCGCCAACTTGAATCAGTTTGATGAGCAAACCATAGTCTATCATGCCAAGAAGGCTGCGGAGTTGGTGAGAGATTACCCACGGCTGCCAATTGGGGCAGATACCATCATCCTAAGGCATCATGGGACCATGGGTGGTCGGGGATTTGCAAAAACCTTCAGCAATAATCTGGAGCCACTTACGGTGGTCTTTCTCATTGCCGAGGCCTATGCCAATTATTTACTGGAGTATTATGGAAATATCACCAACGCAGAAATTATGGATGAATTGAACATTGATTTTCCCAAAAGTCAGTATCGAAAAATAATAAAAACCCTGATTAACTTCGAGTTTTAAAAATGAATGCTATTAATATCAAAAGTCTTAAAAAGTTTTACGGAAATCGTCTGGTATTGGACGATGTAAATTTATCTGTCCCCCGGGGAGTGGTTTTCGCCCTGCTTGGCCCAAACGGTGCCGGTAAAACAACCCTGCTCAAATCGATTTTAGGTATAACTAGATTTAAAGAAGGAGCGATAGAAATTTTTGAAAAAACCAGTAACTCATATGAGTCGCACAAATGCCTGGCTTACTTCCCTGAGAAATTCAATTTTTTTCCATATTTTACAGTGGATGGAGTTTTAAAGTTCTATGGCAAGATGTATGGCGTTTCTCACCAGGATTTGGGGCAGCAAATTGATAAAGCCTTAGACAAGGTGGAAATCATGGCTCTTAAAAATAGAAGGATTTCCCAAATCTCCAAAGGGGAATTGCAACGGGTGGGTATTGCCTCAATCCTGCTTGCCAAGGCAGAGTTCTACATTTTTGATGAACCTTTTTATGGGCTGGACCCGATAGGTATAAAAATTATAAAGGATATTTTCCAAGAGCTGGCATCTTGCAATAAAACCGTCTTTATCAACTCTCATATTCTGGGAGAGGTGGAAAAAATAGCCAGCGAAATTGCCATTATTAACAAGGGAAAGATTTTGTTTAGCGGAAATGTGAACACTTTTATCAATGGCAGGAGTTTGGAGGATTCTTTTTACTCAATCATTAAAGGAGTACAGGCGTGAGCAACGTAATCATAAAGGCACTACTCATTAATACTTTTCAAAAGGAAATTCGCAATAAAACATTATTGTTTTTATTTGTACTTTTCATCTTTTTGATTCTCTTAATCAATCAAATCTCGGTTTTTTTTGTGAGTAATCCATCCATGGAACAGGGTTTTCAATGGAGCCATACAAAAATGTCCTTTTTATATGAAATAATTTCCGGGTGGGGAGGACTGCTTGGATTTATTTTGGGGGTCAGTACGATCAAAAGCGATTTGGATTATGGAATTTCTCAACAGATCGTGGCGTTTCCCATAAGACCATGGCTGTATCTGGCCTGTCGCTTGTTTGGTTCCTGGTTAATAGTGAATTTTTACTACATTGTGACCCTGGTCCTGGCCTTAATGGTATTTGCATTTTCCGGTGACCAACTGGCATTTAGTTATAAAATATTTTTGTCGTTTGGTGTTTTTAGTTTAAAGATATTGATTTGTATTACAATAGCTGCGTTCTTTTCCATACATTTTTCAAAAATCCTAGCGTTTGTATCAGGTATTATTTTATTCACCATTATGAATATATCCAATACCCACTTTACCCAGGGAGTTGTGTGGAGTGAACTGGGCCCGTTTTCTATGATAGGTTTGCTGGTGCACTGGATTCTTCCCCGTGTGGACACCATTAGCTTATTATCAAAAAATTTATTATTGGATAAAACTACTTTCACCTTCAATATATTAGAGGGCGGGCATTTTTTAATTGCCTATTCATTTTTATTCTGGATTACCTGCTTATCACTAAAATTCAAGGATTATCAGGGAGGTGAGTAATCAATGTCCAGGTAAAACTAGCCTCTTTGTTAAAAATGAACTGGGTTATATCATGATATAGGAAAAGAAATTTTAGGGGTTTTGACAAAAAAATGATGAAGAAATTAATAAAAAATTTTTACGATCAATTGATTCAGGCATTCAAGATTGTAGATGTAAAAAAATGGATTAGAACTTCCCTGCTGTTTGGCATGGCTTTCATGGGCCTATTTGTGGTGATTGTGCTGGTGATCCTGTCACTAGTTCAATACGTCGGAGGGGTTACTCCTTATCTAGTGGATCTGTTTCCCCAGAGCTATTTGATGTTGCAAAAAATTGATAAAAGTTTTGGGGAACCCAATACCTTTGGATTGTTATTGTTTTTCTTTCCAGTGGCTTTGTTGATGATTGGGTATGTTTTATACTTGATGGAAAATTATCTCGATAAGCTGCTGGGATTTCTCCAGGAGAGAAGTTTTATAAAAAGGGCAGCTCTCTATTGGACCCTTCTGGCCTTGGTGCCCATTCCATATTACGGTTCCTGGACCTATTCTGTTTTCAGTTCAATTGTTCCAATGAACTATGATGGGTTTTTGCTTTTGGAGTGCTTGATTGGACTCGGGATACTTTTGCTTTCCATTTTTTCCTATACCATCACCTTTAAAATACTCAGCAAACAGATTTTTGACTGGGAATCATCCATCAAGGCGGGACTGGTGGCCGGAGTCTTATTTGAAATATTCAAGTATTTTTTTATAATTTTTTTAAAAAACAACATGGAGTTTGCTGCCACCAAATCCATGGTGATCGGATTTGTACTTTTTGGTATTTGGTTTTGTGTTAACGGGGCCATTTATGCCATGAGTGGGATTATTGGCTATTACATACAGTTTAGAAAAGTGTTCAGTCAGAAAAATAAAAATTTATTATTAATAAGCGAAGGTCGCTCCACCCGGGAAATAGCACTGATTTGCTTATTGGAACTTATTAAAAGATTTTATAATACCAAGGATGTTTGTGATTATAATAGTGTGGGACTTACGGTGCAGGAAATTTGTGAACATTGCATGATAACCCCCAAACGGGCAAAAAATATTTTGCTGCATTTAAGAAAGGTAAAGCTAGTCAGAATTCTTTATGACGATGATATGGAATTGGTGGTGCTTAATTTTTTTCCGGAAAATCTGAAATTGGTTAATTTTCTATCCATCATCGAGGAGCGGAAAGACATAGAGGATTTATCCAAACTGCCTGATGATAAGGCTTCCGCATGGTTTTGGTTGAAGTATCAAGATGGCCTGAATTCCGCTTTAGGTGAGAAGTCCATGAAGGATCTATACGAGACGCAAGTTAGCTAAAATCCCAGTTTGATTTTTTTGATTTGGAGCTGGATGTATTGATTTCCGTTCCATCTGTTTATACCCAGATTATAAAAGGCCCACAAGGGGGTTTGGTTTTTCTGTTGTTCGAGGTAGAGTTTTTCCGGATGAGGATTGTTCCATGACCCAATATAGTTGAAACTGATGCCTCGAAGCTTGATAGAAGGATCACTAAAGCACCCCAGTTCAAAACGAACATGCTTTTCCCTTAGGATTTCAAAGGAGAGTATTTTTACATCAGTTGAACGAAATAGTGGCTTGGGATTAGCATTACCAAAAGGTTCAAGATATTCAAGTTGTTTTAGCAACACCGGAGAAATGTCCTTGAATTTTATCTCAAGATCATGCTCAAGGGTATGCACTCTTTCCATAAATGGGATTTTGGCAATAATGGATTTTATCCTCTGTTCAAAAAGGGGAAAATTGCTTTTATTCATGGTAAGCCCGGCAGCAGAGGCATGACCGCCAAATTTAATGAATAAATCAGAACATAATTTCAAGCATTCATAGATGTTAAGTGATCCAGCGGTTCTGGCTGAAGCTTTAATTTGGCCTGGTTCGCTTGCATCGGTAAACACGATGGCGGGAAAAGAGAATTCCTCCACCAGTTTAGAGGCAACTATGCCAATGACTCCCTCATGCCAATGAGGACAGTAGCAGATGCTGATAAGATTATCCTCACTTCCCATTTTTTTCTTGATTAATTCTTTGGCTTCTTCAAAAATATCACTTTGCAGACGTTTTCTTTCATTGTTGCAGTTTTCCAAATGATTGTAGTTTAAAAAAACAATGTCAGAATCATTGGTCGTAAGCAGCTCAAAGGCCTTTTGCGGATGATCGAGTCTTCCCTTGGAATTGATCAGTGGTCCGATATTAAAAGCGATATGCTCGCTTGGTAAAAAATCCATGTGAAAATGTTCCCGGTCCAGAAATTTTTTTAACCCTAAAAAACTGCTTTTGGTGATTTGCTTGAGCCCATGGCGCACCAGTAAAAGATTAGTGTTGTGAAGAGGGGCCAAATCACTAATGGTACCAATCGCTACCAACTCCAAAAGACTATAGATCGAAGGGCAGGGTGTGCCTTTTTCTTCCAGCAATCTCTTGACCTGCAAGGCCAGGGCAAAGGCCACTCCCACTCCGGCCAGGCATTTAAGCGGAGAATCAGCGGGTTCATCTCTTCGGTTGGGATTAACTACCAGTGCGCAAGGGAGATCCTGATCTGGGTCATCCTTGTGATGATCAGTGATGATCAAGTCTATCCCTTTTTCTTTGGCGTATGAGGCTGCTGCATGATTGGTGATCCCGCAATCCACAGTGATGAGGAGATTGATTTGGTGGAAGTGGGCCTGATCTATAGAGGATAAATGCAGTCCATAACCTTCAATAAACCGATCCGGTTGAAACACCTTAATTTCAACCCCGATAAGTTTAAAAAAATGATAAAGCAAGGCGCAGGAAGTGGTTCCATCCACATCGTAGTCACCAAACACCGCTATGTTTTTATGTTCGCTGACACATTTGACAATTAGATCCCCAGCACTCTTGAGATCCTGCAGTTTGGTCAAATCGGGAAGGTGGTTTAAATTCCAGGAAAAAAATTCGTTAATTTCTGATTGCCCCAACCCTCTTTTACCAAGAATTTGCAAAATGATCGGATGAATGTTGCTTATATTTATTTGATTCATAAAATACTTGAGTAAAGAACTATAGCGTTCAATCAAGATTTATGGAACAAAATATTGAAAAAACTTGAATTTCTACCAAATGGTATAGAGGCCTTTGATAAGTAGATCTTCTTGAAGTTCTGAAACATGAGAAAACAACTGTTTGAATTCACTGGTATTTTTGGCGTGCACCTTGCCAAAGTACTGGCAGGGCAAGAAAGGTTTTTTACAACTGGGGCATCTTTCCACTTCATGAAATGACTCGATAATCTCCCCGCAAATATGACATTTTTTTATGATTGTTTTGTCTTTGACCTTGGACGGGATTAATTCCATACTCATGCTAAACCTCTAAAGTTTTCCAGGCAGCCCCTGTTTTATTTGCGTGCCTCATGCTGCAAATATTTCCTACCCCTCTCCTCGTCACTGGCATGAAAATGTTTAGGAAAAATTTGCCGCTCATTTGCTTTAACATTTTAGTTGGTTATTAACAAAAAAGACCCCCGAAGGAGTCTTTTTTGTTTTGATTATTTATCTAATTTAAAGAGACTTAGAATAAAGCTCTTTAGGATTGATTTACGGTTCCATTACCACCCCATTGATTGACAGTTCCAAAATTAAAGCCAACCGCTGGTCTATTCCTTCTAAAAAAGTTATTACCACCGAAATAAATATGTTCAGCGTCTGTGTTATATGGATTAAAGGTTGCTTCTTGGGGTCGGTAACCACCACCTAGCATTGAGCCGAGAACTAACCCTTGAAATAATGAATTGTCCATTTTACTGTTGTTTTGCATATTGCTTGCCATACCAGCCAGTGTCACTGACATTTGCTTTTGGGTTTCGATCATTGCTGCAAGCCCCTGGGTAATGGGGGTCATGATTTTCTCCAGCATAGGCGCCATGAATTTCTCTATTCCGGCTAGATAATTTTCGGATTTTTCTTCTTTCTCTTCTTTTTTATTAAACCATCTCTTCATTCCCTTAGCCACACTTGCCATGCTTTTTTCAAGTGCACTGATTCTTCTATCAACCTTGTTATCTTCATTATCTTCTTTCTCAACTTTGCAGTCACCATCGCAGTCAGCTTTTGTAATATCTTCAGAATTATCTGCAATCATTTCATCTACTTCTTTGAGAAAAGCTTTATCCTCTTTCTCTTTTTCTTCTTTTGCAAACTCTTTTTCTGCTTCAGCCCGCAGTTCTTTGCCGTCGAGATTTCCTTTTTTATACTTAGTTAAGGCCATTTTAATTTCTTCTTCAATTATTTCTTTTTTGAAATGTAATTCACCTAATTTATCTTGAATTGTATTTGAAAAATTAGCTGCTTTAAAATCCTTGTCCTTTTTGGCAAGCTCGGGACCCACTTCTAACATCTTGGCTATCAATTCTGCCTGCTCACGTAATTCCCTTCCATCACGCAAACTATCTTGTTCATATTTAGCCTTTTTTACAGCTAAGCGAAGAAGCTCTTTTCCATCTAGAAGGTTGTTTTCTTTTGTCAAAGCTTGAGCAACATCTTTTGCCCTTTTAAGAAGAAGTTTTTCACGATCCAGCATCCCTTGTTCCTCTAAAGCTTTTTGCTTAGCTAAACGAAGTAATCTCTGTACATCGCTGTCGTCATCGGGGAAAGGAAGAGATTCACGCTTCAACCTATCCGCAATTTTTTCTGCTATCTTTACTAATTCCCTTCCATCATGCAAACTATCTCGTTCATACTTAGCCTTCTTTTCAGCTAAAAGAAGAAGTTCTTTTCCATCAAGAAGATCTTGGCTGCTAATAGTGGGGGATTTCTTTTCTAAAACCCGAACGGCTTTTTTAGCTTTAAGCAGTAGCTCTTTTCCGTCCATCAAACTCTCTTGTTCATCTTTAGCCTTTTTTTCAGCTAAGCGAAGTAGCTCTTTTCCATCCAATATTGCATCCGCATGATAGGCTTTTATATTATCTATAATATTCTTCGCTGTTTGTTTTTGTGCCTGTGGTTCCTTGTCATTTTTAGCTTTGTTTGCAGCTTGGCGAAGCAACTCTCTTCCACCTAATTTTGCCTGAGCTTCTCTTTCAGCCTGATCAGCTTGAATATCCTTCAATATCTTCTGTGTTTCCGCTGCTCCTTTCTGTATTTTCTCATGTGCTGATTCCTGCTCAGTCGCAAAAACCTTCAAAGGAAATACAATAGCACCGAGTAATGCGATACTTAGTAAATAGTGCTTAAACTTAAACATAGGGCCTCCTCTTGTGGTCAAAAAAATATAAACGTATGTCTAAGCTTGATTTATGCAATTGTGGTGCCATGCGAAATTTGGTTAAATCACCCTAAAATCAATAAATTGAAACTAGTGAAATGTATAAATATCATACAACTAGGTAAAAATGTGTAGAAAAAATAGTTAAAATAAATAAAACTAGTTTATGCTTTCGATGGCTTGCATTTGTTGATTGAAAATTTTCTGGAGTTTTTTAGTCATTCTCATTTCTTGCTTGAGCCTTAAGGATTCGATCTTTCTTTTTACCAGCAGCTCGTTTTGCTTTTCAAGCTTGGCACGAAGATTTTTCATACGGTCTGCCTGGCTGGTTTTTTCAGTGTATTTACCATCTATTGAAATGGGCTCGTAGGTCAGGGCTCGGTCTTCGCTTTCATCGGATACGTTTAGCGGTTCTTCGCTTTGCGTGGTTGGAGTCGGCTTGTCGCTTGCCTGGGTACTAATAGGTTGGGTATTGGCAACGACATATAGGGATAACGTTAAGAGGGTAAAAATAAGGGTAAGTTTCATACGACAAGCTCCTGAGAAAACTGGTGAGTTAAATTTGATATATCAAGTTAAAAACACTCTGCAAATACTTTAAGTAATATTTTCAAAAAATATAACGATAAGGATCACTGACTGACTTACAATTTTGGTAGGGGAAATGCTTAGGTTATTTGGATTTTTTAAAAAAAATGGTTTGATTACTCTTGCCCTGGCGATTCATTTGTCTTTTTATATTTCCTATATCTTCCAAACCGACAGCTGGATCTATCCGGCGGGTTACTATCATAACAACTACAAGGGCTTGGATTTTTTTCAGATTCCGAAGGCAGCCGCATCATTTTTTCGGACACAAACATTTTCTGCCGAAATTGATGACTTTTGGGGGGATCGGATCATACGAAGTAATAGGAATGTCTACCATCCATTTTTGGTGGTTGTCCTGGGGATTCCGCTGCAATTTTTTTCTCCCGAAGTGGCCTTTGAATTTTGGGTTGTTTTCAAGGCCATCTTATGGTTGTTGGGCGGATTTTACCTCTGGAGAAATTATAGAGATCATCCTTACGGGCAATGGGCACTGTTTTTTTTCATGGCCCACTTTGCGCTGGGGCTTGAAATTCGGATTGGTCAATTTCAAGAGTTGCTTAATTTATGTCTAATGTTTGCCTTGCTGTCATGGTTTAAAGGCATGACGGTTAAATTTAATATTCTGTATGCTCTCTCTTTGCTTATTAAACCAGTGGCACTTTTGTGGTTGCCGCTGTTTTTGATACGGCGGCATTATAAAATAGTCGGCTTTGGCGTACTGATGGTGGCACTTGTCACCATACCGTTTTTTTGGCGAAATTGCATAAGTTACTATTTTGACAATATTTATATGCGCTTTAACACTAAAACCATATTTGGAGCGCCGGATATCATGTCCTTAAATGCATTCCTAAAAAGCTTGGGAGGTTCCCCTGAAGCACTTTTTTCTATAAAAATCTTCTTGGTGCTTGCCATGATGATACTGGCATTCATTCGTCGAATCTCAATTTTCACCCTGTTTTATATACTTTGCCTGACCAGTATTTTTTTTGATGTCTATATTTATGAATATCATTTTACTTTGCTCATTCCATTTTTTGTAGCAGGTATCCTGTATGTTCCTTCAATGCAAAGACCTTTAGCCATTTTTTTGATGATATGGGCAGGGCTGCCGAGTGCGTATGGTCTTTTTAGAATGATTGGCAGCCCACACATAGTGGGTGGCATGCCCGATGAATACCTCTGGCAGTGGATGGTAACCTTGAAGTTGTTGCCAATTTGTTTTTTGGCGATCTACTTGCTGCTTTTTGATATCATCCACCCATCTTCCATCAAGCAAGTTCGGTATATTCCTTGATGATTCCGTGATTTTTCTTGCCGTTAATGATGATAGAGAGGGGTTTTTTCAAGCTGATATGCTTGATATATTCAGTCTCTTCCTCTGCCTTTTGATTGATAAACCAATCCCAGTTTAAAAAATCCTCAGCGCTATAGATGGTGAAATAAATAACTCCGAGGGAAGTGATATTTTGAAAAAAATGAGTTCCCTGGGACGGATCGGCATTGAGGGTGGGGATTTTGGCTTCCACGATAGCGTGTGCCCCAGAGATGTCATTCCACTTGACCGGGATTCCCAGAGAGTGATCACGTGAACCCCACCTTCCAGGTCCTACCAGCAGGTAGGGTTTGTTCTCTTTTTCTAAAACGGCATTGATTCTGGAAATATCGCTGACCATCTCTATGCTGGATTTGGAGTTGAAAGTATCCGGCTTGACGAAAATAATATCCAATATGTTATTGATAAAACCATGCCCTAGGGCATTGGTGGAATGACAAAAACAATTTTTAATATCATCTTTGTGGATATCCACAGGCCCTGTCTCTTGGGTGATAGTCAGCGGTCTTACTTGCAAGACGGTGAATTCGTGAGGTGCACCTTCACTCTCGGCGATATTGAATGAAAATTCAATTTCCACATCGCAACCAAACCCCAGTCTTGAGATTTGTAAAATTTTTTTGATTAATTTGGCGAGGGGAATTTCGTTATATTTAAGTGCCCGGGCAAAGGTTATAACCGGCGGAAGATGGGGATAGTGCCCGTCCCTGATCATATGGTCAGAAGGGTCGTACCTGCTTGAAAAATATTGCACTGGTCGTTCATTGACGGCATCACTGATATTTCTTTTTACCAGGTAGGCAGATTCGTCAGTATTTAAATCAAACTTTTTATTATTCATAGACAGGGCATAAAAACTTTTTTGGGAATTCTTTAAAATACTTCCTACATCGGAAAATTGGGGAAGATTGTTGGGATATTCTGGGCAAAAACGCAAAGTTTCACCGCCTTCGACGACAATCTTGCCAAGACCTATGGAGATTTGTGCAATCCCGTTTAGCGCCCGCATCGGGCTGATGGGATAAAAATTATATGACTGAGCTGTGCCGGATATTGCCGGATAGAAATAATCCCCATACTGTTTGCCAACCACTGACTGGATGATAATCGCCATTTTTTCCTCTTCGATTCTATTCTGGGTGGTTTTGGCAAAAGCCTTGGGTTCGCAATAAAAAACGGAGGCATAAATCAATTTGATGGCATCAGATAGTTGAAAGAGTCGGTCATCTAATTCCAGTTGGTTGTTGGGAAGCATATAGGTGGCATAAAATCCAGCGTAAGGAGTATCTTTGCTATCTTCCAAAAGACTGGAGGATCTTACCGCAATTGGGGTTTTTACTTCTTTTAGATATTGGGTGAGGGCATGGATCAAGGAAGCCGGGAGACTGGCATCTTTAAAAATCTTGGCAATATCCTCATCGGTATGATCGGAATAAGCATAGCTTTCCAGGTGATTGACATCAATAAAATCATCAAAGGCTTCCGTGGAAATGACGATGGTTTTAGGTATGGATATATTAATATCCTTAAAGTCGACAAATGATTTCATATTATCAAAAAGGTATTTGGATATAAAGGCAAGGCCCCGGGCCTTGCCTCCGAGTGAGCCATTGCCAATCCTTAAAAAATCGGAATCAGGAGTGAAACCATCCGGACGAAAAAAGGCAATATTGGTTTTTTGCATGCGAATGCGATGATTTCTAAGGGATGAAATTAAAAATTGTCTGATCTTATCCAAATTTTCAAAATCACTATGCTTGGCAATTAAAAATTTGGATGCCAAGGTAATTTCAGTACGGGCCATTAACCAGTTGGAAAAATGATTTAAACTGACATGATAAAGCAAGGAGACATCTGGAATGGTTTCCAATTTTTTTTCAAGGGAATAAAGATTGTGGGCCCGATCCAGCTCCTCACCCTTGGGGTTTCTAAAAACAAAATCACCAAATCCCATATAATTTTTCATGAAGTTTCTTATTTCATGGTGCAGGTAGGGTGAATTTTTGTCTAAAAAATGCAAACTAGCGCTATCGGCTTTGAGTTTGTTTTGGCTTTCGCTGGAAAGCAGCAGTAGCGGCAAGTGAGGCATTTCCTTCCTAACATGTTTTAAAAAATGAATTCCCGCCTCATGGTCAAGCTTATCCTCTTTGAAATAACTGGCATCCGAGAAAACTCCAATCAGGTGAGGTCGGTATTTTTCATAAAGATCCATGCCCTCCTCATAATCTTTGGCGAGTAAAACCTTGGTGCGTGCCCGAAGTTTCCATAGTTGGTGTTCTTCATTAAATGAGTCGTCTATTATATCCTGGGTTTGACTGACAATGGATTTATAGAGGATAGGAAGTATTGAAGAATAATAGTAGGGTGAATCCTCGATTAAAATCAGGACCCGGACTCTGGCGGTTTGAATATCCCGATCAACATTGAGCCGGTCTTCTACCCACTTGATAATGGCCCACATAAGATTACGATTACCTGACCAGACAAATATTTTATCAATACTTTTTTCGGGTAGCTTTTTGGTATATCTTTTGGGTAATGCCCGATGCCCATGGGCAAGTAAAACGACAGGTGTTCGCTCAACAATTTCTTTCAGCTTGCTCCCAAGCGTCAGTGCGTCCATCCCAAGGTATTTGGGATAATTGATGACAATTAAATCATATTTGTTTTTCTCCACTTTTTTTAGGGCCTCTTGGGCGGTCCTTACTTTGGTAAAAGTTGGGGGAGTAGTGAGAGACAGACCCCGATAGCTATAAAAAACATTATCAAGAATCCCACCATCTTCTTGCATTATATAGGCATCGTATGGGCTGGAGACCAGCAAAATGTTCACCACCCGATGATGCATAAGTTCCTTAAAAAGATCAAAATTGAAATCCACCCGAGAACCACCTTTAAGATTGATTGAGCTTTGTTAATTCACTATAATTGTTAATATAGATTAACCTAAAAAAAGAAAGAATGAAATGGAACCGGTCAATATTGAATACAAAAATAAAATTTACAAATGTGCTCCACTGACCAATACACTTGAGTTTATTAGTCAGCATAATATAAAAATTAAAGACCCCGTAGCCGCCGTGGTCAATGGTTATTTAACCAGATTGAACAAAAAATTTAAAGTGGATGGAACACTGGAGATCATCGAATTATCCACTTCGCAAGGAAGAAGAATTTACGAAAGTAGCATGCTTTTTCTTTTCAGGGTAGCTTTCGAGAAGAAATACCCCTCCCGTAAAATATTTATCAACCATTCTCTGCATATGGGGGTTTATGCGGAAGTGGAGGGGGATGAGTTAACCGAAAAAGAAGTAAACGATATAGAAATTCTGATGAAAGAGATGGTTAAAAAAAATCTGCCGATTGAAAGAAAAACCAGGGATTGGGATATTTCCATGCAGATATTGGAGCAAACCGACCGGCAGGATCTGATTAATTTGTACCGTTATTATACCCCGACCATCTATAAATTTTACGAGCTGGATGGTGTGGAAGAAAACTTGTATCTACCGCAATTACCATCCACTGGTTACATGAAAAATTTTAAGTTACAAAAATACCAGCAGGGTGTGGTGATTATTATTCCGGATTTTGAGGAAAATAGTATCATTCCGCAATTTGTTGACCGGCCAAAGTTGTTCAATTCGTATAAGGAGTATCATCAGTGGAGCCGAATTTTAAAAGTAAGAACCGTAGGGCAACTGAATCGCTATATTATGAATGGGGAGATCCAGGAAATGATCCAGGTGGCGGAAGCCTTGCATGAGAAAAAAATCGCCGAGATTGCCGATTTTATTGCCAGAAAAGCCAAGGTTCCTAAAATGATTCTGATCGCCGGCCCCTCATCCTCAGGGAAAACGACTTTTTCCAAAAGACTGGGGATTCAACTCAGGGTCAATCGGTTAAGACCAGTGGCCATCAATTTAGATAACTATTTTGTGGACCGGGATTTAACCCCCAAGGATGCCGAGGGGAATTATGATTTCGAGGCACTCAATGCCATTGATGTGGAGCTGTTTAATATTCATTTACATAAATTGATTGCCGGTGAGGAAATCGAAGTTCCCCGTTTTGATTTTCAAACGGGAACCAAGAAAAAACAGGGAGTGAATTTACGATTGAAGGAAGATGAAATCATGATTGTGGAGGGTATTCATGGACTTAATCCGGAATTGACCAAAGCGGTGGATGATGGGGATAAGTTTAAAATATATATTTCGGCACTTACCCAGTTGAACACCCATCGGCATGATCGTATTCCTACTTCGGATACCCGGTTGATCAGACGGATTGTAAGGGATAGTTATTTTAGAGGGTACACCGCTACAGAAACCCTAGATCGATGGAGATCTGTCAGATCTGGAGAGAAGAAAAATATTTTTCCCCTCCAGGAAAATGCCGATGTTATCTTTAACTCCGCCTTGTTTTATGAATTGGCGGTACTTAAACTTCCTGCTGAAAGAGAACTTAGGAGAGTGGAGAGAAACACCCCTCTTTACGGAGAAGCCAGACGGTTGTTAAAATTTTTATCCTTCTTTTTACCCATAGAATCGGCGGATATTCCAAGGACATCGTTGCTCAAGGAATTTACCGGTGGTTCATCATTTAAATACTGATATTCCACTTAACACCTAGACAAATTGAGCTTAAATTCCATGGAAGTCTTCACTTGACTTATTTTGAAAAGGTATCAAACTAATATCTGTTACAGAAATAACAGATCGTGATTTTTATCAATTCAAAAAGAATCTGTGGAGCTTATTAAATATGAAAAAAATTTTAGAAGTTTTTGGGGGATTGAGTTTTGGATTAAAGTTAATGCTGGCTTTTGTCCTATTATTGATATTGACGATTACCTCCAACATAGTTTTGTATAGGAAATTTGATAGCGCCTCCATTTCCAATCAGATTGTCAAGGAAGAGTTTCCCTTTCTTCTGGCATTAAGTAAAATTCAAACCTTCAGGACCAATCTTAAGGTAGCCGAGAGAACCCTCTCAAACGCCAAGATGGATTGGGACGAAAGAGTCAGTCAATACAAGTTGCTGGTAACAGTATGGGCCGGCGTGGTTGAAATCATCAAGGATGTTGATGGAAAGATTGCTTCCGCAGCAGGCAAGGAAGCTTGGCAAAAATTTAAAATACTGTGGAACAGGTCTAAGGAAAATCACGATGTCTTTACCAGATTATGTATCGAGCGAGACGATTTTTTGGCGGCAGGTTACTCGGCAATTGATCAAGAGCTTATTGATAAGGAAAAACAGATGATCGATCTTTTGATGAGTAGCCGGCAGTTGATAGATGAGATGGATCAGGTTACCAATAAGATGATGTCAACTGCTGAAACCACCTTTTTAGAGAGCCAGATAAAGAAAGAAAAAGATGATTCCGCCACCAAGTTTCTTATTGTAGTGATGAGTTTGATTAGCGTAGGGGTGACTCTGGCTTTTTCAATCTTTTTTCCAGCAGCAGTTACTCGTCCAGTAATCAAACTATCGAAAGAATTAAAGGCCAGTGCGGATAAACTAAGCAGTGAAACTCACTCACTTTCCAGCGTTAGCACTCAACTTTCTAGTTCATCCAGTCAACAGGCTGCAGGTACCCAGGAATCAGTTGCTGCTATGACTGAAATGGAATCCATGATCAATCACACCACCGATTATTCGCAACAATCAAAACTATTGGTGTCCACCATCAGGGAAAAAACCACTGTAGGGGATGAGGCCATGCATGAATTGGCAGAATCGATGGAAGGAATCAGCCAGTCCAATTTGAAACTGGTGGAAATGCAGGAGATAATTAAGGACATTGATAACAAAACCAAAGTCATCAACGATATTGTTTTTAAAACCCAGCTGCTTTCGTTTAACGCTTCGATTGAGGCAGCCAGGGCGGGACAACATGGAAAAGGATTTGCGGTTGTGGCTGAGGAGGTTGGGAAGCTGGCCCAGATGAGTGGTGAAGCAGCTACCCAAATAAAGGAACTTTTGGAAAACAGTCAGAAAGAAGTGGCTACCATCGTTGAGACCA
>Ga0208375_1002939_pt1 | contig 15204 bp, 13 predicted proteins | sample RifOxyD1_FD_184038 | JGI IMG/M metagenome (GOLD analysis project Ga0208375, IMG submission 184038) | Soil microbial communities from Rifle, Colorado - Rifle Oxygen_injection D1 (SPAdes) | ecosystem: Environmental > Terrestrial > Deep subsurface > Rock core/Sediment | place: Rifle, Colorado... | reverse complement strand
CCACGGGTAATGGACGTGTTCTCGAATATTGCCCGGCCAAGTGTAATTCGAAAAAACGTCCATTACCCGTGGATCGATTCTTTTAATTTGCTGAGCCGGACCGCCAAAGCGGTTCTTTTTAAGAAAGAAATCAACTAAAGCAGGAATATCTTCTTTTCGTTTCCGTAGGGGCGGCATACGTAAAGTAATCGTGTTTAACCGGTAAAAGAGGTCTTCCCGGAACCTTCCACTCTTTACCTCTTGTTCAATATCACGATTGGTTGCACTAATTATGCGGACATGGACTCGAATGGGTTTTTTGCCGCCTATCCGGTAAAACTCGCCTTCTTGTAAAAACCTTAGAAGCTTGGCCTGAATACCGAGAGACAGTTCGCCTATTTCATCCATAAAAAGCGTACCATCGTCGGCTGTTTCGCAAAGGCCGATTTTTTGGCTGATCGCTCCTGTAAATGCTCCTTTTTCGTGTCCGAAAAGTTCTGACTCGAGCAATGATTCCTGCAAGGCTCCGCAATTCACTGTAACGTACGGCTTATTTGCTCTGTCACTTTTGGCATGAAGCTTACGAGCAATCAGTTCCTTGCCTGTTCCACTTTCGCCCTGAATTAAGACAGTAGCCGTAGTAGGGGCGATCTTATCAACCATGGTTAAGATACTTCTAATAGCCGGACTGTCACCGACGGTTTCCATTACTCGGCTATCTTGATTAACTAAAGACTTTAGCGCCTTGTTCTCTTTTTGCAGCAGCCGCTGTTGATCGAGAATTCTTTCGTGCGCACGTCTTAGCTCGACAGTTTTTTCTTCGACAGCTTTCTGTAATTTTTTGTTAAAACTTCGTGCTTCGGTATACAGTTTACGGTTTACAATCGCCACGGCTACCTGAGATGCGACTGCAGCAAGAGTGAGCGAGTCATCTTCATCAAGACTGTTTGGTTTGTCACTTTCGACGTTCAGTACGGCAACCAATTCTCCATCTTTAATGATCGGCACGGAAAGCTCAGAGCAAGTTGCAACAGGCAAAGATAGATTTGTATAATTCGGATCCTTTGTAACATCATTACAGAGGTAAGAACGCTTAGTCCGAATTACATGTCCGATAATGCCTTCGTTTCTTAACGTATGTCCGATTCTTAAATGATTACCGTAAGCACCAGCTTGAGCTTGAAGTGTTGCGGAGTTATCCTCCCCGACGCTCCAAATATGAATACAGTAATAGTCGAGCTTACTCTTAATAATGTTAACAATTTCTTGGTAAAAATTTTCGGATTCAAGCAAGCTCTGCAGGGTCATCGAGAGCTCATTAAGCAATCTTAACTGTATTGCTTGTTTCTGTTGATGCTGTAACGAACCCGACATAATTGAACCAACCTGGTAATTTTTGCAGGCGCCCAACCTTTTTTTCCTACAGGGCGTGACGCATACTATAGTTTTTACACGCTTGCGTCAACAAGAAACTGATCATTTTGATATGATATTTTAACCCAAGTTAAGTGTTTGATATGTTGAATATTTATCTTATACAAAACACTCTCTCTGATGTATATCCTTTGGTAAATGTCACTTCTAAAACGAATATGGGATAGCCTATGGCAACATCCGGCACAGCTTGTCTGGATTCTTTTGGCCTATCTGCCGTTTTTAGGATCGATGAGTGTTCCGTTTACTGGAGATCAAAAAGTTTATTTAGGCACTGCTTTGGAGATGCATCAAAGTTCGTCTTGGCTTCATCCTCTCCTTTTCGGCGAACCAAGCTATTACAAACCTCCACTGCATTATTGGGCCACCATGGGAGGTTGGAAACTTTTTGGGTTCAATCTCTGGGGTTCACTACTTCCATCCGTTATATGTGTTCTGCTTACTGCTCTGTTATTGGGCGAAATTTCAAAACTGCTTCATGACCGCATTCGGTTTACAAATGCCGGAGTGTGGTTTGCCCTTGCGCTGGGAACCATTACTTACGGAACAACCGCGCAGATGGAAATATATCTTTGCTTGTTTTATGCAGCTTCATGGTGGGCCGGTCTCAAATTTTTATCTAAACCGCTTGAAGAGCGAAACTGGTTCTGGCTTTATCTTGCTTTTGCAATTGCCGGATTATCCGCTCTGGTAAAAAGTCCGCTTTATCCGGTTCTCTGGGTTGCTGGCTTCGTAAGTTATTTGGTCCTGGATGGCGAATGGGAGTTGTTCGGGCAGAAAAAATCCTTTTGGGCTTTTTTTATCGGCGTAGTCTTTGGATCGGCTTGGTTTGTTGGGATGTTACTGACCGATGGCAGCCGCTTTTGGTCTGATTATTTGATGAGAGAAACGTGGCACAAAAATTCCGGAAACTCGGGTAGCATTCTTAGTCTCTGGCTTGCACTTCTGTATTTCAGCTTTCCGTTCACTCTAATTATCTTTCCCTCCATCAGCTCTCTTTGGAGCAGACGGAGAGCTGGTAATGTTTTGCGGTTTATTTTGTGTTGGTGTTGGCCTCCGGCACTATTTTTCAGTCTTTATCCGTATAGGGTAAAGCCATATTTTTACCTATTGGTCCCGGCAATGGCAATCCTGGTCGAGTGGGGATATTTTCAGGTCGGCCGATCGGGGGTTTTCCGCGGACTTTTTGTTCTTTCCGGCGTCATCGTCTTAGTATCTCTGACGACGATTGGTTTAGTTCTTCAAAAAGCCGGTTTCATTCCACTTTGGCTGCTTGTCACTTTTATATTAGTTGGCACCTTTGCATTTATATCTTCGGCCCGAAGTTGGATCAGAGGATTCTTATTCAGCGGCATGGTCGCAGTGCTTTTATTTAGAATAGCAGCTGTGCAAATTGGAGAGCAGGATATTGCGGGACTTCGTCAGTTAGTGAAAGCAAGACCAAACGATGAGATTGCAATGTTGGATGACAAAAGAAGCATCTGGCACGAGGTGGGTTTGCTTTCAGCCGCGATAAAGAAACCAATTCACAGACTTTCTAGTGTTGAAGAAGTGACGAGATTTGTAAGAAGCGGCGGAACGGTTATTCTGACTGACGAACAAACACAAAAATTCGAGCGAACGATCCGTGCCAAATTACTGGGCCAGGGAGATATGCGCGACCTGAACGAGATGGGCTGGAAACGTTGGAAAACAAGATTAAAGTTTCCATTCAAAGATCTTTTGACTTCTAAATCGGATCAACCCTTTAAAGAAAAACTCCAAAGGGAGTTTAAGATAATCAGCGTTAAACAATAGATCCTCCACTACGCTTTACAATTACACCTCAATTCTTCTTTCAGCCCGATCTTAACAAAACACCGATCACAACTTGTACAGCTCGCCTTCGTAGACAAACCGTCCGCCCACTTTTTAGGCAACCCAGGTTCCCGCACAAGTGGTCGTGCCAAGGAAATCATCGCGACTTTTGACCCAGATAAAATACCAGAAGCCTCTTCAAGAGTTCGAATACCCCCGACACATAAAACCGGAATATCTAAACGCTCTGCAAACTTTTTTGCATAATCGTAATGAAAGCAGGGAATAAAACTAACTTTTTGCGACTCCATTTTAATTACTAATTTTAATAACGGTAATAATGCTCTGACTGGAGCAGGCACCTCTCCCATCAAAAATTTTTTAGACAAATCCCAAGGAATCTCCCCTCTCATCGGATAGAAACCTAAACCGACTTCGCCTATGCCACCTGAAACCTCAATAGCTGCGACACCACTACGTTCAAATGCTTTTGCCATCTGTAATGATTCGGGCAAAGCCAGCCCATCTTTTGCACCATCAACCGCATTTATTTTAAGGGTGATCGGAAATTCAGAGCCCACACGCTTTTTGGCTTCCCTAATGATTTCTAATAAAAACCTAGCTCGCTTAAAGACGTCACCGCCCCACGCATCCGTTCGCTTATTGTAATGAGGACTCAAGAACTGAGAAATAAGATAGCCGTGAGCAGCATGCAACTGGACTCCATCGAACCCCGCATCTTTAGCTCGGCGGACACCTTCGGCTACATCAATGATAATTTCGTAAATCTGCTTTTCGCTAAGTGCTTTATCAAATAGAAAAGTCGTCTTATTCAATCGCGCTGAAGGCGCAAAAGATCCGATATTTTTCGCAGTGGAGCGCTTTATCTGAGGTGGCGCGTATGAAATCTGCAAGAAAATCTTCGAAGCTCCTTCGAAATGAACAAGATCAACCAAGCTCTTGAGACCAGTAATACACCCATCATTATATATCCCTATTTCTCGACCCGTATAACCATGCCCCTGCCGGACATGAGCCATACCGGTAATTAAGAGACCAGCCCCCCCCTTCGCCCATCTTCTATACATTTCATATAGTCTAGGCATCGGAAGACCATCTTCTGTGCAACAACCCTCAGCCATTGCCGATTTAGCAATACGATTAGGGATTTCCACGCCGCCGACTTTTACCGGAGAAAATAACGCTTTATTGTTTTGGCGAATCTGACCATTTGGGGGCAACGCAGTTTCCCATTCCATAGGTCAAGCGTTTAACAAAAGTTCCATCAACATTCATTACATAAATATTCTGTTGCCCAGTCCGATTAGAACTAAAAACAAGAAAATTACCATCCGGACTGAAACTCGGGTCCTCATTATTGCCTTGGTCCTTGGTTAAGCGTTCGATATTCGTACCATCTGGGTTCATGATAAAAATATCAAAACGATGATCGATCCAGCCAGCAAAAGCAATTTTGTTATTCTGAGGCGACCAACTCGGAGTAGCGTTGTACCTTCCTGCAAATGTCAACCTCTGCACATTGGAGCCATCGGCGGCCATCGTAAAAACCATCGGCATCCCGGTACGAGAAGAAACAAAAGCCAAGTGCCGACCATCGGGGCTCCATACTGGATCAACGTCAAAACCAAACGATTTTGTAAGTCTGGTAACAGTATTTCCGACAGGAGAGAAAAGAAAAATCTCGGGATTTCCGAGAAAACTCATTGTAAGTGCAATATTCTTACCGTCCGGAGAATAAGCGGCGCCACTATTGATGCCCTTTCTATTCGAAAGAAGCTTTATTGTTTTAGTAACAAAATTAAACTCAAATAGGTCGATGTTTTTTATGTTGTCACGCCCCTTGGTGAAGAGCGAATAAGAGATCTTCGTGCCGTCAGGACTCCAGGCGGGGGCAAAAGCAATTGAACGATGACTAGTTATTTGTTTAACATTCGTCCCATCAAAATCCATTATGTATATTTCTTTTTTCTTCGTTCTGTCGCAACTCATAGCGATCTTTGTAAGAAAAATTCCAGGCAACCCGGTCAGAACATGAACGACATCGTTGGCAAACGTATGGGCAAGAAATTTTACGTCATCCGCCCGCGCCACATATCTTTTGGCAATAATTTGCTTCGAACCAAAGGCATCATAAAGCCTCGCTTCAAAAGCCACTGAGTTTCCTTCGGATGACACTGCTGACTTAATAAGAAACTCGGTACCTATACTTGTCCAATCGGAGAGCTTAAAGGTTTCGATCGTCAGACCCGCTTTCTTCTGATCTTCGATGAAAGCAGAGCGCTCCAAAAACTTAAACAAATCCATAAAAGAAAGATCCGAAACGATAGTATCCGAAATAGTCTTTACCGCAGCACTAACTAAAGCGGAGGAAGCCGTTGTCTTAATGGGCGGAAATGCAATAACGGTTTTCTTACTTTTTGCGGTACCGACAGAAATATAAGGTTTATCAGCTGCCCACGCCGGCAGTAAGACCGCTGAAACAAGAAACATGGCAAGAAAATTCATTAAAACAGTTTTTCTAATAAAGAACATATTAAGAATCATAGAGGAAAACCCACCAAAATTCCATCGGTGGCAAACTGTGAAACAAGATCAGGCGGCGGAAACGGAAAAGGCTGACTTTCAGCTAATGTTCTTTTTACCGCATCGTCGAACTGAGCGTTTCCCGAAAGTTTTACAAATCTGAAATTTCGAAGACGCCCCCTCGCATCGATAAACACCTGCACCTGCGCCGTATATTTTTGCCTGGCGATCCAAATTGGCAATGCCCAGTTTTCTTGTAAACGCTCACGGAGCACGTCATAATATCCGTTTTGATCACCCTCTTTTGCGTCACCGGACAAGCTCGAACCGCGAGAAATGATATTTCCTTTGACCAGCCCCGTCTGTTTGCCCTCACTTTCGCTGATTTTGGCTAATGCTTTGATGCGCGCCAGAGCATTTTTTAATTTTTTCTGTCTAGCCTGTCCCGATTCACGCTTTGGCTTTAAAACCATCTCGTCCGGGTCAGCTGCCTCGGATTTTTTCTTGCTAGGCGCTGTTTTTATTTGTTCTGCTTCCTTCTTTTCCGACTCTTCAGAAATCTTTTCCACCTCTGCGAGCGTTTTAGCCAGTTTTCCTTTGTCCTTTTTGAGTAGATCAGGAAGACCAACAATATCGACACGCAAAGTAGGCGCGATAAACACAGGCTTTCCGGGAAACACAAAACTTTTAATCAGAAAACACAAAACGAGAACAAAATGAAAAATAAAAGACCACTTTAGGCCTTTCGAAAAATCATGGTCAGCAGGATGTCTGGGCCCAGTCGGAGGAGCCAGCGTGTTTGCGGACACTATACCTCACAATTTAAAATTCGGATCAGTCGGCTCTGTAACAAGACCAACCCTATGTATTTTTGCTTTCTTCACTTCAGCCATTACTTGAGCCACAAAACCATAGGGAATTCCCTGATCAGCTTGGATAAAAACTTCAATGTTCGGTTTAGCGTTGGAGATGGCTTGCAGCCGTGCTCGTAGGGTACCGGGTGTAATCTCTTTTCCGTTTATAAGTACCTGCTTACTCTTGCTTACAACCAACACCACCTGATCCGGCACTTCATTCAAACTTCCTGCATTGGCTTTGGGCAAATCCACCTGAACACCTTGCTGCATCAGTGGCGCGGAAATCATAAATATAATGAGCAAGACCAGCATAACGTCGACCAGCGGTGTAACGTTTATTTCTGCAAGCGTCGTTGGTGTGGAAGATTTTGAAGAATTATTAGCAACAACAATCGCCATTATTTTTTGCCCCCAATTAGGCTCCGCTGAACAATATTTAAAAAATCATGGGTAAAGCAATCGATATCCGCCGCTAAACGTTTGATCCTTGAAGCAAAATAATTGTACGCAACAACCGCGGGAATAGCGGCACCAATACCAGCAGCCGTAGTAATCAGAGCTTCTGAAATACCGGGCGCTACAACGGCCAGATTTGCCGCACCTGTCGCTCCGATGTTTTGAAACGCTGCCATTATTCCCCACACTGTCCCAAATAGACCGATAAATGGTGCTGCACTGGCAGTAGTTGCTAACCAACCGATATATTTTTCTAGAACGGTGACTTCAACATTAGACGCACGCATTAGCGCCCGATTGATATTCTCGACACATTCAGGTTCAAGATTTTTTCCATCTGAAAGCCGCTTAAGTTCCTTAAAACCAGACCTGAAGACAGAGGCAATAGGAGATCTTGCATATTTGTCACATTTCGCAAAAACTTCATCAACATTTTTGCCGTGCCAGAAAACATTTAAAAACCTGACATTCTCCTGCGTGGCATATTTGATCGATCGCCATTTCATTACTATTATCGCCCAAGATAAAACCGAGGCAGATAAAAGCAAAAGCATAACGAACTTGGCCATTAAGCCTGCTTGTAGAATTAGATCCAATACTCCCGTCTGAACTAACTGTGGTGTAGACATGGCCCTATTTTATCCATTTATTTCTGGCATTTAAAAGAGTTTTCTTATGTTTAAAGAAACCTTGCATAACATCAAATAATAATAAGATTTGAAGGGCAAAGCTGGAAAGCGGGCCACCAACTCCTCCAGTTAAGAATCTTGCTGTCCCGCTATCGGCAACAACGTCAGTTGCGCCCTGGTACTTAACGAGAAAGATTCCCTGAAATTCGTTTCCAAATACCGGCAGACCCAGAAAAACATGAAAAACAACGAGAATGGCTGCCCAAAACCCCGCGCCCCTGGACGAATCGCCATCGACGATCGACCGAATAGCAAGCGCAAGCGAAACCAAGAAGAGAGTTATCATTTGTCTGGAACCAACATCAAACTGAACAGCCTTAATAAGACAATAAAGCAAAGCAACGACAATTATTGCATAGATATCCGAGAGCTTGCTTCGAACTTGATTAAGAATTTTATAGCGAAACAGGTATTCTTCACAAAAAACAAAGCAGACAATAGCCAGCCCCCTAATAGCAACGTTGAATACTGCAAGGATGCCTTCGTCAGACTGAATGAAAAAACCGAAATAGCGATAGAGTCCGCTGGCTAAAAACGCCACAACGACGCCCAAGGCAAGCACACTCCCATAGATGACGCCTGGGGCAAATCGTCGGTGCAGCTTATTCCAACTTATGATTTCATCTCTTGTTACAAGGGTAAGGGGACTTAAAAGAGTGAGTAATAAAATATATAACAGGGATGCAAAGCCCATTGCCGCAATTTCGTTCGCTGCGTATACATCGCTAATCTCCTGAAACTTCGAACCCGAAAACATCAGAAAGTAAGTGATAACCGTCACGACGAGCAGCCGTGCAGCAAAAACCCAGGTAAGATATGAGAAAAACAAAAGGCCTGCTCTAATCAAGCCTCTTTCTAACCAGTTATTTTTACTAACGTCCAAAAATCCACTCCTTGTTACCTATTCAAATGTAGGGATTATTAGTAGCGATTGTCAAATAAATGACTCCCCGAGCATCATTATAATTCAAGCTTTTTTCATTATTCGGATTTAGTGGTATTGTTTTTATTGGGGGAAGCTGTTGCGATGGTGCGCCTAACTGGCATATCGAAATGGTACAATAGCCAGCAAAAAATTTTGGACCACGTTACGCTCGAACTGAAAAAGGGAGAGTTTTTATACGTGGTCGGCGGAAGCGGTGCGGGGAAATCAACATTATTACGATTGCTTGCCACAGAAGAAGCCCCTTCAGAAGGAAGCGTCTCTTTGTTTGGTTACGATGTTTCGAGAGTTTCTCAAACAACGCTTACCGCAATAAGAAGATCGATTGGATATATACCTCAAAACATTCGACTAATTTCTGATCTAACCGTCTATGATAATATCGCAATTTCCATCTCCCTGGCAGGAAAACGAGCTTTGTCTAAAGACATGCGGAACCGGATTTTTCTAGCACTTGAAAAACTTGGACTAAGTCAGAGACAAAATGCGCTTGCAGCCTCACTGTCGGGAGGCGAAGCCCAACGTGTTGCCTTTGCTCGTGCCTTAATCCGTGAACCGGAATTAATAATCGCCGACGAGCCAACAGGAGCGCAAGACCGCGATTACACCTGGTCTTTAATGGATCTATTCACAAAATCAAACTTAACAGGAGCAACGGTTGTAATCGCCACGCACGATCGCGAAATCGTGAGACGAGTAAGAAAGCGATGCGCAACTCTAAAACTAGGCCGCGTTTCAGTTGAGGAACCACTATGTATCTACTGAAACTCGCGATGCGTCCCTGGAAAGTAGCGCCAATCAGCCAGACTGTAACGATCTTCGCTGTTGGTTTTCTGCTTTTTCTCTCCGGGTTTTTACTCTCTCTTCAGCAGGGGTTACGTCCATTAATAGCAAGACTTCACAATGAGCAGGTCATTACCGCCTATATAGATTCGGCTTCAAGCCCCAAGGAAGAAGAACGAATTGTTGATACCCTGAAAACGCAGCTTGGCGCAAAAGCGCAGATTTCGGTTTTTACCTCAAATAACTTTATTGACGAAATCAGAAATGAGTACCCGGAACTGAGTCGCGAACTTGAAGACCTGGGCGGCGAGGTGACAACGATCGTGCCCCGTTACGTCTCTGTTTCCGGCTTTCTGCCGGACACTGCTTTAGCAAGCGTAAAATCAGTATCCGGTATTGAAAGTGCTGAGTCTTCCATAAATCGTTATTCACATATAGTGGGAGCATTTAAGACTCTTCACTGGCTTGTCGGTCTTCTTTCGCTCGGACTATGCTTTTCATTGCTCGCCGGCTTGATCCAGCTTTCAAAAATTAACTCTTTTGTTCAAGCTGATGCTCTCTCCATCCTGCGCTTGTGGGGTGCGGGGCATTTAACATTAAAAATGCCGAGGTTACTGACAAGCCTTACGTCGGGAGGACTCGGAGGATTAGTTGCCGGAGTAGCATGGCTTCTGGCTGCACCTTGGCTGAATTTCCGAGTGAAAGCGCTCTCCCCAATGTTCGCAGACATACAATTACCACAGCTTCAGCTCGCGATAGCTCTATTCCTAATCGGCGTAGTTTTGGGTCTTTTAGCCGGCGCTTTTTCAGGAAGAGTTACTCGAAATGCGTAAACATTCGTTCGCATCCATATTTCTACTCGCCTTTATCGTCGCCCAAGGTCATGCATCGGTGGACGGCAAAAAATCAAAGCTCCCGGACAGACTCGCAAAATTAAGAACCGAGGTAATCTCATTACAGGAAGGACTTATAGACAGTATCCGAAGCCAACGCACCGCCAAGGAGAACATTAAGAAAATACAAACCCTGATAAAACTTCAAAAAGAAGAAAAAGAATTGGGCAAAATACGGCTGATAGAACTTGAACAGACTATCGGCGAATTAGAAGCTCGCCGCGGGATACTGCGGGAGCGTATCTTGGTACATCGTAAACAAATCAGAAAAGCCTTAATCGATCTCAAGGCATCGCTAAAGGAAGAACCCAAAGGCGTCTACTTGCCCTCTTCCGAAAAGCTTGAGGCTCCCAGACGGAAAGTATTAGCAAACCTGGCTGAAAGGGGACTAAAAGAAATTGAAGCTTATAAAGTAGACCTAGACGATGCCGATAAACTCCAGGCGAGGATTCAAGAAGAAGAGCATCATTTGGCATACGTGTTTCAGGATCTGAAGGAACAAGAAAGCGTACTGGAGCTAAACCGGCAGCTACAAATAGACATTATAAAGAAAAAACGCGCCGAAAGAATTGCCCAGCTGGAAAGCTATAGAAAATTAAAAAGCGCAGAAGCAGAAGTAGAAAAACTGATCGGTGATTTCAATGCGCGCTTGGAGCTTGAGCATGCGGTAGAGACGGAGAGAGCTGTTTCTCGGTCGATGATGCAAGGGGCTTTTGGAAAAGTTAAAGGGCGATTGTCGATGCCTGTGCCCGGAAGCGTAGTATCTAATTTTGGCAGATCTTTTGATCAAAAATCAAACCTACATATTTTTAAAAAAGGTATCGAGATAGCAGCGGCAAAAAACTACTCAGTTAAGGCTATTTTTTCTGGTCGGGTCGCCTATTCCGGAACGCTACCCAATTACGGACAAATAACCATTATTGACCACGGAGATCATTTCTACTCGCTTTGCGGGAAGCTCGGGAAACTTACCAAAAAAGAGGGCGACCCGGTAAAAGCCGGCGATGCGATCGGCTTTGTCGATGACGCAGGTACTCCCATATATTTTGAAATAAGAGCAAGAAACATTGCAGTGAACCCATTGCAGTGGGTTTCTAATTAGTTTAGCCTTATCCTTATGATCCAAATAACAAAGAAGATATCCGTACTAGTGTTCGTTCTTAGTCTTTCTTGGCTTGGCGTAGTTGTTGGACAAAACATAACTCGTCAAGTAATCACGGTAACAGCAAACGCTGCTTCACCATCCGATTCAAATAAACAGCAGGATCGCTATCAAAATTTGGAACTTTTTCAGAAGGTTCTTCACTTTGTAGAAAACAATTACGTCGAGGAAGTGAAAAACAAGGACCTTATGTACGGAGCAATCAAGGGCATGCTCGAAACCTTGGATCCCCACTCCAACTTTTTGCCACCGGAAGTCTTCAAAGACATGAAGATTGATACAAGTGGAAAATTCGGCGGATTAGGAATTGAAATCGGAATGAAAGAAAACATTCTTACCATCATAGCTCCGATTGAAGATACTCCTGCATGGCATGCAGGACTTAAACCAAACGACAGAATCGTAAAAATCAATAATGAAAGCACCAAGGGAATGAATTTGATGGAAGCCGTTTCGAAAATGCGCGGCAAAAAAGGAACGGACGTAATGCTCTCGATTTATCGTGACGGGTTTGAGTCCATTAAAGAAGTCAAAATCACAAGGGACATAATAAAGATACAGGCCGTTAAGTCTGAAGAATTGGAACCACAATTTGGCTACGTCCGACTAGCAAGTTTTAACGAAAACGCGGCTAACGACGTGGAAAAAGCTTTAGATAAACTTGAATCAAAAAAGAATTTGAGAGGCCTGGTTTTTGACCTCAGAACAAATCCTGGTGGCTTACTGGATCAGGCGGTCGAGGTCGCATCTCTCTTTGTTGATGACGGTGTGATCGTGTCCACGATCGGAAGAAATAAAGATCAAAAAGACGTGAAGTACGCACGAAAGGGTAAAGCACATAAGAACTTTCCTGTTGCAGTTCTGGTAAATTCGAGTTCGGCGTCAGCGGCGGAAATTGTCGCTGGTGCACTTCAGGATCACAACAGAGCGATTATTATGGGCGCACCAACGTTTGGAAAAGGATCGGTACAGACAGTCATCGATCTTGGACAAGAAATGGGGCTCACAATCGCTCGTTATTACACACCAAGCGGTCGCAGCATTCAGGAAAAAGGCGTTCAACCTGACATTCTTCTCGATGACTTTGATCCCAAACTCTTGGCAGAAGCACGAAGAAAGCAAGATTATTTAAGAGAGCGCGATCTCAAGAGCCACCTCATCAATGCGGAAGGCGGAGATAGTGCTAAAGAGTTCAAAAAAGAAGAAATTGAGGCCATGTTAAAGAAGGACAAAAAAGACGACAAAGATAAGAACAAAGATACGGATAAAGAAGACGAAATGACACCAATGAAGTTCAATCCGAAAGAGGATTATCAGGTTCGTGAAGCTGTGAACTATCTGAAGTCGTACGAGATCTTCAAAAAGATCGCTTCTACTTCCAAATAGTTTTGCTTGGTTTTATTAAATGAGCTTAAAAGAGCTGCCTCTTTTTTCACAGGTTGACAACAGTACGACCGGTACAAAAAGAGACGCTCTTACCGTCTCGCAACTCACATCCCAGATAAAAGGAAAGCTCGAACCTCAATTTGCCGATGTTTGGATAAAAGGCGAAATCAGTAACTATCGTCCAGCAAGTTCGGGGCATGCTTACTTTTCCCTTAAAGATGCGAGCGCCTGCATATCTGCCGCCATTTTTGGTTGGGGAGCCAGAAACAAGAAAAACCCCAGACAGGCTTTTGACCTGCATGACGGTTTGGAGGTTATCTGTCATGGAAAGGTTACTATCTATCCCCCTCGCGGCAGCTATCAAATCACAATAGATTCCATTGAGCCTTTAGGGGCTGGGGCCTTGCAGTTAGCCTTTGAGCAGTTAAAGGCAAAGCTGGCCACAGAAGGCCTTTTTGAACAGAAGAAAAAAAGGCGGCTCCCTTCTTATCCAAACACCCTCGCGGTAATAACGTCGCCCTCCGGGGCCGCAATTAAAGATATGCTGAACATTCTTAAACGGCGGGCACCCCACATAAATATTGTCGTGGTTCCAGCTTTAGTTCAAGGAGATGGGGCGGCCGCACAAATCATCAAAGCCCTTGAGCTAGTCAATAAACACAAGCTGGGGCAAATAGTAGTTTTGGCTCGAGGCGGTGGAAGCATAGAAGACCTGTGGTGTTTTAATGACGAAGAACTGGCTCGTGCGATATCTCGTTCCGGGATTCCGACAATTTCTGCCGTAGGGCACGAGATAGACTTTACGATCTCCGACTTCGTTGCAGATATTCGAGCTCCCACGCCATCCGCAGCGGCAGAAATAGTAAGCGGTTATTGGGTGGATTCGCAGCGGCAAATCAAAGACTCACTAGAGAGAATTAAAATAAGTGTTTTAAGAAACTTCGTAGCAAAAAAGCAGCTGATATCACACATTTCCGCCCGTTTAATTAGTCCCAAAGACAAACTTCGGGAGCATGCTCAGCGCTGCGATGAACTTTACTCGCGCATAGAGCGTGGAATAAGGCTAAGATTAGAATCAAGGAGAGCTTCACTAGAAAAATTTTTGGGGAAACTCGATGCACTCTCGCCGCTAAAGGTTTTGGAACGAGGGTATTCAATAGTTTGTGATACCTCTTCGGAAAAGCGAGTAGTAAAGAGCGCATCTCAAGTAACACAAGGACAAGAATTGGAAGTTAAGTTTTATGACGGAGCAAAGAAAGTCCTTGCGCTATAGGCGACAAAGGAAATCTAGAAAGATCGTTAAAACGACGATTCTTATTCCGTTTGTGTGTGGGATTGTATTAACTTCAATCGTAGTTTCGTGGTCCTCGTGTTCAACAGCGGTGAAACAAACGGACAGAGTTCCCGGAAATTTCCCCTCCTCAATTCAGGCCGTCGATACAACCTCAAAAAGCAGTAAGATTAAGGCTGAATTATCGTCTGCAGAAGCACTAAATGGATCGTTAATTTGGCTAAATATCGAAATTCCAGAATCAGCAGAAACACCAAACCGTGAAATAACGGCCGATTTTGAAGGAATGGAAATACCAGTTTATCAAATCGCAACAAACAAGTACCAAGCAATGGTTGGGATACCATTCGTCAGAAAAGCGGGCCCAGGAAAAATTACAGTTTATTATGGCAATAAAGGAGAGAACGATCCCATTGATCTCTCGTTCGAAGTAAAGGAAGCTCCTTATAAATCAGAAACACTAAGGGTAGACCCGAGGCAAATAAAACCTAGAAAAAAAGACATTCCCCGAATCAAACGAGAATCAGCAGAAATCGGGGCCATTTATCGAAAAGTAACGACAAGAAAATATTGGCAGGACAGTTTTAAGTACCCAGTCAAAAACATCGTAACGAGCCCCTACGGTATTAAACGTCTTTACAACGGGCAGATGCAGAACTTCCATCAAGGAATTGATTTTAAGGCGAGAATCGGGACCCCTGTCAAAGCAGCCGCAGCGGGATCAGTGGCTCTCGCAAAAAATCTCTATTATACTGGTTATACAGTTCTCGTAGATCACGGTTTTGGTGTTTACACTGTTTATGGACACATGAGCAAACTGAAGGTAAAAAAAGGCCAGGAAGTAAAAGCAGGGACGGTGCTTGGTTTGTCAGGAATGACAGGCAGATCGAGCGGGCCTCACCTGCATTGGGGTGCCGTGGTTCATCGAGTAAAGGTGAATCCGTTTGAATTAACAAGGAAGCTTAATTGAAACTTATTCTTGTATTAGCC
>Ga0208375_1002937_pt1 | contig 15208 bp, 17 predicted proteins | sample RifOxyD1_FD_184038 | JGI IMG/M metagenome (GOLD analysis project Ga0208375, IMG submission 184038) | Soil microbial communities from Rifle, Colorado - Rifle Oxygen_injection D1 (SPAdes) | ecosystem: Environmental > Terrestrial > Deep subsurface > Rock core/Sediment | place: Rifle, Colorado... | reverse complement strand
CAGCGAAAGCGCAGAAGTCATCCACATAGACAAGACAAATATACTGCCGGGAAAACAAAGCAGCTTAATGTTCAGCATAAATAATGTTGGCGGAGCGCCTTTAAGAGATCTAATTTTTTACTGGGAAAATGAAGATAAAGTCATTCTTCCTGTTGGAAGCGACAATACAAGGTATGTTAAATATATAGAGATAGGAGACAGCGCTGAAATAGATTACCAGGTCATTGCAGATTCAAATGCAGCGCCGGGGCTGTATAAATTAAATTTATATTTAACTTACGATGACCTTGCAAATGGATCATCAAAGAAGATATCCACAATCGCAGGCGTATATGTGGGCGGAGAAACTGATTTTGATGTCGCATTCTCAGAAAACGCAAACAGCCAGATATCATTCAGCATTGCAAATATCGGAAGCAATCCTGCAAACTCAGTGTCAGTGTCTATTCCTGACCAGAAAGCATGGAGAGTTTCAGGATCAAATGCAGTGATTATAGGAAATCTCAACAAAGGGGATTACACTGTCGCAAGCTTTAAGCTTCAGCCGGCATCAGGCCAGCAAAATGCAAATGGAGGAGCAGCAAAAACCAAATCATCTGCACAGAAACCGGCAAACTTAACCGGTGTTCCGCAGGATATGCTTAACATAAGGATTGCGTACACAGACACAATGGGTGAAAGAAGAACTGTGGATAAGATGATAAAATTATCTCCGCAGAGCCTGGCATCTGCAGATACAGCAGCTGCTCTTGCAGCGAGAAAAACAGCGCAGCAGGGTTTCTTCTCAACGTATAAATGGTACATAATACTCTTGTTGGTTTTTGCAGCAGGATTTACCTTTTATACAAAGCGAAAGCATAAAAGATGGCCGGAAAAAAAGGACTTCACCAATATTGTGGCAGACTTCAGAGAAGTTTTTTTCAGAAAGAAAAAATAGCAAGACAGTATGATAGAAAAAATTGCTGGATTATAATCTGATTATATCAGATTATATTAAATCCTGCAATTTTCAATAATTATCAAATAATTAGTTGAACTAATTTAGTGAACAACATGAAGCTAAGCAAATGTTTCAAGCATGCATTCAATATGGTGGTGCACAGCAAGCTAAGAAGCTGGCTCACTATACTTGGAATTGTCATCGGAGTAGCTGCAGTCATCGCGATTGTTTCCATAGGCGACGGCATGCAGCAGACACTTAATGACAGTCTTGGCGGGCTTGGAGGGGATATTATTTCAATCTCTGCCGGATTTTCCCGCGGAGAACATACTTTTGAAATGAGAGGCGGCGCGCAGCAGGCAACTGACAAAGAAATAATCCTAAGCAGGACTGATCTTCAGGCATTAAAAGGCATTTCTGAAATAGCGCTTATTGATACAAATATAGGGGGTAGTGTAAAAGTAACTTATCTGGGCAAAACAGGAAGCGTCTCATTGACAGGTGTTGACCAGAAAGTCTGGTCCCAGATAACCACAGTTAAAATAAAAGAGGGAAGAATGCTTGATTCTGCTGACCAGAATGTAGTTGTTATCGGAGGAAGGCTTGCGAATTCCTATTTCAGCCAGCCTGTGGGCATAAACAAGATGATTACAATAGGCGGCAATGCATTCAGAGTGGTTGGAATTCTTGATGATGAAAGCAACAAGGTATACATGCCGATACAGATGGCTTACCAGATTATTGCAGATAAAAAAAATGATGTGTATGATACAATAGTTGTTAAGATAAAGGATGAGAACCAGCTGGATATAGCAATAGCAAAGATTGAAAACCAACTCATGATTGAAAGGCATGTCGCATCATCAAAAAAAGATTTTTCAGTCACCTCAAGCAAGCAGATGCAGGAGACAAGAGCAAACATGATGAGCTCTGTAAATGCATTTCTTCTGGCAATTGCGGCGGTGTCTTTGATTGTCGGCGCAGTCGGTATAGCAAATACAATGTTCACATCAGTTCTTGAAAAAACCAAAGAGATAGGAATAATGAAAGCAATCGGCGCAAAAAACAAAGATATTCTTCTTATATTCCTGCTTAACTCCGCGTTTATCGGGCTTATCGGTGGGATAATAGGTATTATGGTAGGAATGGTTTTATCAGGGCTTCTGCCGTCGCTGATGGGAAGCACTATGCCGTTCACAGGCAGAGGAGGGCTCATCACTTTTGTTTCATTGAATTCCATACTGATGGCTTTATCCGTTTCAGTAGGCGTAGGAATAATCGCTGGAATAATACCTGCATATCAGGCGTCAAAATTAAAGCCGGTTGATGCTTTGAGGTATGAGTAAATCTATTTAATGCTCTATAATAATATAAGGCCTATTATTTTCTTTTGGTCTAGTCAGTTCCGCAATCGCATTTTTAATTCTATTTATGTGGCTCTGTGAGAATAAGGGCGCTTTTTGCGCCAAAATATGCTCTGGCGGGATAAGATATAACTGCTCTCCCTGCCGATTGGGGACCGGCTGAACATTCCTGTATCTGTGCTCATAAGCCAGCGGAGGAAAAGATAATTCCAATCCGCGCCCATAATCAAATACAAGCAGATTGTGGGGGGTTCCTGTTTCAAGATCATCTAAAACGATACACATATGGGGCGTTCCGCTGCGCAGGGATTTTCCGAATTCTGTGGAGACTATATCCTTAAGTGTAACACGCAAATGATGCGCTGCAGCTATGTACTGCTTCGCTTCGTTATGATGCCCACCGGAACCGCTATGCATAGGCAATGCAACATACCTCACAGCTACGCCTCTTGCATGCTTATGGATATCCACTTCTGAAAAAGGCTGAAATGGAGCCAAGCCATGATATCCTAAGATGTCTATAAGTTTAGAAGAGCACTCATTTGGATGGGAACTGTCCAATAGATGGGACATGTTAAAACCAGTGATCAATCTTTTTAATCTGAGGGAATCCGATGTCGGGCAGCATATCTGTTCAGGATTGCCTGTGTTAGACTCATCTTTGTATTTTAATACAAAAGCGCTTTCTTTTTCCGGCCCATCTGCAAGATTAAGCTCAAACTTATACCCTTGCACAGCTGCGGTCAATCTCGGCATTAAAGTAAGAACCACTGTTCCGTTTGCAGCATGGTCTGCGCCCGGCAGAATATGGTCAAGATAATTTGAATAATATAAATCTACAGCATATCTCTGCTCTGGTGGATCCTGCGCAAACGCAGGGCTGTCTTCCAGGCGCCGCTCAAGCACCAGCAGGATACTCAGATTAAAAAATCTGTGAAGCCCGTGTTTTGCCCATTCTTCAATAGGCAGAACTTTTGCAATCTTCAGAACATCTTCAAGGCTGGCCAGATCCGGTATTTTTATTCTTGAAATATCACCCATGCAAAACCCCCCTTAAAGAACAAATCTGGATAAGGTATTGAAATTTGTTTATAAAGATTATTGTGGCTGAAAGTATAGGATTTGGCGCTATCTGATCTGATGGCATAATGAGATTTGTTAAGCCAGATTTATCATACCTGCTCAAATAATTTTATTGCTTTCTCCTTTATCTCAAGCACAAATGCCGCCAGCTTTGGGCCACGGTCCTTGTTGATCAGCACATTATATGCTGCTTTAAAGAAATCTTTTATATCAAGCCTGTTGTTCTGCATTATGATATAAAATTCTTCATGGAGCTTTTCATCATTCCAGTCCTGTCTCTTTTTCAGCACAGCAGCAATATCTTTCAATGCCTTTTTCTGCTCCCCGCTCAGCTTATTCCTTGTTTCATCAGCCACTTCATCTTGTATCACAAACTTAAATTCATCTGGCGCATATTTTTTCAGCCAGTTGACTGCGCATACTGCCCTTGTTTTCAGCCTCTGCCTGTCAAACTCATCTTTCAGCTGTTTTTCATAGAAGCTTATTGATTTTTCAGCATCCATCCCATTCATCAGGATCACATTGCACAGATGCCTGAAAGAAGGCTGGTATGGGATCTTTTCCGGCAGTCTGCCCAGATCCTCGTCAACAGCAGACAGCTCGTAGATCCTTCTCTGGTTGGTGTCTTCTTTTTCATTCTTGGCCTTTTCCTCGCCGTAATATATCCTTTCGCATTTGTCAAAATCCTCATATAATTTTATCGCATCTGCATCAAATGATATCGCAAATTCCGCATTCGGCCTTGTGCCTGCGAACAGCCACCTCACCATCATGGGCTCATAGATCTCAAGAACCTCATAGAGATCAACAACCTCGCCGGATGAAGAGGATATTTTTCCTGAGCCCCCTTTTATCCTGATAAAGTCATACATGAGATAAACCGGAGGCTCTTTGTCCCAAACTTCTTTTATTATCTGCGCACCTGTGTCCCTTGATCCGCCGACAGTTGAATGGTCTTTTCCGCCGGGCTCAAAATCCACATCCTCATAGCCCCATCTCATCGGCCAGTCTATTCTCCATTTTAATTTTGCAAAGCCTTTTTTTCTTATGTCAAATGAATCTTCATGCCCGCATGATGCGCATTTATAGGAAATAGAATTATTTTTGTCATAATCTGTTATTTTTGTTGTGTCTTTTTTGCACTGCCCGCAGAACACGCTCACAGGCATCCAGTCCTCATCCAGGGGTTCTTTCCTGCATTTGTTTAATATGTCAATTATCTTCTGCCTCATCAAAATCGCATGATGCATCTGCTCTGCATACTTGCATGCCCTGTACATCTTGTGCTGGTAGATAAATTCAGGATTGATACCGACTTTTGGAATTATATTTTCAACAGCTTCTTCATTTTTTCTTGCATATGATTTGCCGGATTTCTCATCGCTTGTATCAGGAGTGTCAACTATCGGCATTCTCAGAAATTTTTCCAGGAACTCGGGCTTTGGCATGTTCTTCGGAACTTTCCTGAGAACATCATAATCATCCCATGAATAGATGAACCTTACTTTCTTGCCCAATCTTCTTAATGATCTTGCAACAAGCTCTGTTGTGATTATCTCCCTGAAGTTTCCGATATGGACTGTGCCTGAAGGGGTTATCCCTGATGCTACTGTGTACTTCTTTTTATCCCCTTTCTCAGAGATAATCTTTGCTGCTGTCTGGTCTGCCCAGTGGAGGGTGTCTGCCGGCTCATCTGCCTTTTGATCTGTCTTTTGTTTGGCTTTGTTTTGCATAAGCATCCACTATTAGAAAAATAAAGCTATTTAAAAAGTTTAGTCTATTTTAGGCTCTGGATTGCCTGCTGAGTATATATAAACCATTTATAAACGGGATATTGGTTTATATACTTAAAGAAGAATACAAAAGATAAAATGGACTCAGTGATGGAGTATGGGACTGCAAAAACCCAAAAATTACCTTATTCATATTGGGGCCAATTGAGAGGGATAGAAACAGGACAGGAATTAGCTGATTTTTTTAATGAATATCAGGATTTTTTTCGCGCTTTCCTGCAAAAAAGAACTTCATCCGGTAAAATAGAAGATATATTCCAAAGAGGAAAAATAAAAGATAATTCTGAATTTGATTTCCTTTGTGAAGCGACTAAAAGCGCCATCTTCAGGGCTGGAGGGACTAATATAATGGATTGGGGCTGTTGGTACCAGGGAGATAGTAAGATAGAAATAGAGCCTTTATCTTCAGCTGGGGTGGAAACTGTTCCTGTTTATGGGCTGGATGTAGAATTGCCTCTGGGATATTCAGTTGGAATCCCTAAAGAACTTTATATGGCTATATCAGATGTAACAATGAGAATACACCAAGAAGTCCGGACTCAAATCAATGGCCCAAAACTGCTTACGAGAGTTGATTATATAATCGCTGATGGCGGCTATGCATATATAATAGACATAGGAGAATCAAATACAACACTTGGTTTAGCAGACTCAATTTTTGCTTTTTCCGGCAGGCAGAGCAGTCATTTATTAGAAAGGTATATTCGCGCAGTTCTGGAACAACAATGCAGATTAGCGCCCGGATTTAACAGGGTTTTATTTGTGGCAGAGAATCTAGACATGGTAAAAAATCTTTCATATGAATTTGAAACTATGGCAAGAATGATAAATTGCCTTGGGGTAGAAGCATCGACTATTGTGAGAGAAGACCTGCATTCAGCTGCTGAAAATGCAGTAAACACAGCATTTGTCAGATGTTTTCGCGGAATTCCTGCAGAATATGAAAGCACAGTAAAGATGGTGGATGATCTCAGCGCAATTGCTGTTTATGATAAAAGTAATTTATATGCAATCCTGGAAAGGATTAAAGCGATATTGCCAGAACAGATAAAGGTGCCATTTCATCTGTTATTTCCATTGCATAAAAGCCAGCCTGATGAGCTTGCTGATTCCATCATATCGGCAGTGAAAGAAGCAGGATTAAAAGATTATGTTGTAAAGCCTGCTGTGAAAAGCAAAAAGGCTTCCTCTCTTGCTTACCTCTATTCTTCTGATAACCCTATACATAAGAGGCAGCTGCGGAAGACAATCACAAGATTTGATGAAGAAGCCCATATCCCTTCATTGATAATTGAAGAAAATATTGGTTCAGCTGCTGCAGACGGAAAGAAATTAGAGGTAAGGGTGCATTGTCTTTCAGAATAGCAATATTTATATTTTATATCATATAGATCATAATTAACAATATTGGTGAGAACATGAAAGGTTTGATAATATTGGATTTTAACAGGACATTGTATGATCCGGATTCATCAAAATTATTAGACGGCGCACTGGATTTTCTGAAAGATTACAGCAAAGCATATTCACTTGCATTGATCGGCAAGGGTGATGAAAAAAGGGCGTCTTTGATTGATGAATTGGACATAAAGAAATATTTTGAATATATGAAACTCAAAGAAGAAAAGGAAATTGCAGATTTTATGGAATGCTTATGTAAGTTCCAATTTAATAATCAAAATGTGTGGTCAATAGGGGACAGGGTTAAGAAGGAAATAAGATTATCAAACCAGGCAGGCATTAAAACAATATGGCTGAAAAACGGGAAGTTCAGCAGTGAATTGCCTTCCAGCGAAGAAGAAAAACCAGCTTTTACAGTTACATGCTTTAAGGATATAAGGAGCATTATTCCGTTATGATCTGTTTGTGCATTAGTCAAAAATATTATACCTGCATTTTACCTTACCCTATACCCATCCACATAACCCAGCGTCTCAACTGCGTATCTCAGCTTTGTATGGTTTTGGGAATAGATCGTGAACAGCTTCTCCCCTTCCTCCACTTTATCTCCAACATGCTTATACAGGAATAATCCGGAATAAACATCCTTTGGGCAGCCTGCGACTCTTGCTATTCTTGCGATTGACCTGTTATCTATGCTTACAACAGTCCCTGATTTTACGGCTTTGTAGTCATATTTCAGATTTGCAGGCTTTATATCATCTATCTTTCTTATCTTTGCGCCCTGCGCCTTTATCATTTCCCACATCTTTTCATAGGCCTTTCCTGTGTGGATCAGCTCCTCAGCCAGTTTAGCCCCTTCTCCATGCCTGGCTTTTCCTGTGAATTCAAAAATTATTCCTGCAAGTTTAATGCATTTGTTTTTCAGGTCCTTCGGTCCCCTTGGATCATTTTTCAGCATCCACATGACATCTCTTGCCTCCAATGCAGGGCCTATGCCGTTTCCAATCGGCTCTTTGCCGTCAGTTATTGCAACCTTTGTTTTCATGCCTAAAGCATTACCCACTTTTTCAAACATATCCTTAAGATGCTCTGCTCTTTTTCTGGATTCAATCTTTGCGCCCCTGCCTACAGGGATATCAATCAATACATGCGTCGCGGAAACAGATCCTTTTTTTGCCATTATTGACGCCAGCAGCTGGCCCTCTGCGTCTATGCTGAGAGGATGCTCAACATTTATTATTGTGTCATCTGCAGGCGCAAGGTTGACAGCTCCGCCCCATGTGATGCAGCCGCCGGTTTTATTTACAGTTCTTGTGATATCCTTTGCTGAAAGATTCACATTGCATAGCACTTCCATCGTGTCTGCTGTTCCCGCAGGAGAGGTTATTGCCCTAGAAGATGTTTTTGGCACTGTCAGCCCGGCAGCAACAAGAATAGGTATGACTGCCATTGTTGTCCTGTTGCCGGGAACTCCGCCGATGCAGTGCTTGTCAACAATTGGCTTTTTATTAAAACTCAATCGTTCACCGGTTTCAATCATCGCTTTTGTGAGCGCAACTGTCTCCTTGAATGACATCCCTCTTGTATAATTTGCTGCAACATAGTATGTAAGCTCAATTTCCGTAACTTTGCCGTCTGTGATATCCTGTATTATTGTCTTTATCTCATCTTTATTCAATTCAAAACCATCTAGCTTTTTCCTGATCAGCCTTATGGATTCAGGCTTTTTTTCCATCTTTATATGTATCGTATCCTTATCTTTTGCATTCAGCGCATCAAGAACCTCTTCAAATAACCCTGCGCTGCCTTTTGGGATGGTTTTTTCAGATTCAGCATAATCAACAACGGCTATGGTTGATCTTCTGCCTTTTATGGCTTTGATCCTGTCTGCGGGGTGAAGATCCATCATCCTTGCATCATTTTCATTGAGGATGATTATATGCGGGCCGCCGGTCGCGATATCCACATCCTTAACTGATAATTTCATTCTTATCACGCTCGTAGACTTTTATGAATGAGAAGAGTATTGAAAGTATCAAAGGCCCGAGCACCATGCCCACAACCCCGAAAGTGGCGATTCCGCCCAACACACCGAACAGTATAAGTACAGGATGAAGATTTGACTTATGACCTATTATCTTGGGCCTTAGGAATGTGCTGAGGCTTGAGATCACAAAAAAACCATACAGGCATAATCCAAGCCCTTTCCATAACACCACACTGTTTGAATTTGAGATTCCTGTCAGTATGTAATAAAGCGATGCAGGAAGCCATATTATTGATGCGCCGATCATGGGGATTATGGAGACAATCACCACAATCACCCCAAATAAAAGAGGGGAAGCCATCCCGACAGCGATAAAAGCGATTGTCGCAAGAACACCCTCAATGACAGCAACGATTATATTTCCGTATATGGTCGCGAAAATAACATCCTGCGTCTGCTTCAGCAGGTCTTTTTTAAAATGATCCTTTAAAGGAACTATTGAAAAAAAGAATCCAATGGCTTTTTTGCCGTCTTTGAATGTGAAGAAGACCACAAAAAGCATGATAAGGACGTTCAGCATTATTTTTGGTATAGACAGGATAAGAGAAGAGGAATAATTGAATATCATTGTGGATATTTTTATAAGAATTCCGTCAATATAGCTTTTTGTATTTTCATTCTGCATCACAGACGCAAATTTATGGTTGAGGCCGCATATAAATCCATCTGTACATCCATAATCTGTGCTTATTATTGTGCCTGTCGCAAGCATCTGCTTTGAGTGGATATAGAATGCAGATGCCTCGCCTGTCAGCGCATTTGCAAAGATAAAAAATGGGACTGAGATCATGAACAGGACAAGTATTGTCGTCAGCAATGCAGAGGCATTTTCTTTTTTCAGCGCTTTGTTTATCTTATTGTATAATGGATAGAATATGTAGCCGATTATCAGCCCGCCTGCAAGCGGAGTCAAAAAAGGCTTTAATATTATCAGTGAAAATAAGGCGATTATTATGAAGAACAGAAGAAAGATGTATCTTGAGGGTTTATTCCTTGTTTTTTTTATTTTTTTACCCATTTTTATCCTCTCCCATAGCCGTAGTGCATTACCATCCTCTTTAACTGCTGGATATACATAAAGACCTGGTTAAATGTCTCTATCTTATCTATCTTTGCATTGTCTGCAAGCCTGATTGATGCAGTGTTGAATACCCTGTCAAAAAACCTGTCCTGCCTTATTTCAGGGCTTAATATCTGGGTGTAATAGACAACAACCGGCTTTTCTCCGTATTCAATCCTGTTTGTATAGAATTTGTATATCATCTTGTCTGTTTTTTTGTAGATTATCAATATTTCAAGAATCATTAGAAAAACCAAGGATAATGCTATCCCCAAATATCCCAGCGTGTTGATTTCAAATGTCATTATCCTGTATTTTACAGCAAGGTTTATGTTTATAAGTATCGCAACATAAAATACAGATGACAGAATGGCCAGCCTGAATAATGAAGGAACAAGCACCCTTTTCATGCTTTGCTTGATCGCATACTGCGGGTATTCCAAAGTAAGGCACCTCTTTTGATGGCTTTTAATGGGCCCGCCCGGATTCGAACCGGGGACCTCATCGGTTCTGAAAACTGCAAAACCGTTAAGCTGACAGTTCGAGTCAACGATGTGTCATAGCCACTAGACCACGAGCCCGTTACTATAATGATACCACAATTATATCATCAAATAGCCTTTATTTATAAATGTTTATATGGCTTTTCAGCCGTGTATATACTCAAAATTTATATACCTTAAAAACCATATTATACGAGGGGTAAAAATGATTGACCTGATAAATCTATTTTCAGAGCCAAAGGAGGTAACTGCATTCTGCGCAAAGTGCAGGACTGCTTTAAGGATTTCTGAGACAGTGGCAGAGAAATGGAAGAAGTGCGGCCATTGTGGCATGGATTTTAAGATACTTGGCAATGTTTAAGAGTATTGCAGAGTAAGCAGAATGCTTTAAGAGGGTTAGAATGACTTATTATCCTCTTATTTGTCTGTCTTATCTTCTTCTTATGATCAGCATATTCACAGATATCAATGCGCCGGCCAATACAAGGCATAATGCAAGGATATATCCTGCTGCAGGAGATGCTTTTAACGGCTCCATGGCTTTGATTTTTAGCTTCATGACAGCCTCTTTCTGGTTTTCAGGCTCTGTTTCCTCTGCCTCCAACCCGGCTGTTCCTGCTGCTTTATCATGTTCTTTTTGCGCTGCAGCCATTTCTTCATCAGGCAGTATATCCTCTGGGGAAGGTATCTTCTGCGGCTCTTTTCCGGTCACATTGACTTCCCTGATGGATATCTTATCATTTGGTTTTGGCTGGTTTGTTGATACTCTCACAAGCATGGTATCATTTGCCCTTGCATAAGTCACATTTGTCTTTATCAGATAATATCCGGTTTGGTCAACATCAAACAGATAGTCATTCTGATGCGAAAGGTATTTTGTCTGTATCAGTTTTTTGTCATAGAACAGCTTTATGACTGCATTTTCTATGTCCCAGCCCTCACCCACTTTGCCTGCGATTTTATAATAGGCAAGCGCTGACGGAGCCGATAGGATCAGCAAAGATAAGATCAGTATTGAAATGATTATAAGGCTGTTTTTTCTCATTTTTACCCCCATTTTCCAGTAGAAATAGCTTTTAATTTATTAATTTAGTGGGGATGGAGTACATTGTAAGGTATATGGGGGGTGAAGTATATTGTAAGGTATATATTGAAAAGTAAGGGAATATCATAAAGTAAGAGGGATATTATAAACTGATATAAATACCAAAAATAGACAGAAAAAATATAGAAAAAATAAAATAATTTAACGCTTCAGCTTCAGTGCCCTGACGCTTGATGCCTTTGGCTTACCCCTAAGGGATTGTTCAGAACCCATATATGAAACTCTTGAGCCAAGCCCGATTTTTGAAGCTTCGCCCATATCAGGCAGGTCAAAAGCCATTGTTGCCATATTTCCCCTTGTTGGCTTGATAAGGCCAAACACTCTGTTCCTGCTCCTTCTTATTTCCTTTACGTATCCTTCAGCCATTTTTACTCACCTTTTTAGTTTGTCTTTAATCTGATTGCTGCTTTGCTTATTTTCTGTTTTATCGCTTACTTTGTATAGCCCCTCATAAGCCTTCTTCCGTTTAATGTTTTTGCAACAGGGCTTACTGTGCCCTCCGGAAATAAGCTTTGGAGTTCCTTATGAGAATAAAGGGTATAGCTCATCTGATCCGATGCATTAAGCTTGCCCGGATAGCCGTAAAATTTGACGCTCCTGCCGCCTTTCAAAGGCCTAAGGCTGCCGTCAGTCTTTCCTGAGACATATCTTCTTGAATAAGGTTTTCCTGTTGGAATTGCAATCACCTCTAAAATTATCAAGGGGCAATAGATATATAAAGTTTGTTATAATTGTATGGTAGATACCTCAAAAAAAACCAATTGTCTTTTCTCTGGAATGCAGGCCTTTTATTATTTCAGCTCTTTTTTTGAAAAGCCTGGAAAAGAACCTTAAGATCTCCTTATTTGCCTTATTTTTGTCGGCAGCAGCGGAAATTTCAACCCGCAGCCTTTTTCTGGACTCATCCCAGCGCACAATCTTATTTTCAGCTGCATTGGGCTTTACAAGAATATCCAGCCTGCGGTTTATGATATGCTTCTTTGCGGCAATTGCAGCGCTTTCAGCAGTTTCATCCGCAGCATCCATTTTAGCTGTAATCTCTCCATGTGTGCTTGCATTTCTCGCATTTCAGGAATTTTGTTTCCGGCTCATCTGATGCTCTGGTCTGTATCATCCAGTAGAATGCCTTTTCATGCCCGCATTTTGGGCATTTTGCGTCTGTCAGAGGCAGCAGGTCATTGTCTTCCCTGTCTATGATAGGGATCTCTTTTTTTGTCCTGAGATTTTCCACTATTTTTGCTCCGCCGAGATCCGCATTCTTATATCCGCATGAGCAGCCGAGCAGTTTCTTGTTGTCTTCCTTTTTCGGCACAAGCAAGCTTCCGCATTTTGGGCAAAACATGTTCATTCCCTCCGTGCTGTATAGTTTTCTGTTCTTGATCTGCAATGAATGCTTATTAATCTATTTCATTCCTGCATATGTTTCATCCACACAAGCAATTGCCTTTTATTGAAAATTTACCTGATATTGGAAAGTTACCTGACCAGCATAGTCCTGATTATCACAATGTATGCATAGGGTCACAATATATGCATAAGGCTTAACAGCTCAACAAACCATATTTTTATGTATCCCAGATAAGGTATGCCGAACAGAGCCCTTCCAAGTATGCTGTCCTGGGGGATATTTGATTCAAATGTGTATGTCTCATCATTATGGTCTCCTTTGGTCGTTATGTAAAATTTATCCTTCTTTTCCAGTTTTACAACCCGGTGTATGATTGGCTCTTTTCTGGTGCTTGAATAAAACACTATGACATCGCCTATCTTTAATCTTTCAAAATTAACGCCTTTCAGCACCATTATCTCGCCTTTGTTGAATCCGTCTGAGAACGGGAATTCCCTGAAATCTGATTTCTTTATGCCTATCCTGGAATACCAGTCAGACTGTGTCTGCCACCACTGGTCAAAATTTCCGTCGTGTTCCATGCTTCCTGACACAACAGCCACAACAGGGAATTTTGTCCCCAATGCAAGGCCCATGCCGGGATAGACTAAAAATTTTATTATGACAAATGCAAGAATCACGTTGATTATCCAGCTCAGCAGGGAATCATCTTCCCATATAAAGCGCCAGATATCTCTCCAAAGCTTATACCTTGGTTTTTTGTCCATCAAAAGCAGTTTTAAGGCAGAGATTATAAAGGTTTTGCCTGAGATTTGAATAAATATATAAATCAATATCATTAATGCATTTATCAATATATATTTATTAATAAAAACTTAATATATCTATCAATAAAAAATCAGCACAAAAATGGCGCGTTTCTGTCCAAGATGCGGAAAAAGGGGGATTGAGAAGGAGTTCTGCGAAGCATGCTTGGAAGAGATCCGGGGAAAAGAGCCCATAGTGATGCTCGGCGAAATAAAAACAAAAGTCTGTGTGCTATGCAATAAATTCCTTCTCCAGAACAAGTGGGTCAGATGTAGGGATCCGAAGGAAATGATAAGAAGGCTGTCTGAAAATGCCCTTGCAAAATATAATATAAAAGGCGGCATAAAAAAGGCAAAGCTTGAGTTCAGTTTTCCTGATATGATACTGAAGGAAGGCATGCAGCCGGAAATAGATGTCAATGCCTCAACAAAAGAAAAAAAATTCAGCATTCCGATAATTCTTGAATACACCTCATGCGGCCAGTGCTCAAAATTCAAAAGCGATTATTATGAAGGAATACTGCAGGTAAGGAATGTGAATGATGAGATCATAAGATTCATAGAAAAATATGCTGAAAATGGAAAGAATCGCGGATTTTTCATAACGAACTGCGCCGGCGTAAGGAACGGCATGGATTTTTACATGACGCACCAGAACAAGATACTTGCATTAGCGAGAAAGCTGCAGATGATCTTCGGCGGCATACTGAAGATAAGCGCAAAGATACAGACAAGGGATGCGCAGAAGGGCAGGGAGGTTTTCAGGACAACAGTATATTTCTGCGCACTGCCGTTCAAAAAAGGCGATTATATTGTTTTTGACGATAGATTATACTACGTCACAAATGTCGGCAAAAAAATAAATGCTATTGATATTGAAAACGGCAAAAGGAACCTTTTTGACTACAAAGAAGGCATGCAGATAACAGTATTGGAGAAGAAAAAGACAAAAGTCACAAAAATAAGGCCGAGGATCGAGATTCTTGACCCCTGGACATACCAATCAGTGCATGTGGAAAATGAAAAGAAAGTCACGCCCGGCGAAAATATCCAGGTCGTGGAAAAAAACGGAAAATTCTGGATTGTATAAATCAAATCTGCAGATCTAATTCTTTATCCAGCGCATCTAAATCACTTGTATCCAGATCCTGGTCAATTGTGTCAAGATCGTCTATCTGCTCTTCAACATTCTGCACTGCTTCTGCCGTAGGCATAGTTTTTTCCGGCGCTGTTTTCTCTGCTTCTGCTGCGGATTTTGCATCATCTTCTGTCTTATTGCCGCATGCTGTCATTGCAAATGCCATAACAAGAATAAGCAAAACTGCGGTAATTTTAGCGATTGTATCTGTGTTTTTCATTTTATTACCTCTTTAGCTGATCATCAGCCTCATCAGCCAATTTCAGTCAATTTTGGCTGGTTTTGGCTGATTTTAGCCAACTCAAACTGGTTTAGATCCTATATTTAAAAAGTTTTTCATGCGGAAGCGTGTACTGCCTTATTTTCCCTGCTTCCCCGCTCTGTGAGGGGGCAGGGAAAATAAGGTAGAGTACCCATATAGAAAATGGCCTCACTAAGCCTTTGCGGCAGTAAAGTTTATATATCAATCTGCTTTAAAAATGGGCTATGAAAGACAAAAAATTAAGCGATGTGCAGCAGATGTTTGATGAAAAGGATGACCAGGAAGTGCTTGGCCCGCATTATAAGGAGGCAGTCCAGCACAGGTCAAGTTTTCTGAAATCTTGGCAGCTTGAGAG
>Ga0208375_1002935_pt1 | contig 15213 bp, 15 predicted proteins | sample RifOxyD1_FD_184038 | JGI IMG/M metagenome (GOLD analysis project Ga0208375, IMG submission 184038) | Soil microbial communities from Rifle, Colorado - Rifle Oxygen_injection D1 (SPAdes) | ecosystem: Environmental > Terrestrial > Deep subsurface > Rock core/Sediment | place: Rifle, Colorado... | reverse complement strand
TTGCCGGTTTAACAAAAACCGGATAACCCAAAGTTTTTTCTATTTTTTCTATAATTTTAACTTTATTATCCTGCCATTCATTTTTCAAAAACCAAATATATTTTACAACCGGGATGCCATTATCTTTAAAAACAGATTTTTGAATAATTTTATCCATCCCAACGGCCGAACCGGTAACGCCGCTTCCGACATATGGAACATCAGCCATTTCAAAAAGTCCTTGAATTGTCCCTTCTTCACCGAACGTGCCATGAACGACGGGAAAATAAATATCGGCTTTGATTTTTTGTAAAAATTTAAACGCCGATTTTGGCAAAAGCGCTTTAACGCTTGGAGATGCCCCAAAAACATATTCTGGCGCCTTTACGCCAAGTTTTAAAGTTCTAAAGTTTTCAAGTTTTTGAAGTTTTTTATCAACTAGCCAACGGCCTTTTTTATCAATATAAACCGGAATGACATCATATTTTTCGTGATTTATATTTTCAAAAACTTGCATGGCCGTAACAATGGAAACTTCATGCTCCACCGACCGGCTTCCAAACACAATTGCAACTTTTATTTTATTTTCCATATCAATGGATTATATGCGCTTTACTCTTGATTTTCAACAGACTTGTCCGGAGGAATCTGATAGTAACTAAAAATAAATTTCGCTAAATCGCTAAAAACAGGAACCACCGTGCTTTCGGCAAAACGAACGCCTTTAGGATTATCAAGTTTTATCAAGGCGATAAATTTCGGATCGTAAGCCGGGGCAAATCCCACGAAAGTATGGATATATTGATCCAAATATCCGCCGCCCTCCAAATCAGGCACTTGGGCCGTGCCGGTTTTCCCGGCAACCGTGTAGCCAGTTACTCCGGCCCGACGGCCGCTGCCGCTTTCAACTACTTTAGTCATCATATTTATTAATTTAGCCGATGTTTCAGGAGAAATTATTTGCCTCGGTAATCCATTTTTTGCTTCACCTGTTCGCGCAGGCAGATAATTTTCTCCATTGTGGTAAACAACTTTTTTTACCAAATGCGGCCTTATCAGCTTGCCGCCATTAGCAATGGCCGATAGAGCCCTAATAAGTTCTATCGGAGTTAGCGCCACTCCCTGCCCAAAAGAAGCAGTGGCGAAATTAATGTCTCTCATGCTTTCTAAAACCGACAAATCACCGCCTATTTCCACAACATCAATGCCGGTTTTCCCATTAATGCCGAAATCTTTTAAAAATTTTAGAAAAACATCTTTGGAAATTTTTTGTTCCACAAAAACAGCACCAGTGTTGAGAGATTGTTCCAAAACTTTTGTCATTGTTTGCCAGCCTAAAATTTTATCAGGAATGGAATTGGAAATAATCTTGTCTCCAACTTTAACAGTTCCAGTATTATAATATTCGGTTTCGGGAGTAACAGCGCCAGTTTCAATACCAATGGCCATGGTTATCGGTTTAAAAACGGAACCGGGTTCATAACGTTTTAAAGTTACCGGATTTATAAAAAAATCATGATTTTTAATAGAAGAATAATTATTAGCGTCAAAATCGGGAGAAGAAGCTATTGCTAAAATACTTCCGTCTTTAGGATCCATCACAACAATAGACCCGCCATCGGCCTGCCAATCCCCTATGGTTTTTAACAGTAAAATGCCGGCTTGAGATTGAATCGCCGAATCAATTGTTAAAATCAAATCGACACTTGAAACAAATCCGGAAAGCTCCTTATCATAATATTCTTCAAGTCCGTATTGACCGGTTTGGCCATTTTTATTAAAACCTAAAAATCCAATAGTATGAGAAAGATAAAGGCCTTCAGGATAATATCTTAAGGTCTCATCATCAATGCCTATGCCGATTTCGTTTTGATCTTTAACGGCTTTAACAACTTCTTCCGAAACTCTTTTTTTTAAAATTTCATAAGGATCGCCGGTTTTTGACAGTTTTTGGATTAGCGTTTCTTTGTCTAATTCCAAAATCGGAGCCAGTTTTTCAGCTAATATTTTCGGCTCTTTTATTTTAGCGGGCACGGCATAAACAAGCGGAAATTCTTTATTTAAAGCCGCGGCAAAAGGCAATGAGTCTTTATCGGTTAAAAAAATACTGCCGCGGGGAGCGGCGCTGCTTGTTGCGACGCTTAAAATTTTTGCCTTGGCTAAATAATATTCGTAGCGAATTACGGAAAGATAAAAGAATCGCCCCCAGATAAGGAGGCCGAACGATATGAAAATAATAAGTAAAAATAAAATTCTATTTTCGGTGTTTTGCTTCATTATTCATTTTTGGCAACCGGGCCGGAAATTTTAACATATTGGATGCTTTCGTTAACCACAAGATTAAGATTTTTGGCCGCTTTTTTTAAAAAACCAATGCTTCGCTTATCGGTCAATTCCAAATTAAGAGTCCTGATCTCCATTCTCAAACCGTCAATATATTTCTGCAAAGAAGTTTTCCGGTAATTCGCCATTGCCGCGTTATTGGCAATAAACAAATAAATAATAATTAAAATGGCGGCAGTAAGAAGCGCAAAAATATTAAGCTGTTCAATCTTCGTATTTTTATAAATTGTTTTAATTGTGGTCATCTTTTTTAATTATTCTTAATTTCGCGCTTCGGCTTCGTGGATTAAGTTTTAATTCTTCAGCTGAAGCAATAATTGGTTTTTTATTTAAAATTTTTATTTCGCCTAATTTATCTAAATCTCTAGACCAATTTTTTATTAAACGATCTTCTAAAGAATGAAACGAGATAAAAGCCGCGCAGCCGCCTTTTTTTAAAATTTCAAGAACAATTTTTAACGCTTTTTCTATTTCGGTCAATTCCTGATTAACTTCAATCCGCAATGCCTGAAAAACTAAGGTTGACGGATGAAGTCGTCCTCGCCTTCTTATTGTTTTATCAATAATCTTTACCAACCATCCGGTTGTTTTAATTCGTTCTTTCCTGCGGTTTTGGATAATGGCGCGGGCAATTTTTATGGCATACGGCTCTTCTCCAAACCTTTTAAAAATTTCTGCCAACTCTTTTTCGCTATATCCGTTAACAACATCTTCGGCGGTAATCGGAGTTTTATTGTCGTAGCGCATATCAAGAATTTCATCTTTAGAGAAAGTGAATCCTCTGCCGGAATTTTCAAGTTGGCTAGAAGACATTCCGAAGTCAAATAATATGCCGCTTGCAAGGTCAAAATTATTTTCTTTGACAATTCTTTCTAAATTACCGAAAGAATCGTTTATAAAAATAACCCTATTTTCAAACTCTCTTAATTTGCTTCTGGCACGGATAATTGAATCGGAATCGCGGTCTATGGCTAACAATTTGCCTGCTGGCGATGTTTTCTTTAAAATAGCCGCCGCGTGCCCGCCATCGCCAACCGTCGCGTCAATAAAATTCTGATTCGGCTTGGGATCCAAATGTCTTAAAATTTCGTTTAAAAGAACAGGTATGTGCATACTAAATCCCAAATTCACTTAGTCCTTCCGCCAAGTCGCCAGATTCTTTTTCCGCGGCAGCAATATATTTATTCCATACATCTTCATTCCACAATTCAATCCGGTCTCCAACACCAATTATCACGACCTCTTTTTTAAGATTGGAATATTTTTTAAGCGGCTCGGGAATAAGAACGCGGCCCATTTCGTCAATTTTAATTTCGGAGGCCCCTGATAAAATAAATCTTTTAAAATTTCTGACTTTTGCCTGTCCCAATGGAAGTTTGCTAAGTTTTTCCATAAAAATCTGCCAATCGCGATTAGGGTAAATAAATAAGCAATTATCCAGACCCCTTGTTAGAACCGGACTTTCTCCAAGTTCCATCCGTAGCTTTGCCGGTACTGTGACACGATTCTTAGAATCCAAATTGTGCTTAAATTCGCCTAATAGCATATTGGTTATCCACAGATTAGTATAGTTATCCACAAATTTACCCACAATCTCCCACCAGATGATTTAAGGTTATTATAATAAGAATAATTAATCAAGAGCTTAATTGTGGATAAGTTATAACAAACAAAAATACCCTCGCAGCTGCGAGGGTATTTTTGTTTGTTAGGATATTTTAGTAGTCTCTGCGACCACCACCCCTAAAATCCCGATTGAAACCGCCTTCTCTTCGAGGACGCTCTTCCATCGGCCGAGCTTCGTTGACGGTAACTGATCTTCCGTCAAGCTCTTTGCCGTTGAACATTTCAATAGCTTTTTGGGCTTCCTCTTCGGTAGACATTTCCACAAAACCAAATCCCTTGGAACGTCCGGACATTTTGTCAGTGATGACAACCGCCGATTCCACGGTCCCGGCTTGAGAAAAAGTATCTTTTAGGGTTTCCTGGGTTGTATTGTATGACAACCCGCCTACATATAATTTCTTAGCCATTTTATTAACTATTTATTTTATAGCGTAAGTCGACCTCTCTTTAGAGCATCTCCTCACGCATAGGCGGAATTGAAAACTCGCAAGAAAACTTACTACCAAGTAGTATACTCCTTGTTTATCAATAAGTCAATGGGCGCAATAAGAATCGAACTTATACTCTTCGCAATGTGAATGCGACGTTTTGCCATTAAACTATGCGCCCTAGATTTTTAATTTATTTATTAATTTTTCGTGCTTGAAATCCAAGATGTCGCGCACAAAGCGGTCATACATGTTGTAGCGATAATAAAATTCTTTAACGGCCATTAGAGCGCAATTAATTTCTTTTCCAACTTCCGCCTCCAAATCTTTCAAAAATTTGTTAAACTTCGCCGGCTTAATATCGTCCCCCACTACCATAAGATCGGCACGCGCGTTGTCAAAGTTTAAGAATATACCAGAAATTACCGCGAGCTTTATTTTCCCCAATAATGAAATCCGCTTAATTAGTTTTTCTTTTGACACCGGATTGGCTTTCAAAACTAACTCTTTAAGCTCGTTATAAAAATAAAAATCTGGATTTGTTTTAAAAACACGCCTGCTTTTTATTGTTTTTTGGCATATAAATTTAATTTCTTTTAAACCTTTTAGGTGTTTATTAGCAATTATCGAACCGATATTTAACATCTTTGATATGGTTTTCGGTTCAAAGCCCGTTTCCGAATTGTACAAAAACAATTTTAAAATACGCACCCTGACAGGCGAATCAAAAAGAACGTCTATGGTTGGCGCGGATTTTTTCATATAAAAGCAAAGTCAACGCTATTTTATTTCAACTGCCGCGCCGGCGGCTTCCAGCTTTGCCTTAAGTTCATCGGCTTCGGCTTTAGGGACGCCGCTTTTTACCACCTGTGGCGCACTGTCAACTAACTGCTTGGCCTCCTGAAGCCCCTTGCTGGTCACTTCGCGGATAACCTTAATAACCGCAATTTTTTGTTCTCCGGACTTTGCAAGAACCACATCAAAAGCGGTTTTTTCTTCTTTGTCCGCTGAAGCTTCGGCGGAAGCGGATACCGCGGGAGCAGCCATCATCCCCGCCGATGCTGAAACTCCAAATTTTTCTTCAAGCGCTTTAACTAATTCAGAAAGCTCTAGCGCAGTAAGTTTTTCTATTTCCTCTATAATTTTGTTATATTTTTCTGTCATAAATTTTTTAATTTTAAATTATTTAATAAATTTACTAAATTGCGCATATTACCCGATAACACGGTAACTAAACCGGAAAGCGGTGCGGCAACGGCGCCAACCACCCGGCTAATCAAAACTTCGCGCGACGGCAATTGCGCTAATGCGATAATTTTTTCCCGTTCTTGCCAATTAAAACCTAAGAATCCGCCTAAAATTTTTAACGCTTCATTTCCGCCTTTGGCGGAAATTTTCGAAAACTTAAAAATGGAATTGGCTGCCGGCACCGGATCGTCATAGCTAAAAACCACGCCCACCTGTGTTTTTAAATCATCAAGATTAACGCCCTTGTAATCGCCGGATTTTAAAATCCGGTTTATTAATGTCTTTTTGGCAACTTTATATTCGGCGCCGATTTGTTTCAGTAAACGCCGCAATTCCATTGTTTTAGTAACTGAAAGTTTATTGAAATCCACTAAAATCGCCGCCTTGGCCCGGCTAAATTTGTCGGTTAAATCTTTCAGAATATTTTGTTTTTGTTCTCGCGTTATAGCCATATAATGTCTAAATTTCTAAATAAAAACGGGTACAAACCCGCAAACAATCACTTGAACAATAAACTGTCCAGTATCCTCGGAGAGACTCATATCGTTTTATCTCGAAAGCTCTCTGTCTGCGGAATATAATGAGCTTATCAAATATAAAAAAAATCGTCAAGCCCTTAATCCTAAAACTGCTTCTTTAAATTTTTCGCCCCTGTCCTTTGAATTTTTAAACATATCAAAACTGGCAAATCCGGGTGAAAATAAAACTATATCGCCTTCTTTTGATGCCATAGCCGCCGCTTCCCGCACAATTTCCTGAATGTTTTTATCTCCGCGATAATAGGCCGCTGAAAGACGATTTTCCAATTTACTTTGCATCTTTTTAAAATAATCAAATAATTCTTTGGCGGTTCGGCCTATAAGTACAATGGTAATTGGGTGAGGTGACTTTAATAAATCTTTTGTAAATTTTTCAAGATTATAACCCTTATTAATCCCGCCAGTAATTAAAATAACGCTTTTCTCAAAAGACCGGATGGCGGCTAAAGTCGCCTGCGGCATTGTTGAGGCGGAATCATTGTAAAATTTAACGTTGTTTATTTCCGCGATAAATTCCAAATGGTGTTTAAGGCCCCTGAAATTTTCTATGACGTGGTTGATTGTTTTTGGGGGAATTTTTAATATTTTTGCCGCCTCACAAGCCGCGGCGATATTTTCCTGATTATGCCGACCGATTAAATGAGGGTTTTGGGGTAAATTGTTATTTGTTTTAAAAAACACAACGCGCGCTTTTGTTTTTTTTAAAAAATTTTCCGAATGGTGATTATTTTTGTTGATAACCAGCCAATTTTCTTTTCTCTGATTCAAAAATATATTGGCCTTGGCAGCGTAATATTCTTTTAAACTCCTATGAAAAATCGGGTTTATGGGGTCGGCCGGCGACAAATGCTCCGGAAAAAGGTTGGTTACAACGGCAATATGCGGCCAGTTTTTAAAATCAATAAGTTGAAAACTGGAAAGTTCTAAAACAACAAAATGATTTGGTTTTAATTTATCAATAAAATCAAATGGCGCTTTTCCGATATTTCCGGCCAACCAAGCTTTCTTGTTACTATGTATTAATAAATGATGACAAAGCGACGCGACCGTTCCTTTGCCTTTGGTTCCGGTAACAGCGATGATTTTTGCCGGGCATAAATCAAAAAATAACCCCATAGCAGAAGTTATAATAGCCCCCTTTTTAGCTCTTATGTTGCCGACAAATCCCGGACTTTTAAAAATGACATCAAAATCTGGGAGCTTATCGAGATAAGCGGGCCCGCCATAAAATTTAGCTTTTATTTTTTTAATCGTTTTATATCTATCGCCCAATTCTTTACTGCTTCGTTTATCTAAAATAGAAACGGCAATCCCCCGTCTTGCCAAATATTTGGCGAGCGATAGGTTCTCAAGTCCGAGACCCAAAAGGCATACTTTTTTATTTCTTAAATCGTTAATATTCATCGTCTCAATATTAAACCCTGTTCATAGTTAGTACTCCCTCATTCGCGCGAATAAGGGAATACAATGTTTAATCTTTAACCAGTGGAACAAAAACAAAACCGGGAAATTCTTTTTTTTCAAATTCCGCTTGCCCGCCTAAGTTTCCTTTGGAAATTTTGGCGGGTAAAGATTTTTTAATATAAATCCAAATGCTGTTTTTTACCGGCGCGACAAGACGACCGCCGATTTTTAATTCTTTAAGCCAGGCCTTCGGAATTTCCCTGCCTGACGCGGCAGCAATAATCTTATCAAAAGGCGCGTGGCGTTTTAATCCTAAAGTCGCGTCGCCGCCGATTGTTTTTACAATCCCCTTTTTAATAAAATTATATTTTGCGATATTTTTTCGGCCAAAACGAAAAATTTCCGGAACTCGTTCAACCGCGAATATTTTTCCTTTTGATCCGACTATTTCCGCAAGAAGTGCCGTCTGCCATCCCGAACCGAATCCAATTTCAAAAATTTTGTCGCCCATTTTCGGCTGTAATAATTCCAGCATAAAAGCCACTGTATACGGTTGGGAAATCGTTTGACCTTCGCCTATCGGCAGTGGCTCATTAACATAGGCTTGTTTTTTTAACTCCTCCGGTACAAAATCTGCCCGATCAATTTTAATAAACGCATTAATAATTGCCGGTGTTTTTAAAACGTTCTGTTTAACCAAATCGGAAACAAAAGGATTGATTTTGGACATTATCTCAATATTAAATCAAAATCATAGAAAAATAAAATAAGGGCTTTATTGCCCTTATTATTTAATATTATTTAATTTGTATTTTTTTAACACTGACACCACCCTTAATGTCATTGTTTAAAATTTTTAGAAGTGCCGCCAATTTGTCGGCATACTTTTGTTTGTCGTTGTAAGATAAATCCCATTGTTTTAGAATTTCTGCCATACCGGAAAAAGAAATGTTTCCGCCGAATAAAATATCAAACAATTCTTTATAAGCGACATAAATCCTGATATTAAGGATGCCTTCAATGCAAATTTCTTTTAAAAATTCTGATTGTTCTTCGGGAGTCCGATTGCCAAAAATCGCGTGAAGCGCATTATGAGACACAATGGGAACATCCGGCAAAACCAGCCACTTGGCCAATAACTTCCGCTTTCCCGCTCGATACGGCATTGGAATCCGGCTTTTGGGGTAAACATGATGGCGATTAGAGTGTCTTTGGCCGGACGGATTTTCTGGGCTCACTCCGCTCTCCGGCTTACGCTCTTAAAAGCCCTAATGAATCTTTAAGCTGGTCAACGTCAATTGATTTTTTAAACGGCTCTTTAAGCATCGGCTTGTTAAAATAGGCTGTCTCATCCATATAAATTCTTTTATCGTGTGAAAGAACTCTCAAAAATATCGGTCCAAAATCAAGTTTCTTCATTTTACTGCCCTCAAATGGGGTATAGATAACCTGTGTCGGCGCCTGAATCGCCACACATTGGCCCAAATCCGGCCGCCATTTGCGAACCGTGGTCGCCACGTGGAAATTAGCAATACCGGCAACTTGAGTGCCAAAAGCGTCTAACGCCTTCTGCGCTCTTAGTGAAGTGGTATCGGCTCTGGCCATACCCGGATGGCGAGCGCCCAAAGTCAAACCGGAAGCTAACTTATAAATCGGTTTGAAGTCCGGTAAATGAATGAGTTTTTTATCTACTAAATTATCAATATCGATTGCCGGCAAATCGCGAGCAACAATTAAAGCATTGATTTCTCTTATCAAAATCTTTTGCAGTTTATCGCGGAAAGTTACCAGCGGAGTTGTGCCTTCCGCTAATTGCCAGCCATCATGATTGCCATCAATGTAATCAAAATCAACGAGACAACCTTTAACTATTGACTTTAACTCTTCAGCGGTTGGTTTAACTTCGGTAAATTTTGAAAGTGCCTCTTCAAACAGTTTTTTGAACGGCCTGAACATGATTGTGGAAACTAATTCAGAAGCAAAAATTTCCTGATCGGTATTGTTCAAGGCGCCGACAATTTCACCGCGGTGCATCAAACTATGTTTTAATCCGGCGATAAAGTCGCCCAAACCGACCAAGTTTTTAACTTTATGATTTAGTATAATCTCGGGATATTTTGAAACGAAATGCTCATAATCGGTAGTTGTGTAACCGGCATGAAGACAGCCGAAGAAAAGAAAAGTGTCTTCAAGATATTCTTTAGGCAAGTGGTATCTCAATCGTTCCTGAAGCCAATCAAGGTGAAAATCATATCGCTGGGATTTTGTATTATAAAAAAGACCGGGCCAGGTTTTTCTGGCGAGCATCTTCGGTTCTTCCAGATACTTTATTTCCCGCTCAACGGTCTGCCTATCAATTTCCAGTTTGTCGGCTAAAAGACCGACGGTCATCGCCCCATGTTCTTTAATAACTTCAACAATTTTCTTATGAAGCTCCGTGGCGCCGTCTTTAATGCCGGTGATAAACCGCTTTTCTTTGTGAATCAGGTCTTTAAAGTTCCAAAATCTTACAAAACGATTGCCGTTAATGGATTCAACAATGGCAATGCCTTCCTGGTTTTCGGCCACCGTAGTGGCCTCAAGACGACAGGAAGCCGGAACAGTAATATATGGCCTGTCTCTTTCGCCGATATGCGGCATGTCTTTACTGCCGCCGGTTTTATGAATAGCAGAGGCCTGAGTTCCTACTACCCAAAGATCCGGCAGTAGTTGGTCAGATTGACCGCTTTTATCTTCAATTTCACGCTCGGCGGCTGCGCTATAGTATTTGCTCGGCAAGCGATGCTTCATTGGGCTGATTACCCAATCAATTTCGTTAACGCCTTTAACTTCAAGACGAGTACTGCCTTCATTTTCAAGGCGAATATCGTCAGGCCTTAAGGCCTGAAGCCGGCGGGCAATTTCCTCGCCATAAGTGCTTTCATAACGTTCGCTATAAGGACCGTCGTAAACCCGACTGGTTGAAATGTATAATCGAACAAATTCCGGTTTTGATGGATCAGCCCAAACGCTAACCGGCTTTTTAATCTTGGGGATAACCGAAGCCAGTTCTTTTGCCGACTCGTTAAGGAAATGTTCCGTTACCCGATCTCTTAAACCGGGTTTAACCGCCTTAAAACGGCGTCTTAATTCTTTCTTAACATATTCTTTGCTGGTAACGCCGCCGGCAAAATCATTAAAATGGTTACCTTCTTCAACAAACTTCAGGCAATCCTGTAAAATAATGCCGCTGCGATATCCGGGCCCCTTATAATCCCAGCGCGAAGTATAGCTACGCTTCGTTCCGGGCCGGCGCCAGGCCTCTTCGCTAATTTCCAAAATTTCCGGTTCCGGCCAAGTGCGCTCTTCTTTCTTTAACTGCGCAGAAAATTTTGCCAATTCCTCTTCTTTAATTTTTTCTTTGATTTTTGAACCATTTTTTGAATTTTTAGCAACTAATTTCCCCGGCAAACTTATGCCGGCATGAGTGTAAATATTCAAAATCGCCCCATAACTTTTACCCAATACCTTGGCAATATCTCTGGAACTTAAGTTTTCGGCAATCAAGGCCTTTAAAATTCTTTTTCCTTCCGGCTTTGAATAAAAACCCGACGGCCAGGGCTTTGGAATTTTTAATTTCTTCACCAATTCGGCGATTTCCGACTTTTCCATTCGGTTTCCCCTTTTATTAAATTTTAAACGAACAAATGATTTATTTTAGTGTATATTCTAATTATCCATTCGTCAACAATAAAAATAAAACTCCGTTACAACGGAGTTTAAAATTATATTATTTCCACATCGTGCGGCTTACTTTCTTCCCAAGCCGCTTGGCTCATTCGCGTGAATTTGCGAGGAGAATATTTTTGCAAATCTTCAATAGTTGCCGCTCCCGCATAAGTCATCCCTGACCTTAAACCGCTTACTAAAGCGCCCAAAATGCGAATAAGAGGGCCGCGATAAGGTACATGCCCAGTGACACCCTCTGATTGAATCATATCTTTAAGCCCGGCTTTAATAAAATCGTCTCCCTTAATGCCGAGATTAACATTTAAAGAAGACATTCCCCGCACCACTTTAACTAATCGGCCGTTATCGTCAATGATATCACCGGGACTTTCGTCGGTGCCGGCAAGCATAGTCCCTATCATTACCGCGGAAGCGCCGCAAGCAATGGCAATGGAAACATCGCGAGGGAATCGGATTCCGCCGTCGGCAATAATTGGAATTTTATGTTTTTCTGCTTCTCTGGCGCATTCCAAAATTGCCGAGACCTGCGGAACACCGGCCCCAGCCACAATGCGAGTGGAACAAGTAGCACCGGGGCCAATACCGACTTTAATAGCCGAAACATCAAGCCGAGCCCAGTCACGAACTGCTTCGGCCGTAGCAACATTTCCAACTATGAACTCATAATTGCAATTTCGAAAAGAAACCTTGACGGCTCTTGCCATATCCATCGGCTTTTCAGCGTGAGCATGCGCCACGTCAAGAACCAAAACATCCGCGCCGGCCAAGAGTAATTTCTCGGCGCGCTTAAGTTCTTTTTCGCCTACGCCTATGGCAGCGCCAACGCACAGCCGGCCATTTTCGTCTTTTGTCGCGTCAGGATATGAAGCGTAACGAAACAAATCTTTTTTGGTCATTAGTCCAAGAAGATCCCCCCGATCGTTAATAAAAGGAAGCTTGCCCAAAAGGGGCTGTTGCTTGAAAATATCTTCAGCAAGTTCTTTAGCTTTTTTCTCGGTAAGAGAGAGGTTGTCTATTTCTACGATAATCAGCTGTTCGCGGGGCTTCATGTATTTGCCGACCATTTCAGAACCGTCCGCATTCGCGATTTCGTATTTTGTGATAAGACCAAGAAATTTTTTACAAATACCGGCATCAATGATAAGAACGCTGTCAATCTGATGTTCCATCATAAGCTCGCGAGCGCGATTAACCGAATCGCCGGGATAAAGAGTGTATGGCTCTTTAATCAGGCCTTCTTCCGCCGTTTTTACTTTTTTAACCTCTTCAACTTGTCTTTCAATGCTGCAATTTCTATGAATTATCCCCAGACCGCCGTATCGCGCCATAGCAATAGCCATTTTATTTTCGGTAACAGTATCCATATTGGCGCTGATAATCGGAATAGCTAGTTTAATTTTGGCGGTAAGATGGGTAGCGGTTGTCGGCCCGCCCTCTTTTTCCGCCCGAGTTTCTAAATCCGAATATTGCGGCCTTAAAGAAATATCAGAAAAAGTAAGGCCTTCTTTTATGAACTCGTCTCGCCAATCAGACACCTTTGTCCTCCATTTTCTCCCAAGGACTTTTATAATTAGCCAAAAGCCCGGCGTACTCTTCTTCTCCTTCCCAAGGAAAACGAACCCATTTGTCATACTTTTTTCTTAACCAGATATTTGGTTTCAATCGCCCGTCTTTTTTGCAAAAAAGCGCGAGAGTAAAATTGCCTTTGCTTAGATAGTGAGACATTGTAAATCCGGTATCAACAATGTCGTCTACCACCAAAGAATTTTCTGTCGGCGCCAATAGAAGCGGCAGTTTCAAGCGATAATGCAGATAAACCGCTAAAACCAAACCACCGGCCGGAATACCGTAAATACCGTCAAATTTAACGGAAGAAAGAAGGGAAAGCTGGCTTGGCTGCTGTTGGTATTCCACTAACTTTTTAACTAAGATTTCAATATCTTTATAAAAATCGTCGTGCTCGTAAACCAGCCACTTTTCCGTTTCGTACATTTTTCTCCCCTTCAGTTTTTAAAGATCTAATTAGAAACTTTAAAAGTATACCACCTAGCAAAACTTTGGCAAGCTAAACTCTGTGCATCATTTGCTTGCTATCGCAGGTAAATGCTGCGTTTATCTTTTTTATCTTTTTTGATGTTTTTTACGCCATTCTTCTATTTTTTTGTGGTTGCCGGAAAGAAGAACTTTCGGAACAATATATTTTTTATTTCGCCATTTTCCGCCAGAGGCGGATCCGCCTTCGGCGGAAAAAACTTCCGGACGGGTATAAACCGGAACGCCAATGCCAAGCCGCTCTTCTTCAAGCGATTCGTTTTTTCCTAAGACGCCGGAAATATGGCGCGATATGGCGTCAACAACAATCATTGCCGGAAGTTCGCCGCCGGTAAGCACGTAAGGACCGACTGACAAATTTTCAATTTTCAATTTCCAATTTCCAATAATTTTTTGGATGCGCTCGTCAACGCCCTCATAGTGTCCGGCAATCATTATTATTTGATCGTATTTTCTTGCCCATTCTGCGGCCATTTTGGAATTAAACTGCTTCCCCGCCGGAGAGAATAAAATAATTTTGGTTTTTAATTTTTGTAACTTGGATTTTGAAATTTGTTTGAAAATTGGAAATTGGAAATTAGAAATTCTCAAAATTGAACGTAGGGCTTTAGTTAGGGGTTCAATTTTGAGCACCATCCCCGGTCCGCCCCCATAGGACTTATCGTCAACCTTCTTATGTTTGTCAGTTGAAAACTTTCGTAAATCAATAATATTTATTTTAATTTTTCCAGATTTTTGAGCGCGCCGAACTATGCTCTCATTAAAATAGGAGTTAAAAATTTTCGGGAATATGGTTATAATATCAAACCGCATCATAATCAAATACTAATAAATTTTAGAGAAATTTAAAAGCCCTATCGTATGAGGGCTTTTTTAGTATAATTGTTAGCGGCATTCCAAAGCATAAAGCCGGTAATGCCGAGATCTTCCAACGCTTTGATTTGCGCTCTTACTTCGCGCGGACCGTAGTAAATAATCGGACCGCAGTCGTAAATGTTGGCAATGCTGAAATCCTGAATCCACGGCCTAACTTCACCCCCAAATCTGATTGACCGAAGATATTTTAATCCTGGTTCATGAGTTTTTTTATAAACAATGTAAGGGTTAACATTGGGATCCGGAAGGCCAAATTCTTTGCATTTGTAATGCGACGGATAAGCCATGGGACTTATCACGTCAAAAAATTCTGCGATATCAGAAAGTTTCTGGCCAATGCCTGGTTCTGATCCGTAAGCGAACACTTCACCGAATATATCTATAGACAAAATCACGCGGGTATTATTTTTGGCGGCATAATTTTTAAGTTGTTGTTTAATGGTGGAAAAAACCTGGCGCATTGTCTGGTATTTATCTTTTCCATCCCAAACGGAATACATAATGTCGTTTTTAAGATTACAATTTTTAAGATCGGACGGAAATCTTATATAATCAAAATTAATTTCGTCAAAACCCATGTCAATTCCCTGTTTGGCGATTTCAATATTGTAATTAATTGCCTCCTCAGAAGCCATGTCAACCCAATATCTTTGCCAAACTTTTTTGCCCGAAAAACACATATCGCCATTTTTATTTCTTATTGCAAGATGCGGCCGATTTTTGGCCAAATATGAATCCTGAAACATAACTAACCGCCCAATAACATAAATTCCTTTTTGGTGAAAACGAACAACCAAATCTTTGACGTATTGATTGATCTGGGGCTTATCAACCTTAAAATCAATAACGACAGCGTTTAATTTCGTGCCTTCAAAAAGCGAAAAAATATAATCAATTTTTCCCCGATTGTAAAGATGATTAATGCTAAGATAAACTGATTTAACGGGCATCCGACTGGAATTTTCTGCCGTTAAACTCGCAAATTTTAT